>JGI994J12354_10001093_pt1 | contig 27440 bp, 14 predicted proteins | sample IntmicLarv3ML3BL_FD_12354 | JGI IMG/M metagenome (IMG submission 12354)
TAAGCTGCGATATTCTCGGCTTTTCCGTCTATTGTTGTTGACCAGCCTGAGAACACAAACCCTTCAAGAGTCGGAACTTTCGGTTCGATTGCATATCCTCCGCCTACAACCGACTGGGTGAGGCTTCCGCCTGTGCTGACACCGCCGTTGAGGTCGAATGTTACGGTGTAGGATTCTGTTGGTGTCGGTGGTTTGCCTCCGATTTCAGGGTCTTCTCCCAAATCGACATACCAGAAGTTTTGACCGACAGCGACAGAGTCGCCCGCTTCTATTCCTGTAGAAGCGTCGGGATATGACCACACATTGGAGAAAGTGGGGATGCTTGTGGTGTGCCAGTTGAATCTGTCGGAAATCAATGCTGCCGTTTCCGGCTGATAAAGTCCTGACAAACCATAGTAATAATACATAGTGTCAGTAGTTTCTGTAGAGAAAATGTAGTAATAATGGTTAGCTTGCAAAATAACAGGTTCGTCTAATTTGATATAGTAATAACCGTCTTTTTGCTCTGTGTTCGGCGTAATAACCGCTTCTGCCACCAACCAGCTCTTAACTCTTTCCGAATCCATCGGGTAACGAGGAGTCGGCCATGACGCGGAATATCTGTTGCTTTCCGTAATCTCTGTATTGGTCGGTACAGTCATGTCGTAAATGTAAACCGGATGCGCATTCGCGATTGTAACACCCGGATAAACCGGATAGCCGATTGCACTTACCAACACGTTGGTTTTCATACGAATTTCATAACCAAGGTTTTTACCGTGTGGGGAGTCACCCTCAATTCCTGCAGCGTCTTTACCGAGTATTCCGGTACTGTACAAAGGATTCGGGAAATAGCTTTGAGTAGCTGATGAAACCCATTTAGCATAAAGAGTCATGTCATCGCTTGCGCGGTCTGTGTAGAAGTTCCACAATTTGGTACGAGCCGAATCTGTATACCATCCGCCCAAGTTATATCCCGATTTGCTTAATGAAGAATCGGGTCTGGGGATTGTATCCTCCGCGGTAACTTGCACGGGTGTGGCGCTGCCGCCGCCGTCTGTGTTGAAGGTTATGGTATATGTTCTGTTTCTTTCGGCAAACTTATACGATACAACGACATCCTCGTTAGGCATAGTGAACGTAAAATCATTGCTTTTGCCTACGCGACTTACCGTTATAGGCGTTTCCATCCCCTCATATGCTACTGTGGGGAAGCTTGCGAGCATAAAGCCTTCTTCGGGGGTTACGGTAATTACAACGAGATCGTTGAACCACGCGGTCGTCTTGCTGAAAGATAAGCCGCCGCCGACAATGCTCGAATCGGCAGTTATTGTTTTTGTGGTAAGTTTGTTACCTAATGTTAAGACTGCACTTCCCATTTTTTCCGGGTAAGCTACAGATGTTACCGTAATGGTCAGTGCATCCGCTGCTTCATAAAGTGAAATGCTTAATACTCCTGTCGTCGGGTCGATTGAAGACGCTTCGCGTCCGGGCGAAGGCGACGAGCCTGAAAGCGACCATGTTACGGTTTTGTCTATCTGGCTGGAATCACCGAACCTTGTGTTTACAATGGCGGCCAATTCCAAAACCTCGCCGCGGTAAGCAAACTCAAGCAATGGCTGAAGGCTTGAAAGAACAACACCTATGTTTAATATTCCATCTTCAGCATCTTCATCCGCAGGAATACCCATAATTCTCATTCCATAAGGAGCTGCAATGACTGCTTTTCCCGGAAAAACCATACGAACATATTTAGCGGTTATCGGGTTGAAATCGTCAAAGGTAAAACTCTTGCTCCAGTCCATGTTTACGTCGCTGTCTGTAGTTTCATAAAATCCTACCCAAGTTTCGGCGTCAACCGATGCTTCAAACTTGATGCCTGCGGCGCTCATTCTGAGCTGGAAGAAGTACAACTCGGTAATATCATATTCTTCGTCAAGTTCCCAAATTACGTTAGCGCCGTTGGCTAAATATAAATCTCCGCCTGGTGCGTCTTGAGTTTGAAGTATTTTGTGTTCAATGAAGTTACCGCCGCCCATCCAGCCTAAGTGCTGGCCGGTATATATGACGTTCATGTCGTGAACTATTCCATCTTCAAAATTGCTACCATTTCTGCTTACGTCAATGTTACCGCGTTCGTCAAGCGCTTCCATCCAGGCTTTTGTTACATTTGCCTGAACAGACGGTCGTACGTAGTTCGGAACTGCTTTAAACTCGCAGGCTATTTCTACATCACCTCTCGGCATTGTAAACACAAACTCACTGCTTCCGCTGACAGAAACGCGTTCGTCGGCGGTAATGTTTCTGACTGTCGGATAACCTGTGGATATCATCATGTCAGTATCAGGTGTTACAGTAAATCTAACCCTTGCGTTAGGCACGCTTTCATCAACTGTGCACGTTATCGTTCCGCCGCCCTTAGTCGGTTGAATAACAGTTACGTTAAATATAGCGTTTGTCGGTGTCACGCTTGCAGGAGGCGTTGAATAATCGCCATATCCCGTTTCGTTGTAAGCACGCATCTGCAGAGTGTAAGTAGTGTCGTTCAAAAGACCAGTGTTTATCGTGAATGAAGTCTCGTTAGGACCAATGTCGATTGTTTTACCGTCCTTATACTCACCGTCTCCGCCTGTTAACAATATTTCATAGCCTTCAAGGTCACAGTTGCCCAGTTCTTCCGGGATTATCCATGTGACAGAAATGGCATTGTTTAAACCGTCCGCCAAAATGTTGCGGGGTGAAGATGGAGGTGTTTTGGCTTTCCACGGCGCTTCACTTACAGTATAGCTTTCAACAGCTTCTTCAAATGGGAAGATGTCAATGTTTCTGATTGAAACAGGTGCAGTAATATTTTCAAACTCAAGCTTGAAATATCTACCCTCCGCTACTTCATCAAGCCGCAAATAGCCATCTAAGTCGGAGAGTGTAACATTAGGTATTGTAAGGACAGGTTCTCCCCATACTATTTCGAGATCTGTCGGATAATTTACCCATTGTCCAACTTCCGCAAAGTTTGATCTTACATATTCTGCGGGCTTTCCGTTGACTGCTGCGGCGTATAGTTTCAATGTTCCTGAAACAGCCGTTGCGTCAATTAATACTTTGTCAATCAGTCTATAGGGATTGGTTTCATAAATTCTTCTGCTTCCCTGCGCAATGTGACTGTCGTTAACGCCTGTTTCAGCGCTGTAGGAATATCTTTCGCCAATCGAAACATCACGAATCTTTGTGTCAATGGTTAAAGAAACTTTGCTGCCTGATGTTCCTGCCGTCCAAGCGCTGCTTGTGCCGCCGGATCCTGTGTCGATGGCGTTGTTTGCGATTCCGCCGCCCTCGGCAGCAGCTGTCCAACCGTCGTGCAATATACCCTTTTGATCATTTTGCCAAACAAATGTGTTTAAGCCTCCGTCGCCGATTGAATGCACAGATCTGAAACCATTTCCGACCTCAAAATTTTTAATGAATATTCCGTAAAGACCGCCCGGTTCAAGCTGCAACGCGGTTGAATCGGAATTGATGACATAGCAGTCCTCAATCATTGTCGCGACTGTGCGTCTGCCTGTTACGCCATCGGTGTCGGAGTTTGTTCCATGGTGTTTAATCCAAATTCCGTAGCCTCTGCCGAAATTTCCTCTCGGTCCGGGCTGACCCAACGGATCATCCAAGCGTGGGTATTGAGGAACATTGGTGGTTCTGTCAAGATAGTTGTTTCTAAATTCGTTGGCATATAATGACGGGCCCCACGGTCTTATATAAGCATTACCCTCAGAACCCCATTCCATGAACAGATTGTCGTGTTCAAAATGTTGTTCAAAGTCGATAAGCTCGTTATCTCTTATTTGAGTAAAGAACGAGGTGCTGCCGAATTCAGAATAGCCTTGCCATACGTCGGCGTTGCTGCCCCAAATAGCGATACCCATTGTTTGATATAAATAGTTGTTAGCAGCAATGTTATCCCAACAACCTCTGTAGAATTGGATTCCCGAGTTTGATGTCGGTCCAATATAGTTTTGCTCAAATATATTGCCGATGTGCGGCTTGCCGACAGCAACCTTGGTCGAGTCCACTACAGGCATAACATCCCACGGTCTGTCAATAAGCACTTTGATTTCATCAAACGGACCGCCGATGAACTCACAACCTATAACACGGCGCATTTGACCAATTCCTTTACCGTCGGTAATCATTACCGTCCAGCCGCCTTGGTTTATTCGGCTTACTACGTTTGTAGTGTTTTGGAAATAGTAATTTTTTGCGAATGTTACGGAATAAGCATCTGATGCTGTTACTTCTTCCGATGTTGCAATTCCTGTGTATGAGTCAAGCGAAATTCCTTCACCCGCGTAGTTTCCTCTGATGGAAACAACATTGGCAATTTTGTTTCCCGACAGATAATGTCCTTCACCATACAGGAAAACACCATGAACGTCCTCGGAAACATAGCCGTAATCCTGAGAGTAGACCGACCAATCCTCACCGTCATAATAACTCTGCGGCATTTGGAAGAATCCCTCAATGTCGTTATCGAGGAAAGCTAAATAATCAGCTCTCATACCAAAGTTTGATTCGGAATAGATGATTCTGTTGTCTCTGAAGGTTACAAATTCACCCATGTCTTGATATTGCTGAGTACATCTGCCGCTTCTGAGCCAGTTGTTGGCGATGAGAAGATTTCCGGCGTTTATCGACATAGTTGTTTGGTTTCTGTTTATTGATGTCATGTCAATGTGGCAGTCATAAACGAATATGTCGGTGTACAAATGCCCGTTAGCGCCCAAATCGCCGCCCAAGTTTACCGCGTACATTCTGTTAATGCGGTCTGAACCTGCGGGAGTTTGCGTGTTCATCAAAGCCGAGTTGGGACCGAATTTGATCTTAATTCCGACTACACCCTGCAAGCCGACGTTACCCGCTTCGTTTTTGATAACAGAAATGCTTGAGCCTGTTGATAAAATTGTTTCCGTATCGAAATCCAAAACTGATAAATGCTCGTTGTTTGAATCCTTGCCCGCGCCTTGAAGAACTACGTTGTAGCCCATTGTCAAGGCTGTGCGCCTGCTTGCGGAAGCAGATATTTTATAAGTGCCCTCGGGAAGAATAACAACACCGCCACCCGCGTTTTTCGCGGCTGTAAGAGCTGATTGAATAGCGTCTGTGTCGTCGGTTACACCGTCGCCGACTGCGCCGTAATCTTTCGCGTTAAATACGCTGTTCCACTTAAAATTGCCGCTCCATGAAACGTTCATGCTTTCGACAATGCCAACAGCCGCAGGGTTCTCTGTAAAACTGTCAAAATCGGGAGCCTCAACCCCTTTAATAACCATTTTTTTGGTTGCGTCGGGATATTGCATTGCCGTTACCCATTCGTCGCCTATACCTGCTGTATTTACGTTGATTTGAACAATATAAGTTTTGCCGTCCTCAAGCGGAGGAGCGTTAAACGCGACACGATAGGGTGTGACTATGTTGGGGACTATTTCTTGAATCAACATTCCCGAATTGTCATTGGGGCTTGCAACTTCAACGATACGAACCATCGTGTTTTCGATTCCGCCAAATTGAGAAGCGTCCATGTTGCGTCCGAATACGTTGACTTCCATGCCAAGGTAAGCAGAGGAATCATTTGACCATTGACCGTCGGGACGGTTTAAATAGCCTTCCTGAATGCTCCAGTTATTATTGTCGTTTGCTGAAACATTGACAACATATGCACCTGCAGGAATGTAATCTGGCCAAATGAAACGAATAAACTGACCGTATGTATCAATTTGGTCGGGAACGATTATCCATTCGCTTCCGCCGCCGCTTAATTTAACAAGTGATCTTCTTGTAAAATAATCACCGTAAATTGAAACTGCTTGTCCCGGAGCCATTCCTTCTGAAACTTTGACGATAGCAGGAAGCTGGTCATCTGTTCCGGGGATTTTTGCGTAAACATCACCTGAGGGAACGCGTCTTTCCAATCCTGAAACAGGCTCATTGATAACGCCCGTCATCAAAACAGTAACCGTGACAGCGTCACTTGCAAGAGTATGAATGCTGCCGACAGACGAGCCTCTTACGCGAATGTGATATCTTCCCGGATCAAGCCCTGTAAGGGTTGTTCCAGAGATTGAAGAATAAACAGTGTTTTTTGTTGCTTTATATTCCATCGTAGAATTAACGCCGTTAATAGAGCCTTTATCCTGAGCAGTGGCGTTGATAATTTCCAAACCTGACGGAGCAACATGTTTAAAGAGTTTAATGTCCTGAACCAACGGATCGTCGATTTCTGCCGTTGCTTTAAGTTTTACCCAAATGCCGTCCTGTGTAGTAAGGCTTGCGTTGGACAAATCAACGGAAGTGCCGATGACGGCAACCCAAGATTGACCGCTGTTCAAAGAATATTCCATTAATGATGTAACATTTGTTAATTGTAATGTATATGCGTCGAATACAGCACTTGTGAGCGTGAAACCTTGATATTCTATTAATAAAGAAGAGGGAACGCTTGCAAGAACAAGCCCTGCGCCTTTATAACGAATGTAATAGGTGCCGCCCGAAAGTCCTGAAACAGTTCCTGCTGCGTCTTGACTGGAAAGATAAGAATTCGATGATTCGTGTCTGTATTCCATTTGAGAAGTTAAGCCGAGAAGCTGACCGTCACTTCCGCTGTCTGTTTTAAGGTTTTTGCGCGTAACACCCGAAATTGTTCGCGAATCTCTCGTCAAATAGATTGCCTGAGGATCGGAATCGAATTTGCTTTCGGACGGATTGCCTTTTTCTTTGACATAGATGACAAGCGGGTCGATTCCGACAAAAGCAACGTCAGATAATATCGCTGAGGTATTGCCTGAAGCAACATTGCTCCAACCACCGTCAGAGAGCGGGTTTCCGCCGACTTTATACGCCATGTTGTCGGTTAATCCTGAAAGAAGCATGGTCGAAGCCTCGAAGCTCGCATTGGGTGTTAAAGCAGCAAATTTTACTACTTTTATAACATATTCGCTCGGAAGAACACGTCCTGTTCCTTTATAACGAACATGATATTCACCCTCGCTGAGGTTGGAAATTTCAACACCCGAACAAGCGATATTTGTACCGGGTTCACCTTTTTTATATTCCATGGCGGTGCTCGTTCCGGTTATTTTTCCGTCGCTTTGACCATTTGCAGAAAGAGGAACTACAATGAGATCATTAGGTCTTTGAGAACGGTTAAGACCTATAATCTGGATTCTTGAATCCTCTAAGCCCGCGGAAATATCATCAGCGTTGGCAATTGCCTGAACTCTGATGCCATGTTCAACATCAAGTCCTTTTTTGCCGCCTGCGTCGCCGTATTCTGCGAATTCGATATATCCGTTTGTAACGTCAGCAGATGTAATGTCAATCCACTCATCGTTCTTAACAGAATATTTTTGACCTAATTCAAAACCTGTGAATTTCATTGTTGAGGCATCGAAGTCGGTGGTCGGTGTCGGCAAATGGAAATCAAACTCGGGGCAAAGAACGATTTGATTGAGTCTGAACTGACCTATGTCACTTGAACCACTGTGCGTAACGCGAATGGTTACTTCGTGAGAGGGTTCTTTCCAACCCAATTCTTCAATTCCGAGCATGAGACCGCCTGTATAATTGTTATACACAACGTCCTCGTTTAACTCATTGCTTGAACTGATTATTATATTAAAGGTGTGAATAGCATTAATTGACAAAGATTTTACCGTATAACCCTCGGGTGGTAAAAATTTTGCCGCTGCATTTGTTCCTGTGTTGCCGGGACCTGTATAGTGATCGGGGTGAATGCCATCGCCGTTTATATGCCAAACGGTAGTGAATTCAGCACCCTTGTAGATTGTTCCTTCGGGAACACGGTTGTTGGCTATGTGAACATCTTGAAGCATATCAGCTATTATTATGGTTATGTCGTCTGTAGCCACTATCCATCTGGCGGTAAGAGTTATATCGGTTGTGATAGCGTAAGAATTGAAATTCCATCTGTAACCGTCACTTGTATACCATCCGTCAAAATCATATCCCATCCAAATCGGATCCTCAGGTCTTGTCGCGTTGTTGTCCAATCTTACGATTTGAGGATCGGGAGGTGTGCCGGGTGCTCCGTTTATGTTGAATGTAACGGTGAAATCTATTCCGCCGACCCAAGTGAAAACAGGCGTAATTGTGACGTTTGAAGCAGGCATTGTGAAGCTGCTTCCGTTTTTCACAACACTTGAAGGAGTGATGCTCCAGTCTGTAAATTCATAACCGGGAGTGAGTGAGGCAACGCTGAGCGTAACCGTGTCACCTGCCGCAGCTCTCGACGGGGTTGCAGAAATTATTCCGCCTGTTTGCTGATTGACAGAAACGATAAATTCATCACTGTTCATTATAATAGGAGAGCAGACGAATTCAAAAAGATGAAATTGACCTCTGTCGCTTTCAGCGATAGGATCAATGACTATAGTCACTTCGCCGGCAGGTTCTGCCCAAAGGGTTTCAGGTGCATACCAATTACTTGCGCTTGTGGTTATTTCCACGGGAACGTTAGATGTGTTGTTTGAAATTATAGTAATGTTAAAGGCGTGTCTGGATTCAAATGTTATATTTTTAAGAGTATAACCCTCAGGCACTTTAAACTTTCCGTCGAAATCATTTAAATAATGGTCGGGATACATATTGTTTCCGTCTTCATGCCATGAAGAAGTAAATTCAACGCCGTTGTAAACCGTTCCGACAGGTATGCGTGAACCGTTCATCAGGCTGTTATCTTTAAGGTGAGTAAGCATTTCGTTGACATCAACAATAATGTCATCAGACCATTTTGCGTAAAGCGTAATCGTGCTGTTAACTGTGTCAGTTCCGAAATTCCACTTAGTTCCTTCGTCGGCTTGAGTAAACCAACCGATAAAGGTTTTTCCCAACGAAATGGGATCCGGCGGGCGAGTTACTTTTCCGCCTGCTTCGATTAATTGCGTTGAGGGAGGAGTGCCGGTTGAACCGTTTAAATTAAACGTAACAGAAAAACCATCACCGCCCGAACCTGTTTTCTCTGCGATTTCAATGGCTATTTCAAAAATTCTGATTTGAATTTCGCTTCCGCTAATGTTGCGATATTCAACAGTAATTTCACCCGCGGGATATTCCCAACCGATGTCTTTGATGTCTAAAACAGTTTCAGCGGCTGTTGTGCCTGCGAAAAAATCGGCGTTTCCTGCCGTTGAGGAAATAAACCAAATGTCACAGAGGTGTCCGGGGTTTGGCCACACCTTGGCGTTTGTCAATGTGTAACCGTCGGGAAGCGTGAATTTGCCGTACATAAGATCGGGCCAGTTTCCCGTGTGAGGAGCAATGCCGTTTCCGGCAGCGTTATACCAACCTTGTTCAAAAACAACACCCTTAATAGTTCCGCCCCAATTGTCCTGATTGTCGCTGCTTATTGAGGCGGCAAAGTCAGAAACGTCGATTACTGTGGGTGGAGTAGGGGGTGCAGGTGAAGCACTCGGCGCCGGTTCTCCGGGGTCGGTTTCATTTACATATTCAATTGTTATTTCAAACATTCTGATTTGAAGTTCGCTTCCGCTTATGTTGCGATATTCAACGGTAACCTCACCTGCAGGATATTTCCAGCCGATGTCGTTGATGTCCAAAACGGTTTCGAGAGTGGTTGTGCCCGCGAAAAAGTTGTCGTTTCCGTCATTTGAAGAAATAAGCCAAATGTCACAGCCATGTCCATAGTTTGGCCACACCTTGGCGTTTGTCAAAGTGTAACCCTCGGGAAGCGTGAATTTGCCGTACATAAGATCGGGCCAGTTTCCTGTGTGAGGAGCAATGCCATTTCCGGCGGCGTTATACCAACCTTGTTCAAAAACAACACCCTTAATAGTTCCGCCCCAATTGTCCTGATTGTCGCTGCTTATTGAGGCGGCGAAATCGTCGGTGTTGATTGTTATCGGCGGTTCGCCCGGGTCGTCTTCATCTATGTATTCCATGGATATTTCAAACATTCTGATTTGAAGTTCGCTTCCGCTTATGTTGCGATATTCGAGAGTGACTTCACCTGCGGGGTATTCCCAGCCGATGTCTTTGATTTCCAAAACGGTTTCAGCGGCAGTTGTGCCTGCGAAAAAGTCGTCGTTTCCGTCGGTCGAGGAAGTAACCCAAATTTCACAACTGTGTCCCGGGTTTGGCCACACCTTGGCGTTTGTCAATGTGTAACCATCAGGCAACGTAAATTTGCCGTAAAAAAGTTCGGGCCAGTTTCCTGTGTGAGGGGCAATGCCATTGCCTGCAGCGTTATACCATCCATGTTCAAAAACAACGCCCTTGATAGTTCCACCCCAGTTGTCCTGATTATCACTGCTTATTGAAGCGGCAAAATCGTCGGTGGTGATTGTTATGGAAGGATTGCTCGGCTCGCTCGGTTCACCGGAGCCTTCGCCGTCTGCAAGGTCATAGATTATCTCAAACATTCTAATTTGAAGTTCGCTTCCGCTTATGTTGCGATATTCAACAGTAACTTCACCTGCAGGATATTCCCAGCCGATGTCCTTGATTTCCAAAACGGTTTCAGATTCGATGTGACCTGCAAAAAAATCTTCGTTTCCATCGGTAGAGGAAACAACCCAAATGTCGCAGGTATGCACGGGATTCGCCCACACCTTGGCGTTTATAAGAGTGTAATCCTCGGGTAATGTAAATTTACCGTACATAAGATTGGGCCAGCTTCCTGTGTGAGGAGCAATACCATTGCCGGCGGCGTTATACCAACCCTGTGCGAAAACAACATCTTTAATTGTTCCGCCCCAGTTATCTTGATTGTCACTGCTTATAGAGGCGGCAAAATCGTCGGTGGTGATTGTTACAGCAGTTTCGCTCGGATCACCTAAGGCTTTTTTAACGCCGCTAAATTGAATCAAACCGACAATCATTGCTGCTGCCATTATAAATGACAGTGCTTGTTTTACAATTTTCCTGTTCATTTTCTTACCTCCTTATTTTTTGTACTCCTTTAATAAAAAAACGTATAATTACCTCCTACCTACATTCTATCAGCCTTTAAAGACTGTGTAAATGGCAATAAGTGTATGGTTCAAAAGAGCCAATTTATCAATTTGTTCATGAGAAAAAATAAAGTTTTCATAATAAAAAACGGAAGCGGTTTTTTACTCCGCTTCCGTTTTTTTGGGAAAATAAGATGTTAAAACGTTTTGCCATAGTTGTCTAACAACAGCGATAAATCGCCGGAGTCGATTTGAGTGTCGCTGTCAATGTCGGTATAACTGTTTACAGCGACTGACGCTGATTTGCCGTAATCATCCAATAATATAGCCAAATCAGAAGAATCCACAGCGCCGTCGGCATTTAAATCGCCGAAGCTATAACCGATGTAAGGCACATAATCAGTATAGACTATCTCATAAAGACGCATCTGGTTGGAGTCGCCGTCAGGGAATTCCTCGATATATTCGGGGTTTGTCTGACGAAGATTGAAAAGAGTATAGGTTACTTCGCCCGCCGGTTCTTTCCAAGTGATGTTGAGAGTGCTGTTTCCGTTGCCGTCATAAACATCATAAAATGTTAAAGGAGCATTGGCGGGATTGCTTGAAGTTAACGTAATGTCAGCTTTATGGAAAGCAGCTAACGACAAGGTTTTAAGCAAGAAATCATTGTCGAATAAGAATGAAGCTGATTTCGAATCGCCCGCGCCGATGTTGGTAGGCGTGATCATTTCAGAGGGATCCTCGCCAACCACTCCCCAGGTGGGAAAGAAAGATATATTGCCGAAAGAAGCGTCTGCGTCTAAATAGTTACCATTTTTAACTAAATCACCGTTGGCTATAGCCGCAGGTATGTTGTAAATATAATCTGAAGACCAACCGGCGTAAAGGGTAGTGTTCGCTAAAACAGGATTTGCGAAGAAATTCCATTTTGTTCCGCTGATTGCAGCAGTATACCAGCCCGTGAACGAATAGCCGTCACGTGTCGGATCAGCCGGTTTTGCGGCGAAGCCGCCGGGTGAAAGTATTTCCGAAGCGGGAGCAATCCCGGGTGCACCGTTAAGATTATAATCAACAGTAAACAAACTGACAGATTCAGCAGGAGCTAACTCGATATAATAAAGTCTGACTTGCCCTCTGTCCGAACTCGGGAAATTAGTGCTGTCAAGAATTAATGAAACTTCACCGATGGGTGCTGCCCAGTCTGTGAAATCTATCACCTTATGACTGCCGTTTTGAACGGTAAATTCAATGTCGTTGTTGTTGGGATTGCTTGAAGTAAAAATGACATCGAAGCCGTGTCTGAATTCAATGTACATTTCTTCGATGGTTAGGTTGCTTGCCACGGTAAACTTACCGACTTCATTTCCCGTGTAATGATCGGGGAAAATAACGGTGTTGTCGGCCTGATGCCACGGGGAAGTGAAAGTAACTCCCATAAATTCGGTGCCCGGCGTAACACGGTTGTTGTTTAAAGGAACAAAAGAAAGCATTTGAGCGATGTTAAGCATATAACTTGCTTCCCATTGAGCGTAAAGAGTAATGTTGTCGATTATAGGATCATTCATGAAATTCCATTCATCACCGCCTGTTGCCGCTGTAAACCAACCTAAGAAATTAAATCCCGGATAGACAGGGTTGGATGGTTTAATTGCTCTTCCGTTTTCAGCTATCGACTGAGTCGTTGGGGCAGTTCCTGCAACGCCGTTTAAGTTGAAAGAAACATCATAAAAATCGAGTTCAGGAGGAGGAGCATCACTTGCCGCAACTAAAGTAAAAGAGGTGACAAGAGCTTTATCCAAATCCAGTTTGTTGTAAATCGAAACAATTACATCACCGGCTTCATAGTCCCAGTTTGTTTCTATAATACCTGTATATCCCGGGTTTGATTGGTTAAGGTTGTTGACACGAACAACATTATTTGCAGGATTGCTCGACATTAACACAATGTCAAACGTATGAGCTGCAAAAACCGTTACCTGTTCAAGAGTAAAGCCTTCGGCTACTTCAAGCAAACCTTCCCAGTGGTCAACTTTGTTGCTGTTGTTGTCCCAAGGGTCGGTGGTAATGCCGTGGTTTCCCCAAACCTCAAAATGATGCCAGCTTGATTTGAAAGTGAGAGCACCACTGATGAGTACGTTTTGTGCAACTCTGCTACTGCTGTTCGGATCCATGTGTGATGAAAGAACGCTCCAGTCAATGACCCTATCAGCAAAAGGATCGATAATGATTTCATCCCATTGAGCGTAAACAGTCATGTTGGATGTTATTGATGAAAAATCAGTAACCTCTGTTCCGCCGATTGCAGAATCAAACCAACCGAGGAAATCATAGCCCATCATTACTATGGGAGTCGGAGGTGTGACCGTGCCATATGTGGTTGACAAAACTAACGGAGTTGAGCTGCTGTTATAGGTGCCTCCGTTAAAGTTAAAGGTTACGTCGAATTCGTCTCCGTCGGGTTCTACCGCGAGAGCATAGGTGATTTCCCAAAGATTAAATTTTGATAAATCGCCGCCGCTGACAGTAATGGAAACTTCGCCGGCGGGAGCTGTCCAACCGGTAGAATAAATGCCCCAAGAGGTAACAGTAAAGGGCACATCGTGGTTCGCCGGATGAGTTGAGCTTATTACGACGGGTATTGTTCCGTTGCCGTGAGTAGGTTCCATTGCCAGTGCCGTAAGCGCATATTCCACGGGCAATGTGAATTTTCCGGTGTAATTACCTGTGTGGTGATCGGGCTGAATTCCAATGTAGCCGTTCATTTCAGTTCTGTGCCACTCGGTCGTAAAGGTTAAATCCAGATGCGATGTACCTATGGGCAAACGGTTGTTTGTAAACTGGAAATTGTTAAGCCAGTTGTAAAGAAGAACCGTAACCTCTCCGTCGGCATACGCCTTCGTCTTCGAGCCGCCGAATTGAACCAAACCGATGACCATTGCGATTGCCATTAAAAACGGCAACACTTGTTTTGTGATTCTTTTGAACATCTTTTTCCTCCTTGAATTATTTTTTATTTTTTTGAAGCCTTTTTAATAATTAACTACTTGCACATAATGATAAAAAAGTGTATAATTTAAACATGCTTAATTTTATCAATGTTTAACTCTATTGTAAATGGCAATAAGTGTACTGTTTAGCAAGGCGAATTTATCAATTTGTTTATGAGGTGACTTGATATGGCTGAACCATATTCCAGCTTCAATGTTTCTGATTTATATACGAGTTTGAGCTTGGAAAGAAATATAAGCATAAATGAAATGACGTTTTTATCGAGAACGACATGTGATAATTCCGAGATTGAATTTTCACGTGATTTTTTAGCAATAATCGGCTACAGCTCAATTTTATATGTAGATAAGGGCGAACTCGATTATATGCATGACGGAATTATGATTACGTTAACCGCAGGTGACGCCATTTTAACCAAGGCAGGTGTTCAATATAATATTATTTATGAACGCGGTGTGTCTTATTATTTCATTCATTTTGCTATGGAATCAAATGCCATTAATTTTTTAAACGGTAAAAAAGTAATTATGCCAAATGAACTGAAAAAGTATTTTGTTAAAATATATGAGGAGGTTTCAAGCTCATTTACCGAAATTGAGGATCCTGAAAATGACAGCAAACTAAGGGAACAAGGAATATCCAGACATAATTACTATTTGAAAGAAGCCGACGTAAAATACGATGCACCGATTTATTCGCAGCAATATATATGCGCCTATTTGGAATTTATAATGATGGGTATAAGTCGAAGATATAATGAAAAGGAAATTAATGAGAAATTGCCGTGCAATGAGGTGGATATAGCGTCGACCATCGTCCGATTGCTTGAAAATAATGTGTTCGGCAGAATAAGCGTGACAGACATATGTTTAAAGCTTCCTTATTGTAAAACAGTGTTATCGCGTGAATTTAAAAAAGCCTATGGATGCACGATGATGCGGTATTACAACGAGCTTAAATTAGCCGAGGCGAAAAAAATGGTTAATGAAGGTGTCTATACAATTTCTGAAATATCCGAAATGCTCATGTTTTCAAATGTATATGATTTTTCAAGGGTGTTTAAACGGCTTGAGGGATGTTCGCCGAGCGAATATAAAAAACGCTCTGAATCAAATCAAAAAATTAAATGTTGATTTCATGCTCGAATTTTGTTATAATCGTGCTTGGTTGTTTTTCAGAGGCTGTATTCAATAGTGGGTTGACCGTTATTGAATAGGCGTTTTTTCGTTGTTCAACGGCGAACGGCAGATTATTGAATACAGGTTCTGATGTTTTAAAATATCGAAAGGAGCAAATTATATGTCTAAAAAGATGAAAACAATGGACGGCAACGCGGCAGCAGCTTATGTGTCGTATGCTTTCACAGAGGTGGCGGGAATTTATCCGATTACACCTTCCTCAAACATGGCGGAAAACACGGATGAAGCGGCGGCGGCCGGTCAAAAAAACATGTTTGGACAAACCGTCAACGTAATTGAAATGCAGTCGGAGGCAGGGGCGGCAGGTGTCGTTCACGGTTCTTTGGCGGCAGGTGCACTCACGACCACCTATACGGCGTCGCAAGGCTTGTTGCTTATGATTCCGAACATGTACAAAATCGCAGGCGAACTTCTTCCCGGCGTAATGCACGTTTCGGCAAGAGCACTTGCAAGCCACGCGCTTTCAATTTTCGGAGACCATTCAGACGTTATGGCGTGCCGTCAAACAGGCTTCGCGATGTTAGCTTCCTCAAGTGTTCAGGAAGTAATGGATCTCGGTGCTGTCGCTCACTTGGCGGCAATAGAAGGACGCGTTCCTTTCCTTCATTTCTTTGACGGATTCAGAACATCTCACGAAATTCAAAAAATTGAAACACTTGACTATGATGATTTGTCAAAAATCGTTGACATGGGTGCGATAAACGCGTTCCGCCAAAGATCGCTCAATCCCGAGCATCCTGTTCTTCGCGGAACTGCTCAAAACCCCGACATTTTCTTCCAGGCAAGAGAAGCATGCAATCCTTATTATGATGCTGTTCCTGCAATGGTTGAGAAATATATGGGCGAAATCAACAAGCTGACAGGCCGCGATTACAAGCTGTTCAACTACTATGGCGCGCCCGACGCAGACAGAATTATCATCGCGATGGGTTCTTCCTGTGACGCAATTAAAGAAACTATAGATTATCTTAATGCAAAAGGCGAAAAGACAGGACTTGTCAATGTTCATCTCTATCGTCCGTTTGCGGCCGACAGATTGCTTGCGGCAATTCCGAAAACAGCGAAGAAAATCGCCGTTCTCGACCGTACGAAAGAGCCGGGCGCGTTAGGCGAACCGCTTTATCAGGACATTTGCACGGCATTCTTTGAACAGGGCGGCGAAATGCCGACAATCGTAGCAGGTCGCTATGGTTTAGGTTCAAAAGATGTTACACCCGCTTCAATAATTTCTGTTTATGAAAACTTGAAGAGCGCAGCTCCGAAAAACCATTTCACAACGGGAATAGTTGATGATGTGACATATTTGTCGCTTCCGATGGGTAATGCTATTGACGTTACTCCCGAAGGAACTACCTCTTGCAAATTTTGGGGTCTCGGTTCTGATGGAACTGTCGGCGCTAATAAAAACTCGATTAAAATCATCGGCGACCACACCGATATGTATGCGCAGGCCTATTTTGCTTACGATTCGAAGAAGTCGGGCGGCATAACGACAAGCCACTTACGCTTCGGAAAACAGCCGATTCATTCGTCATATCTTGTAAGCACGGCGGATTTTGTCGCTTGTCATAATCCTTCATATGTTGAAAGATATGACATGGTTTCAGATCTTAAAGACGGCGGAACTTTCCTTTTAAACTGCCTGTGGTCTGAAAGCGAACTCGACGCGAATCTTCCCGCCGAAATGAAAAAATATATAGCGGAACACAACATTAACTTCTATATTATTAACGCTATCGACATCGCAAAAGAAATCGGTTTGGGAAACCGCACAAACACAGTTCTTCAGGCTTCGTTCTTCAATCTTGCAAAAATAATTCCGATTGAAGATGCCGTTAAATATATGAAAGAAGCTATTTTCAAATCATACGGTAAAAAAGGCGAAAAGATTGTAAATATGAATAATGCTGCTGTTGACAGTGGTGTAAACGGCGCTGTTAAAGTGAATGTTCCCGATGCTTGGAAAAACGCAACTGACGAAAAGAAATGCTCGGATTGTTCTGCTTGCAGCGGATGTGGTTCGGATTCCGAGTTGGTTGATTTCGTCAAAAATATAGCAAATCCAGTAAACGCACAGCAAGGGGACAAGCTTCCCGTTTCAGCCTTTAAAGGTCGTGAAGACGGAACATTCCCGCAAGGCACATCCGCTTATGAAAAACGCGGCGTTGCTGTTGACGTTCCCGAATGGATTAAAGAAAACTGCATTCAATGTAACCAATGTTCATATGTTTGCCCGCACGCCGCTATTCGTCCTGTTTTAGTGACGGCAGATGAAAAAGCGAAAGCACCCGCAGGCTTTGAAACGATTAAAGCTAACGGTAAAGGCTTTGAAGATTATGAATACAGAATGCAGGTAGATGCTCTTGACTGCTATGGCTGCGCAAACTGTGTTCAGGTTTGCCCCGCTAAAGAAAAAGCGCTTGCGATGAAACCCATAGCGTCACAGATGAACCAAACCGACAACTGGACATTCGGTGTTGAGTTACCCGAAAAGGCTAATCCCGCCAATCCTGAGACAGTAAAGGGAAGTCAGTTTGAAAAACCACTGCTCGAATTTTCAGGCGCGTGTGCAGGCTGCGGCGAAACACCTTATGCTAAACTTATAACTCAGCTTTTCGGTGATCGCATGTTTATTGCGAATGCAACAGGCTGTTCATCAATTTGGGGCGGAAGCGCACCTTCGACTCCTTATTGCACAAACGACAAGGGTCACGGACCCGCTTGGGCTAACTCATTGTTTGAGGATAACGCCGAATTTGGTTTGGGCATGAGCGCGGCAGTTGAAAAACGCCGTGAGAAACTTAAAGAAAATGTAGAAAAGCTTATTGCGGTTGAATATGCAGAAGATGCAATAAAAGCAGCAGGCGCAAAATGGCTTGAGGTTATGAACGATGGAAACGCTTCTAAAAAAGCTTCCGAAGATTTTGTTGCGGCGCTTGAAGATGGCGTTGACATGGAAGGCATGGTTTGGGAAGGCAAAACTTATGCGAAAGACGATAAATGCCCGTGTGACGCTTGTGAATTGGCAAGAGAGATTTTAGCAATGAAGGACATTCTTGTTAAAAAATCGTTCTGGATTCTCGGAGGCGACGGCTGGGCTTATGACATTGGTTATGGCGGTCTTGACCACGTTTTGGCAAGCGGTGACGATGTAAACGTATTGGTGTTCGACACCGAGGTTTATTCAAACACAGGCGGACAAAGCTCTAAATCGACACCGACAGCGGCTGTCGCTAAATTTGCGGCATCGGGCAAAAAGGTTCGCAAAAAAGATTTGGGCATGATGGCGATGAGTTATGGTTATGTCTATGTTGCACAGGTTGCAATGGGCGCAAACCAAAGCCAACTCATAAAAGCAATGGTCGAAGCAGAAAAATATCCCGGACCGTCGCTCGTAATCGCTTATGCTCCGTGTATTAACCACGGAATTAAAACAGGAATGGGAACAACTCAGCTTCAATCGAAGCTTGCTGTTGAAGCAGGTTACTGGCATCTTTACAGATATAACCCGGCAACAGAAGAGGGCAAAAACCCGTTCACGCTTGATTCGAAAGAGCCGACAGGCGACTTTATGAAGTTTATTGAAAGCGAAGCGCGCTATACATCGCTGAAAATCGCACTTCCTGAAGCGGCTGAAGAGCTTTTCGCACAAGCTAAGGGCGACGCCGAAAGACGCTATGAAAACTATAAGAAATTGGCGGCAAATTAGTAACTGTTTAAAACATCAATAGAAAACGGCGGCAAGAGTAAATTTCTCTTGTCGCCGTTTTTCATTTTCCTGCATATAATATTATTATTTGCGGGAGGAAAACATATGCCGGAATTTAAAAACGAAATGGGATTTCATCAAATCGAAAGAAACTTAGGGGATTTGCAAAATGTTTTAAGACAGAGCAGAGAAAGTGCCGAAAGAAAACCGTCTGAAACATCGCAGCTGCTAATGGCGGTTAAGCCGTTTATGCCGCAGCAAGCGCAGAAAGGCATTGATGATATGCTTAAAGGTTTGATAATGATTGACACAGTGAAAAATTTGAGGAGCATAAACGTGGCGCAAAATTTTACGGTGGAGTAAAATCTTTGAAAGATGAAAACAGCGGTTCGGCTTTAAAATTCAAACCGAACCGCCTTTTTTATCTTCTGCTCATTTTTTCATAAATTTCATTGTAATACAACGCAGCATCAACAGGCGTATTAGGCGGGATATGGTTTCCCACGCTCATAAAAAAGCCGGGATGTTTTTTGCCTATGTCCATTACTCGCTTAACCTCATTGTAAATATCGTCTTTGCTTCCGAATAACAGAACCCGCGTATCTGTGTTTCCCACAAAAGCGTGAGTCTTGCCGTACTTTTCGGCAATGTATTTAAAATCGGTCATAGGTTCCATAACAAAAGCGTTTACATGCGGAGCAATATCATCAACAAACGCGGTAAAATCGCCATCGGAGGTAAACATAATTATCTTTCCCGCTTCTTTCAAATAGCCAAACATTCTCTTGAAATTCGGGAAAACATATTTGCGATACCACTCGGGTGCGATAAATGGGCCGCTTGTCCAAACCAAGTCATCATGAATCATCACGACGGGTGCTTTGCTTTCGGCGAGTGCCCTAAAATATTGGTCTATCCACTCGCAATAGCGATTAGTAAACGCGCCGAATTTTTCGGAATCAATTCCTGCGGCTTCCAACAGAGTTTCCCAGCCCAAAAGGTCGATCAGCCCCGAAATGCAGGTGACATAAATGCCAGTCATATTGACCAAATCTTCGCCATTGTTTACTTGTGAATCATAATGTTCGTTAAACCGTTTTGTAAGCCCGGAAATGTTCTTCCTGCCCAATTCTTCTAAGCAGTCAAAATCGAAAACGTCCTCAGGGTCGTTAAACAGCTTGGAAATATTCTCGTCCTTATCCGTGCCGTTTTCGGCATAAACCGCGTGACCCATGTTGGTACGTTTATTGCCGAAATCTTCACGAGAGGTGAGGGTCGACCAAATGTAATCGTAATTCCACGCGCGCCGAAACGCTTTTGCTGCAACTGACGCAGATTCCCATGGAGAATCGTTGAAAACTTCAATTCCTGTAACTTCTCTTACAAGCGGCCAATGAAAATCGGCCGAATTTTCACTTCTTGGAACTCTGTCGGGCATTTCAAGCTTTAATGCTGCCATTCCGTCTATGAAAGACAATTGAAATCACTCCTGTCTAAGAACTTGTATTCAACACGCCTCAACATCGTCTTGACGAACGATTTTCCGCCAATCCGACATTTCGGGAGTTGGATACAGGTTCTAAATTGTGAAATTTTCGCAGGGAACGCCTTGAGCATTGGCGACGGCTTTATTGACAAGCTTTCCTTTATATACGTTAAGACCTTTCATCAAAGCGGGATTGTTGCGCAAAGCCGCATCAACACCTTCGTTCGCGATTTGCAATGCATATGGCATGGTCGCGTTTGAGAGAGCGAAGGTTGAAGTTCTCGGAACAGCACCGGGCATGTTCGGAACGGCGTAATGAACAACTCCATGTTTAAGGAAATAGGGGTTTTCATGGCTTGTGAGTCTGTCCATTGTTGCTATGGCGCCGCCTTGATCAACGGCAACGTCAATCGCCACAGAACCGGGGCGCATGGATTTAATCATGTCTTCGGTTACAACCTTAGGAGCTTTCGCGCCGGGAATAAGTAAAGCGCCGATAAGAACATCAGCGTCCGCAACTGATTTTGAAAGGTTAGAGCTGTTCGACATAAGTGTAACAACCTGTCCCGACATTATGTCGCTTATATATGCTAAAGGTTTAGCGGAAACATCAAGCACGGTAACTCTTGCGCCGAGACCGACAGCCATTTTTGCGGCGTTTAAACCGACAATGCCGCCGCCGACGATTACAACGTGACCGGGCTCTACGCCGGGAACGCCGCCGAGAATGATTCCGCTTCCGTCATTAACTTTTTGAAGAAGGTATGCTCCGACTTGAACGGACATACGTCCGGCAATGGCACTCATCGGCGCAAGCAAGGGCAGAGAGCCGTCGTCAAGCTGAACGGTTTCATAAGCGATGCCGATGACCTTGGCATCTTTAAGAGCCTTTGTTTGAGCAGGGTCGGGCGCTAAATGAAGATAGGTGAAAAGAATTTGTCCCTCGCGCAAATAGCCGTATTCTGATTCGAGAGGCTCTTTCGCCTTGTAAATCATATCCGCCGCGGCATAAACTTCCTTAGCAGTGTTTAAAATTTTTGCTCCGGCGTTGGCATATTCCTCGTCAGTGAAGCCACTTCCCAAACCGGCACTTTTTTCGACATAAACAGTGTGACCTGCGTCAACGAAGCTTACTACGCCTGACGGTAAAATCGCCACTCTGTTTTCCTGCGCTTTAATTTCTTTCGGAATACCTATTACCATTTTGTTTCCTCCTTCTATATTTTTCCATATCCTGTTCATCCATTTTTTCAAGCTCGCGTTCTCCGGCAAGCGATTCAAGATGGTGCGTAAATTCGTGCCGAACAATTCTTCTGAGCTTTATTTTTTGCTGTTCGGGAGACAAATGGGAGTGAATTCGGATGAACGAACCGAAATAAATTGTAATAAATCGGCCCAAGCCGTGAGGCTGGTTGTGATACTCTCCCATGATGTATAAATCCTTGCTGTCTCCGCTTTCGGGATGAACTTTCTCATCCGTCAGCAAAATTACGCCTCCGTTGAGGTCTTTGTAAAATTCTTCGGGCAGTTCTGCGGCAATTTCGTCAAGCATCACGCCCGCTTCTTCGTATGTAATCACCGCTCCCTCCCTGTTTTGCATATTGTTTATTTTTTAACTATAGCATATTATGTTCAGTCTTGCAATAATTTGCTCAATAAAATTTTAGAATTTTACAGCAAGAAAAAACTTTTTCTTGACATGGCTTAAAGATAATGATATATATATTAAGGTGCTTGGAGGATTAGCGAAGCGGTCATAACGCGGCGGTCTTGAAAACCGTTTGGGGGAAACCCCGCGGGGGTTCGAATCCCTCATCCTCCGCTAATATGTCGAAACCTGTCGATTTTATTTTTCGGCAGGTTTTTGTTATAATGGAGTTGACGGATAGTAATTATATTAAGTGAGGGAATAAAAGATGGACATTATAATTCGTAAAGCACTAACAAAAGATGCCGACGATTTTACTGATTGTGTTATTTCGTGTTGGTAATCGGCTTATAAAGGAATCGTCCCCTCAGAATATCTAATCAGTATGTCAGCAGACGAAGAAAGCAAAGGACAACTTGTTAAAAAATACAGGAAGGCACTAACAGATCCAGGCGGTTGCGAATATTATTGTGCAATGTATGGAGAAAACATGATAGGATTCCTCATAATAGATAAAGACCACGATGAAAATTTCTGGGCGATATACTTAATTGAAGAGTTTTGCGGCAAGAATTATGGTAAGAAAATATTGGGTTTTGCAATAAAAGAATTAAAGTGTGAGGGACATGAAAAAATATGTCTTTGGGTGTTTGAAAAAAACAACAGAGCAAGAAAGTTTTATGAAAAGCAAGGTTTTAATTTTGATGGGACAAAAAGGATAGTTGATAAGTATGGCGGAGTACCGTTGGTTGAGCTAAAATATGTACTTAATCTGTAATAATAGGCATCCCTTTTATCAAGCCTGCATCTTTTTTGTCAGTGGATTATAAAAAAAGATATGGTTTTCCAATAGGAGGGTTGTGTCTTTTTATTCATGATTATTCTGTTAAAGCAGATGATTAATGCGGCGCGTTGGGTAAACCAAAATCGTTGAATAACAAAAGGAAATGGGACGTTTTCAACCATAGGTTGAGAGCGTCCCGTTAATCTTTATCTTATGGTGTATGGAAGATAAAGTGATATTGTGTAATAATAAAGTCAATCATAAAACATGAGGGAAAGTATGATTGATAATTTTAAAATCGGAAACAAAATCGCATTACTTCGGCGTGAAAAAGGGATGACAGGAGAGCAATTCGCTGAAAAAAATCGGAGTGTCACCGCAAGAAGTCAGCAAATGGGAGAATGGCAAAAACCTTCCGGAAACGGCGATATTGTCCCGAATTTCAAAAACGCTTGGTGTTTCCATAGATTCGATTTTAATGCCGCAAAAGCTTTTTATACTTAGTGCGATGTTTTCAAACGGCATTGACAATGCCGAGGTTACGTCGATTTTATCCCGCTGCGTTAATGGAGGAAAGCTTGATGTTGCGGTCACACCGCAATTTATCGGCGCTTCTTTTAGAAATGAGCGCGTTGAGGTGTTGACCGTTAAATATCAAACAGAAAAAGGGACATATTTTGTCTGTACTCCGTATGGTGAAAGACTAATAATAGACGCGGAAGAGGAAGGACTATCAGATAATAAGAATTTTGCGATTGTCGGTGCATGGTATGGGAATGAGGATGGTTTTCGTGATGTTATGTTTAAAATGGAGCATTATGAATATTTCAATTATAAAGATATTTATGTAAATCATGAACTTTTTCCAAGCAGTCCCGCGATCGATGCACCCGAATATCTGACGATTGTATTTTTGAATAAAAGCGGCATTCACACGGTGAGCTGCCGAGAAAGCGAAGCACTGACATACTCGGCAGATCGAACAGGATTGTTGCTGGGGAGGCTCGCTTTTTGCCGCGTTAAAGTATATGGGTGAAAATATACTTATGAGCAAATAATGGGCATGTCAGGTGCGTGTTACAGAATTAATTTTATAGAGATTTGGGATTGGAGCGCAACAGATGCGCTTGTGGCTTTCAATTACTCCGATCCTTTATTCAAAGCGATTGGATATGAACAGGTATGGGTAGAAAGACTCGATAAAGACGACAGAAACGCGGAACGAAAATTGATTGTCAGCGATATACAAATGGGCAAGCCTGTTGTTGCAATAAATCTGAGAACCGCTCCGGAATGGGGTGTAATAACAGGGTATTCCGACGGCGGAAAAATTTTATATTGCCGTTCATATTTTGATAATGAATTGCTTGATGAAAACGGTAAAGTTAAAGAAAACGGGAACGATTATCTTGAAATGGAATGTTGGCCGTTTATGCTTGTGCATTTTGGACAAAAAATCGAACGCCCGACAGATGATGAAATTCTGAAAATGTCGTTGAAAACACTTGAAAATTCATTTCATGCGCCGTGTGAGAGAGGATATTGGCAGGGTGAGGAAGCATATCAAAAGTGGATTGAAGGACTGGGCGAAGATTCTCTATGGGATTTTGAAAATGCGCGAGATGATTTCTATTGTCGTGCGAGTGTAAATGAATGCATGCTTCGAGCTTTAATTGACGAGCGTCGTTGTGCCGCTGTTTATCTTGGGGAGTCAGGACAAACTGAGCTTGTGGAAATTTATATGGGTATAAGCGACAGTGTCGGGGAGTTTTATCAAAAGTGGTTGGATATATGGGATAAGTCTCCGAATAAAGGAAAAGAATGGCGCAGTGAAGAAGTTAATTTGCTTAAAAAAGTTCTTGATATTGAGAGAACAATAGTAGAAACGGCGAAAACTTGTAAACTCTAATTTATTGTTATTGCAAAATTGCACATCAAAGTGTAGAATGGATAGCATAATAAAAATAACTCGTAAAGTTATGTTAGGAGGGGCTTTGATGTTAAACAGAAACGCGTTTCCGATTTTAGAATTTGATTTAAATAAAAAAGCAAAAATAGAGCCGCGCAGTATGATAGAAAAAAACAAGTGCCAAAGGCTTGTGTAATTACTTTTTTCAAGGAAGTTATAGAGAAAAAATTAAAAAACGGTGAATTGACACAAATCGGGACGCTTTATTCAGAAACAGTCAATTTGCCGATTTACGAAACAGAATATAACGATTGTTCAGTAGGGATTGTTAATGGTTTTGTCGGAGCTGCCGGCTCTGCCGGATTATTAGAAGAATTAATTGCTTCCGGTTTTGAAAAGTTTATAGTTTGCGGCGGAGCAGGAGTTTTGCAAAAAGACATCCGGGTTGGTCATTTGGTTCTGCCTTATTCTGCCGTAAGAGACGAAGGGGTTTCATATCACTATGTTGAGCCGTCGCGTGAAATTGAATGTAATCCCGATACCTTAATGATAATTGAAAAAATATTAAATCAAGAAAACATTCCGTATATTAAAGCTAAAACATGGACAACCGACGCTTTATACAGGGAAACAGAAGAAAAAATGGCGTTAAGAGTTTCTGAGGGTTGCGTTACGGTTGAAATGGAAGCTGCGGCATTTTTTGCCGTATCTAAATTCAGAAATGTTTTGTTGGGACAAATTTTATATTGCGGCGATGATTTAAGCGGTGTTGAATGGAGCAACCGCGAATGGCAGAGCAGGGAAGATATAAGAAATAATCTTGTGCAATTATGTTTAGAAATAGCTGTAAATTTATGAAATTTTAGGGAATATCTGGAGGAATTTAAAAATGACATCAAGAGAAAGAATAATGAAAGCCTGTAATTTTCAAGAAACCGATCGCGTGCCGATTGACATAGGCGGGTCGCAGGTCACGGGGATTTGCGTTGATATGTATTGCAATTTGCTGAAAAATCTCGGCATAAGCGAAACACCAACTGTTTATGAGCAATTTGAGATGCTTGCGAGAATCAGCGAGCCTGTGCGGCAAAGGTTGCATGGTGATGTCATATCGCTTGAAAATCCTATTATGTCATGGGGCTTGCGTAATGAAAATCAGAAAAAATGGCAGACGTTTAAAGGCAATGAATGTTATATGCCCGGTTCGTTCAATCCGATTTCCGATGAAAAAGGTGACCTCTGGCTTTATTCGCCCGAAGGTAAAGCGCTGGCGCACATGGCGAAGGGTTCGCCGTATTTTGATTTCGCCGATTCAACACAAATGAGCGAAACAATCGAGTTTAAAGACCCGAAAGAGTGGAGAGAACAAATTTATTTATATACAGACGAAGATTTGAGAAAAATCGAAAGTGACGCAAAATTTTTGCATGAAAACACTGATTATGCCGTAATCGGCGAGTTCGCGGTCATAAGATTCGGTTCGATGAACAGGTTTATTTCGGGATTAAGCCCGACAGACTGGCTTTGTGCGCTTATTACCGACCCTGATTACATAAGCGAAGTAATTGAAGTTTGCTGTGAGCGTTCGTTGGAAAACGCCAAGCTCTATCTTGAAGCGGTGGGTAAAAACGTTGACATAATTTTGATGAGCACGACTGATTTCGGCTCTCAGCGGGCAGAGGTTTTCAGCCCTGACATATGGCGTGATTTGTACATGAGCAGATACAGAAGGATAAACGATTTTATACACGAAAATACAGATGATGTTAAGACATTTATTCACACCTGCGGAAGCATTTGCAATTTGATACCGCACATAATTGATGCAGGATTCGATATATTAAACCCGATTCAAACCTCTGCTGACGGAATGGACGCCGAATGGCTGAAAAAAGAATTCGGAGGAAAAATTACATTTTGGGGCGGCGGCGTTGACACTCAGCACGTTTTGCCAAAAGGAACGCCCGAAGAGGTGAGGGCGCAGGTGAAAGAACGCATTGATGTTTTTGCGAAGGGTGGGGGATATGTGTTTAATCCAATCCATTGCATTCAGCATGATGTGCCTGCCGAAAACTTGTTGGCGGCGGCTGATGCGGCGTTTGAGCATCGGAGGTAATATGTGAAATATATTTCTTAATTGTTTTTATTAATATGTTTAAGTGTGGCTTTTTCAAGTTGTGCAGAAAAATCAATGGAAGAAAACACAGAAGAGGTTACGGAAACGGTCGATGAATCCATATGGGGATTTCCATATGTTGATTTTCAGTTTATAGAATATTGCGGATCTAACAATGAAGAAGATGAATATGTCATTGTTTATTTCGATAACTATTATGAACATGATAAAAGAAATTATTATATATTAGACGATCAAGAAATGATGCGAGAAATTCATCGTTGGAGCGGAAATGTCGCAATTTATACTTTTCCGCCATGTTTAGGTACGACGGCGGATGGAAGTATTAGATTGTATAAAAACGGAAGTTGCATAAAATCAGTTCAATATACAGGTGAAATAATGATAAATGATGATCGCATAAGAGAATTGTTCAGACCTGTTTCAGAGACCGAATTAAAAGATGTTTATGGAATTTAGGTAAACTTTTGAGTTAATCATCGCTTATTTAGTTATTTCTTAGAACCTATACGCATGGAAACAACCTATTCAACAGAACTGCCGAAAAAGCAATATATATTTGACTTTCTTCTGAATTAGTCGAAATCTCGTAATCTTTAGA
>JGI994J12354_10001094_pt1 | contig 27417 bp, 21 predicted proteins | sample IntmicLarv3ML3BL_FD_12354 | JGI IMG/M metagenome (IMG submission 12354)
ATCATAGCCTTTATCTGATAGTAGCTCTGTAATAGCTCCTGTTCCACAGCCAAGGTCAAGCACCAAGCCCTCCCTTATACCGCTTCTAGCTAATAACTTCTCAACATAATCGCTCCACGCCAAGTAATCAACATCGTCCATAAGGATATCGTAAATTTCAGCAAAGTTCTTGTATGATTCCATCTATTTGTTCTCCCCTTCTTTACTAGTAATAGTATAACATAAAATCAACAAATCCACTTCAATTTCCTATCAAGCCAAAAAGAACCCACGCGACTTATCGCGTGGGTTCTTGACATTTAATATCCCTTTTTAAAATCGTTTACACATCCGCCTTCCAAAGTCCATGAATATTACAATATTCATAAATCGTAACTGGTCCCTCGGAAACGCAAAACTCTGCTGACGGGCTACCTAATGGATCAAGACTAACTCGCTTGGTCTGATTACCATGGGCAACTAAAATCCAAGCAATGTGGTGCTTTTCCATCATCGGATGTAACGTGCTACCCACTGTGACTTTTAGTTTTCCGTCTTCGAAAACTCCTACTGGAACATGCTTCTCTTGTGCCGCATCTTGAGTATTGGGAATCAGTTCAGTCATTGCTTTGCCGCAACAAGTCAACTCGCCGCCGCCTCGTTCAATCAATCCAACAATATTACCGCAAATCGAACATTTGTAAAAACTACGTTCATTTCCCATATGGATCACCTCTCTTTTCGATATGGCTTTATTAAGTTTGTTATAGTATAGTCCCTTTAGACACTCATTTCAATAGTAAATTATTGGATTAATAAAATTTATTTGTCGCCTCATCGTAGATGTATCCACTCAGTTCTAATTTCTCTCTCAATCCACCTTCATCAATCTGTAAATCCTCACATAATGCCTTTAGTGAGTCGTACTCATCGCGCAATTTCATGTTGATATAACTCAACAACATAGCTGGGTCGTTTGGTATCATACTATTTCTCCCTTGAGCAAGATATGTTTGTTCACACTAGCGGCATCTGCTAAAACTCTCCTTAGCGTCTCCCACTTATCAACATCCGCCTCTTTGACAATAACTTTTATCTCAGTATTTTCACTAATCGATGTTATCTCATCATAAAGTGCATTATAGTTTTCTCCATAATATTCTGGCAAATCAAGCATCACCTTAAAAACATCGTGCATTTCTTCTAAACTAGTCTCATCTCTTAAATCAAGACAAATATATTTCATAATATATTCCTTTCATTGCTTCTACATCAAATCCTCTAATTAGTATAATTGTTCAAATGTTTTGTAATGGTCTTTCGTGTAAAAAATCAGACCATCGTTAGAAAATATGATTCGCTTGGCGTTACGGTGTCCGCCTTCATAGTCAATATCACATTCTTTGTACTTGCGCCCCTCGGCCTCTGGCAATGTCTTATCAAAATTACCAAAGTGACTTCCGCCAATGCTTTTACCTGGCGCAATGTCTTGCAAATTACCGGCCTTGTTATCCCAACCCAGTTTGTCTGCCTCTTCTTTAGTTATGTAGTTACTTGGCAACTGGTCGTACGTATGAATATAAAGAGCTACATCATCCTTGTCAGTATATGAGCCATCTTTCTCTATGCTTGACTCATCTCCCTCAACTTGTGTTTCCTCTTCTTGAATTGCCTCGCCTTCTGCTTGTGCCTTGGCATCCTTCTCTGCCCCATTTGAGCGAATGAAGGCCATAATAACTACTAATGCTATCACGAAGGCTACTTGGACAATAATTTTGTGAATTTTCTCGTTCATGTTTATATACCTTTCATAGAAATGATAAAATAACTTCTCAATAAATAAGATAAAGGACTGCCATCTCTGACAGTCCTTAGATATACTTTTACTAGATTACACGTCTTACAGATAAAATAGTTCTATATGCTGCATTTCCACTAATCTTGATTCCGGTCTTTGCTGTACTAGCATGAACGATTTGTCCACCACCCATGTAGATTGCAACATGTCCTGAATAACAAATGATATCGCCTGGCTTTGCCTCTGAGTAAGGTACACTTACACCTGCGCTTCGCTGTGAAGCTGAATCACGAGGTAATGATACACCAAAGTTCCTATATACACTTTGAATAAATCCAGAGCAATCAGCTCCGTTTGTCAAACTCGTTCCACCAAATACATAAGGATTGCCAACAAATTGTGTTGCATATCCAACTACTGCGCTACCTGTACCACTGTACGGAACGCTACTACTTGCCGCACTTGATGATGAGCTACTGCTTGAACTTGATGAAGATGAACTACTTGTCGAACTTGATGCTGCTGAGCTACTTTCCGTATTTGTTGAAGATGAGCTACTACTTGAGCTTGATGAAGAAGTGCTGCTGTCGCTGCTACTACTATTGCTACTTGCTGCTGCCGCTGCTTCTTGCTCCGCTTGTCTTCTTGCTGCTTCTGCCGCTGCTGCTCTTCTTGCTGCTTCTTCTGCTGCACGACGTTTTTCTTCTTGAATTCTATTAATCTCTGCAGTTTGCTCTGCCAATAAGTTCTTAAACTCACGAGCTTGCTCTTGTGCTACTGCTATTTTGCTCTTATAATCTGCTGAAGTTGCTTTCTTTTCTTCTAATAACAGCTCTAAAGCTGCTTGTTGTTCTTCTTGCTCAGCTTTCATACCCTCTAGTTCAGACTTTTCATCTGCAAGTTTCTCGCCCAACTCTTTTACTTGTCGAACAACTTGGATATAACTTTCCAAACTTTCTCTATCATATTCATATAGATTTTGAGTATACTCTGCTTTGCTTAATAACGTAGATAAATCTCCTGATTCTAAAAGAATCTGAGCCCATGCTGCATCGCCACCGTTCTCGTAGATGTACTGGATTCTCAGTTTCATATCTTCGTATTGCTTATCTCTATCCGCTTCTGCTACTTTTAAATCTTCTTTAGTTTGCTCAATCTCTGCTTCTTTGTTTGTGATGTCATCCTTTAGTACTTCAATCGCAACTAAAACATCTACCAAATCAGCATCCGCTTGATCAATCTCTGCTTGTAGCTCTGCCGTTTTTTGTTCTAAACTCCAAATCTTTCCTTGCGTAGACTCCAACTGACTGTTAGTTGCAGCTCTTTGCTGTCTTAGATCTTCCTCACGGTCAGCAAGCGCAGGTACTGCCTGTGTTGCCGTCATAATGATTGCTAATCCTAAACATAGGAATTTCTTCTTCATATCAAGACTCCTTAACATTTTTAATACTTTTTTCGTAACATTTTCGAAACATCTTTTTCGAATTCTTTACAAGTCTACCATACTTTAGTAAGAATTGCAAGGGTGTTTCGTAATTTTTACTCAATGTTGAGTTGTCCATTTTTTACCAATTTGTCTGTTTCTGCCTATTCCATATTCAATGTAATATTCTCGAATTTGTCGCCTTTTTCTTGCAGTTGCTTAACATCCTCTTGCGATATCTTAAAGTCCTTGCTAGACATCTTTTCGATGATATTGCTGTAATCTTGTTGTGTGAAGTTGCTGAACTTAGCTTTATCAATCGAAAGCGCTATGCCGCCATCTTCAACATTCATAGCTTGCGCCTTTTTGCCAACAAATTCGCCGTTGTAGACTGAAGCAAGCGTCGCGTATAGCGTGCTATCGATTTGCTTTGTCACCGAAACAATAACCGAACTAGATTCTCCCGATTGGTCACAATCAACTCCTATTACTTTTTTGCCCTTTTCTTCAGCTGCTTTCATAATTGCCGTTCCCATTGTTCCGCCGCTTGCGAAAATGACTTCACATCCTTCATCATACCACTGTCCTGCTATCCCCATCATCGCTGGCGACATCTCATTGGTTCCCATATATGTAAAGCGAACTGTTATTTTCTCTTTATCTAATCCCATCTCTTCGGCAGCATAATTAGCTCCTTGAACAAAACCTGTGCCATAGCGCACAACATTATCATTGGGAACACCACCGATGAATCCTAGATTCTTATAGCCGTCCTTAACTGCTGCATATCCAGCTAGAAAGCCTCCTTGTTCTTCTGCAAACAGTATTGCTTCTGTGTTTTTACGTGCCTTATACTTTTTGCCCTCGGCCTTTCTCGGTGCACCATCGACAATAACAAATTTCAAATCCTTATATTTACCTTGCAACTCATAAAGTGCTTCTTCAAAATCCGTTCCGCTAAGAACCACAACATCTGCACCGGCCTCTGCCGCTGCTTTGACTTCTACTTCTACAGCTTCTACAGTACCATTGCTTACTTGGTGTTGCTTGTAAATCAAGTTGTTTTCTTGGGCGTATCGCTCAGTCGTCTTTTGAACTGTCGCCGATGTATAATCATTTGCCGATGCCAAAGTAAGGAGTGCTATATTCTCCGTAACCTCCTTTTTGCCACATCCACTCAACATACTAATGATTAGCGTTGCTACTATTAATATACTTAATCCTTTTTTCTTCATTATTATGTCCCCTTATTTTTCATTATAATACCTATACATTACAGTATAATAAGAACTGCTCCAAATGAAAAGAAGTTTTTTCATTTTCATATAATAAAGGCTGATTCGCATTATACAAATCAGCCTTTTCTTTATTCGCCATACAAATCTTTTAATATCTGTTCTGGACTCATGCTTTTATATCCTTCGTTATCTCTCATCAGTTTTGTTCCCGATGTGTCCCACTGGAAGCGGTTAATCGGTGCTAAGTAACTCTTGCCCGTCGTACTAGATAGGCGGAACTTACTTACAAAACTAGGATAATATCTCTTCATATACTGCTGCGCAAGTCTCACCGCTTGGCTGTTACTACTTCCTCCTGGAGTCGTTGTTCCTGCTAGTTGCACACCTGCATTTGGTGTTGAGTGTACTAGCACAACACTACCATCATTACACTGTCCGATGACAATCCAAACATGTCCACTTCTACTAACAACATCACCTGGTGTGAATCTGCCTGCACTAGTTCCTTGGCTTACACTTCCCCATCCGTGGCTTGCATACCATGCCGGCATACCTGTCGATGTCGATGACGCCTTGTAACCAGTTGCCGTTTGTCTACTTTTGCTTTCAATCGCATTATATACGGCCCATCCAACGAACCCTGAACAATCCAAACCATTATTACTGGTAAAACGATGCCCGTTGTAATCGTAGCCTGATGATTGACGGTCGTAGAATCTCTTCCAGTTTGGATTAACGCCTACTGTACACCAATCAAAATCGTTACCGCGACCATTCGGATGACCTCCTCCCCAAATGTAGAGAGTCGAGCCAATCGGCTTTATCGCACTTTTCAACAAACTCTTAATAGACTTTTGACCGCCGCCTCTTTCAGCTCCACCGTCCTTATCGATGTAGATTCCATCGATAGTAACGTCTGCTGCCATTTCGCCTTCTTTGAACTTACCGGTATCTTTTGGATAAAGATAATATGACTTAGCTCCTATTTCTACCCAGCCCGTTAGCATATGTCCACTTTCCCCTGGGCTAAAATAATACCATCTATTGTCAATTCTTTGCCATCCTGTTTGCAAAGAACCATCATCTCCTGGTCTTAGATAGTATTTACGACCAGAAATCGTTACAAGCCCTGTGACCATCCGGCCCTTTTCGTTCTGTCCGCCGAGTACTTGAAAGTAGTACCATTTATTGTTGATTTTTTGCCAGCCCAACAGAGCATCTCCGCTATCCCCTGGCTTAAAATAGTACCATCTATTGTTGGCTTTTTGCCATCCTGTCAACATATGTCCAGTATCACCTGGTTGCATATAGTAAATTTTGTTGTTAATTTCACGTAATCCCGTCAGCATCCGACCTTTTTCGCCTAGATTACCAGTTGCTCTTAGAAAATACCATCTATTATTGAGCTTTATCCATCCCGTCACCATCTCACCGTTGTCACCCGGTCGCATATAGTACCATTCATTGTTCAGCTTTTGCCAACCTGTTAGCATATGACCCGCATCACCTGGTTGCATATAATAAATCTTCTTATTAATCTCTCGCCAACCCGTCAACATCTGACCTTTAGCGCCAAGTTGACCCGTTGGTTGTAGATAATACCACCTATTGGAAAGTTTGCGCCATCCTGTTGCCACTTGTCCATCGTCGCCTAAATTCAAGTAATACCATCTATCGTTTATCTTCTGCCAACCCGTTAGCATATGACCCGTATCGCCTGGCTGCATATAGTAGTTTCTACCGTTTACTTCTTGCCAGCCTGTCAACATGCGTCCTTTGTCGCCAGGGTTGCCGTTAGGCTTTAGGTAATACCATCTGTTGTTAAGCTTTATCCATCCTGTTACTAATCTACCGCTACTACCACCGCGGAAATAAAACCATCTATCATTTATCTTTTGCCAACCCGTTAGCATCCATGAATCTTCGTTGAAGTAATACACATCTTCCGAACCATTCTTCTCACGGACGATTTCCCACGTGTTGGTAGCAAATTTTCCATCTTTGTATCTAAATCTATATCTTCCATCTGCTGCTTTAACCCAGGTTCCCTCTACGGCTCTTGGTGCTGCTTCAACAACACTCTCTGGTTTATCTTCCGCCTTTGGTGTCGGTGCTGATGGTGCTGGTGTCGCCTTAGCCGCCGGTGCTGGCGTCGCCTTTGTTGTTGGTGCTGGCGTCACTTCTACTGTTGGTGTAACTTCTACCGTTGGTGTCACTTCTATCGTCGGTGTCGCTTCAACTGTCACCGTTGGTGCAGTCACAACATATGTGTTCGTGAATAAAACAGTGCTATTTTTCACTATTTTTTCTTCGCTAACATTACCTTCTTTACTCTCTTCATCGTTAATCTTTGTCTGAACATCATATGAAAATTCTTCATCACTGATGTCCTCTGTAACTCTAAATTCCACATCCTTGGCGAGATTTGCGATAATGGCTCTTTGCTCCGCTTCTAGAGTAAGTTTTCCATCCTTGTCAGTTACCTTTTCCTCTCCAACAATATCTTCTTCATCTTCAAATAGCATATACTTTTGCTCAGCGTAAGGTATATATTCCCCTTCTTCTTTTTTAAACTCAACCACAAAGCCAAAAGCTTCTTCTAACAAATCTTCCATACCAGCAACTTCTTGCTTAATGGTCAATTCAAATAATTCTTCCGTTGCTTCTTGTGCGTTAGTTCCCGCTTGAACTATCGCATCCCCATCTTCTCTCGCTACCGCCCATGCCGTCTGTGGCACAATCATCGCCACTATTAGGAATAATACTAGCACTAACTTTATAGCATTCTTTTCCCCTTTAATAAACATGATATTCCTTTCACCCTCACTATGTAGGTTTAACATTTTCGTCAAATTTTCGTCACATTAACTTCATTAACTTTCCTCATATATTATATATGTATTACACTGAAAAGACAACCCCTCTTTTTAATACCCTGCGTGCTATTGACAATCTTTTTTGCTAATGCTACTATAAATTAACTTATATTTTTATTGAAAATACTATATAATAGGAGGTTTTTATGGGGTTCAAATCAGACATTGAAATTGCTCAAGCAAACACGGCCGCACCGATTACCGAAATCGCTGCTAAAGCGGGTATTGATGACAAATACCTAGAGCAATACGGCAAGAACAAAGCAAAAATTGATTACAATTTATTGCATGATTCAGACAAACCAGATGGCAAACTAATTCTAGTTACAGCTATCAATCCTACACCAGCCGGAGAAGGAAAGACTACTACAACTGTAGGTCTTGCTGACGGTATGCAGAAATTAGGAAAAAATGTTATGGTTGCCCTTCGCGAACCATCTCTCGGTCCTGTTTTCGGCGTAAAGGGTGGAGCTGCAGGTGGCGGATACGCTCAAGTAGTCCCAATGGAAGATATCAATCTTCACTTCACGGGCGACTTTCATGCGATTGGCGCTGCTAACAACTTACTAGCTGCAATGCTAGACAATCACATCTTCCAAGGAAATGACCTTAAAATCGATCCTCGTAAAATCACTTGGCGCAGATGTGTTGACATGAACGACCGTCAACTTCGTAATGTTATCGATGGACTTGGTGGACCAACAAATGGTATGCCTCGCGAAGATGGCTACGATATTACAGTTGCTTCAGAGATTATGGCTATTCTTTGCCTAGCTAGTGACATTGATGACTTGAAAGAACGCCTTTCTAAAATCATCGTTGGTTACACATACGGCAAAGGTGATGATAGTAAACCAGTTACCGCTGGTGACCTAAAAGCTCAAGGTGCTATGTGCGCACTACTAAAAGATGCTTTAAAACCAAACTTAGTACAAACTTTAGAAGAAGTTCCTGCTATCGTTCATGGCGGACCTTTTGCCAACATCGCTCATGGTTGTAATTCTGTTATAGCTACTAAGATGGCGATGAAGCTTGGTGATTATACTGTTACTGAAGCTGGTTTTGGTGCCGACCTTGGTGCTGAGAAATTCCTAGACATCAAATGCCGTATGGCAGGCTTAACTCCATCAGCAGTTGTTGTTGTAGCAACTGTGCGTGCACTCAAGCACAACGGTGGCGTTGCTAAAGCTGATTTAAATAACGAAAACTTAGAAGCACTTGAAAACGGAATGCCAAACTTACTTCAACATGTTGGCAATATCAAAAACGTTTATGGGCTTCCATGTGTAGTAGCTATCAACGCTTTCCCAACTGATACTAAAGCTGAACTTGACCTTGTTGAAGCGAAATGTCGCGAACTTGGTGTCAACGTTGCTCTTTCAGAAGTTTGGGCAAAAGGTGGCGAAGGCGGTGTTGCCTTAGCTAAAGAAGTTGTTCGTCTAGTTGAAGAACCAAGTGAATTCAGCTACGCATACGAATTAGATGGTAGCATTGAAGATAAACTGAACCAAATCGTTCAGAAAATTTATCACGGCAATGGTGCTGTTCTTACAGCTGAAGCTCAGAAACAAGCTGCTTCATTAGAGGCAATGGGATTTGGCAACACTCCTATCTGTGTAGCTAAGACTCAATATAGTTTCACTGATGACCAAACCAAACTAGGTGCACCAAAAGACTTTGATGTAACCGTTAGAAACTTAAAGATATCTGCTGGAGCAGGCTTCATCGTTGCTCTAACTGGTGCGATTATGACNATGCCAGGACTTCCAAAAGTACCTGCTGCTGAACGCATCGATGTAGATAACAAAGGTAAAATTTCAGGGTTGTTCTAAGAACAACATTTGAAATAAACGAAACCCCGCAGGCTTATGTATCCCATGCCTGCGGGGTTTTAATATTTTGTTCGTTAATGCTTTGAACTTATACCTTATCTTCTTACTGCTGGATCCGTTGGATCCCAGTTTTGTGAAGCTGGTATCTTGATTGTTGCTGGTTTGTCAAATGGTACGTATGCCGTATCTGAGATAGATACTGTCATACCGCTTTGACAATTATCATAAATCCATTTCGCATCTCTTACGTTAAGTCTTACACAACCTGCCGATGCTGGTCCACCTAATTTATTGTACTCACCTGCTGATATATTATAAGGCGTTCCGCTCCTATATCCCGCTACTGAGTGGAATAAAATCCCACCAGTTATTCTAGTTGCATACTGTCCCCAAGATGGTCCTATCAACTCTTTCCAACGATACTTTTGACCTGCTCTAAAGGTTCCTGTTGGTGTTGGTGTGCTTGCTTTACCTACTGAACACGCCATCGTTTTAACCGGAATAGAGAATCTACCAGCTGCATCTCTTGCATAGATAGTAACGACATTTCTTCTTCTATTAATCGTCGCCATGTATGGGCGCCCTTTAACATCTGCTCTCGTACTAACATCTTGAACTAACGCTCCTGAATCTCCGCCTTTAAAGAAATACCACAGTCCGCCAATCTGTCTCCAGCCAGTCACCATCGAGCCATTATCTCCTGGCATCAAATAGTACCACGTACCGTTAATCCTTTGCCAACCAGTTCTCATCGCTCCGCTGTCGCCTGGTGTTAGATAGTACCATTTACCATTGAGCTTCTGCCAACCTGTTCGCATCTTTGCATCTTTAGGGTCTAGATAGTACCACTTGCCACTAATCTTCTGCCANCCCGTTCTAGCTGCACCACTATCGCCTGGCGTGAAGTAATACCACGAACCATTAACTTTTCTCCAACCAGTGACCATACGACCATCATTGCCGTTATTTGCCGTCTCCAAGAACCAATATCTATTGCCAATCTTGTGTAATCCAGTTAGCATTTTCCCTCTTGTACCAAGACCACCAGTTGGTGATAGGTAGTACCAGCGACCGCCAACTTTTTGCCAGTCTACTCTTGCTCGTCCTCTTTGCCCATTGCCGCCACTTTTATTTAGAAGATACCAGCTTCCATCGATTTTCTGCCAGCCATTACTATCGCCAGTAATCAAATGTCCTGCTCTTCTTGTATCTGTAGTAAGGTCGAAATAAAAGAAATTGCCGCCTACCTGATGCCATCCAACAACCATACGTCCTTTGTTGCCAAGGCCATCTCTTTCATGGAAAAAATATGTCTGGTTGTTAATCGTTTGCCAACCCAGCCTCATCTTACCTCTGTCTTCACCACTTGGTGTAAAGTAAAACCAATTTCCGTCGCCGTCTTGCTCAATATAAGTCCAGCCAGTTTCCATCGCTCCTCTTCCAAGCTGTGGACTGCTCGCCAATCTTTCGAAATAATAAATTCCGCCTTTTCCTTCACCTTCGTCTGGAAGTTCTAGCCAGCCCGTCTTCATGTAATAATTCCTATCTGGGTCGAAGTAGTATTGCTTGCCATCTACTGCTACCCAACCTGCAGCCCAGCCTATAGCATCCGGAGAATATTTCCATCCTGAACCATCATGAATCCAACCTCTTTGAGTCGGCGCTGATTCTGATACTAAAGTCGGCTCCTCTGCTTCCGCAGTCACCTCTGGTGTTGCTTTCGGAACTGTTCTTGGAGCTGCTTTAGGAGTTACCTCTGGTGTCACTTCTGGAGTTGCCTCTGGAGTTACCTCTGGTGTCGCCTCTGGTGTCACTTCAACTGTTGGTGTCACCGTTACCTCTACCACTCCTTCCGCTGTATTTTCACCTTGTAATGCGCCTTGTGTATTGTCACTTGCTGCCAATACACCCACTGGTGCAAAACAAAGAGTTATTGCTAATACCAATGATATTACCCTTTTGCTTCTAATCATTTCTCTCTCCTCTCCCAAACCTTTCGTTTCTTATCGGTTTTATCATGCCTTCAATGTAATATGTTGTTAATACCCCCAACAACATACCAATAGATTAATTCTACACTATTTTAATAAGTATTTCAAACATTAATAGTACTAATTCTTAATATTTTTGCTTTCGTTTTCTTGACACCCCTTGTCTATTCTATTAAAGTATAACTTATCAATCTTGGAGGTGACAATATGAAAAATTCTATTTTCGCAGTAGACAATGCTATCATTCTCGCTGCCGGCTTTGCGTCTCGCTTCGTGCCCTTATCTTTGGAAACACCTAAGGGACTTCTACGAGTTCGCGGTGAAATATTAATCGAGCGACAAATTCGCCAGTTAAAAGAAGCTGGCATTTCTGAAATCATTGTTGTCACTGGCTATAAGCAAGAATCCTTCCAATATTTAGCCGAAAAATTCGGTGTAAAACTAATTTACAATGAAGATTTTAGCACCCGCAACAACCATTCTTCACTTTGGGTCGCTAGAAACTTCCTTGGTAATAGTTATATTTGTTCTTCTGATAATTATTTCTCTGAAAATGTTTTTTCTAAAACCAGTGCACTGCCTTACTATGCTGCCGTATATGCCGATGGCCAAACTGACGAATATTGTCTAACGACAGATCAAAACGACAAAATCACCGACGTTGTTATCGGTGGGTGTAATGCTTGGTATATGCTCGGTCACGTACTTTGGGATGACACTTTTTCCAAACGTTTCGTTACCATCTTAGAAAATGAATATAATTTACCAGCGACAACTGACAAATTATGGGAACGCATCTATATGGAGCATCTTGATGAGCTAACCTTATATATCAAAAAGTATAGTTCTGACGTCGTTCATGAATTCGACTCTTTAGACGAACTATGCCTCTTTGATTCTTCCTATATAGAATATCGTGATTCTCTCAATGGAGACTGCTAAAGCAGTTCTCCTAGCCCACCTTCAACGGCTTCAACCAATTCTTTTAGCGCCTCAGCCTCATCCTCGCCTTCGCAGATGATAGTTATCTCATCACCGCTTTTTACGCAGGCTCCCAAAACACTTAATACACTCTTAGCATTTGCTGTACCTTCTCCATATTCAAAGGTAATCAAAGAATTATATTTCATTGCTATATTACAAAGATTCCCTGCCGGTCTAAGATGTAATCCTGAAGGGTTAATCACTTTAACTTTTTGACTTAACATACTTATACTCCCTTTTTAATCTATTCCAACTCTTTTATCTCCACAGCAACCATAACATCTTCCAATAATTCACTATCCCCTGGTAAAGTCAACTCAACTAATACCTTGTGTGTTCCTATTGTTTGTCCGTTTAGGTCTATCCGTGGTTTCATTACACTTTCATTAATCGCCGCCAGAAGTTGCTCTTCCCCACGTACCCTTGCTATCACTTCGTCAGTTTCGTAGGTCACTGTGTATCTATCACTTAATCCACTAATCTCAATATCCTTAGTCAATATTTCAAATTGTTCACTACCCAACGGTAAAATTGACACCGTCACAATTACTGTCGATATGTCAGACGCCATCTTTGTTCCTTCTGGCAGAAATTGTGCCAAATCGACTTTTGTTTCAACATCGCTGGCAGCTCCATTAATATCCACCTCACTAGCTGGAATGANAATGGTGTTGTCATTTTCTTTGAGTAATGCAATCGCTTCTTCTGTTCCCGCAATGCTAATCTGTGATGGAGTAGATGAAAGTTCNGACACCTGATACCCCGTTCTAGGATTCCCACTATAATTTACTGTGATTCCGACNTCTGGCACAACTCGCCACAAATCAACGTTTACATCTACTGTTGGTTCCCCAATATCAAATTTCAAAGAACTCATTGTTGTGTGCGTCAAAACCTCTTGGTTCTTATCATAAATTATCAAGTCACTGCTATTCTTAGTGTCCTCCGTTTTTCCGGCAACATCAACCTTTGCGATTACATGGTCAATCTTTTGAATGACCGAAGCTGGTCCCATAATCTTGACTTTTTCTGGTGTTGCCGTTACTTCGCCGACGCGATATTTGCTTTCTGGTGCATTCATAATGTCAAATCCAATAATGAACTCTTGACTCGCCATCTCCTCTAGCACAATCTTAATCGTCTGCGGCGCAACTGTAACACTGTCAGCCTGTGCTCCCGCAATATTTTCGATAACTGGCACCATTACATATGGCTCCGCATCCATATCAACAATTTGGGTCAAATCTGCCACTGCCTCAATATCGCTTTGGCGATTCTTTACTACCGAACTTTTCCCTTTAAGAGTCACTTTGACTTTTTGTCCTTCTTCCAAGACGCGATATGTCTTACCGATACTCTCAATATATGCTCCATTGATAATCGTAACTGGCACATCATATGTCTCCGACACAATCGGGTCATTAACATTCGCAACAATTACCCATATCAAAATTGCAATCAATACCGAAACTACTTTGAGGAGTAGGTTATTCGTGAGTTTTTTCTTCATTCTTCACCCTCCCCTTCAATCTACGATAGATATTTTGATCGTCACTTGAATTTTGTTTTGTTTGGAGACCATATAGCGCCTCTCGTAATTCATTGGCCGAAACAGCCGTCGTTAATTTGCCACCTGTTGCGTACGACACTTTTCCCGTCTCTTCCGAAACGATAATAGTAAATGAATCACTTACTTCGCTAATGCCTAACCCCGCACGGTGGCGCGTACCAAGGGTCTTATTAAGTGATAAACTTTCAGAAAGTGGTAGATAACATGTCGCTGCCACAATTCTATTTGTTCTAATAATAACGGCTCCATCGTGAAGCGGTGTATTATGCTCGAAAATATTTACTAATAACTGACTTGTTATTACTGAATCCACCGGAATCCCCGTTCGTTCGAATTCTTTTAGATTTTCTTCTTGCTCGATTACAATTAATGCTCCTATCTTAACTTCGCTCATCTCGAAAACAGCCCTGATAAGCTCAGCGATACTCTTCTCACTAATGCGTTCTTCTTCGATTTTGGATGTATTAAAGCTAAATATCGACGATAGTTTGTTCTTCTCCCCTAACTGTTCCATCGCTCGCCTTAGTTCAGGCTGGAAGATAATGACCAACGCTGTAACTGCCACAAAGCTGATTTTCTGGAAAATCCAAAGAATCGTATCCATCCTTAATATATATGCCAAAAGCAGCAAAAGTAACACTGCCAAAATCCCACGCAACAAAACATACGCTCTTGTACTTCTAATCCAGAGCATTAAATAGTAGATGAAAAGCGCTATGAGCAATACCTGCACGATGTCGATTACTCTAACATCTCCCGGCAAAGAAATACTGTTTAAGGAATTCTTGAGTGATGAAATCAGATTATCCATCTAAATGTTCTCCCTCTTGTTCGTTGATAGTTTTCACTGAACGTTTTGGTCTAGCGATTCTTACCTTAGGAACCGCCTTAACAAAATAGTAGTATTCGTCATCTTCGTATTGTAAACTTTCGGTTCTCGTATAATCTACGTTAAAAACAAAAAATTTGATTATAAACATAATCGTACATGACACTATTATCTGCAGCACCGTACTGACCACTGGCACATTGATTCCCATGAAAATCCCCGCTCCCAAGGTAATAATCAAATAACAAATTCCGCCCGTTACAATAGCGATACTCCAAGCAAAATTAGCTACCATTCTTCGTAGCGCATAGACGATAACCACCGTTGCTACGGATGCTACAATTACTAACCACATGGTTTGGTTTTTAATTAAGCCATCCATCAGAAGCTGTATCTTCTTAGCTACTTCGCTTTTATCAGTCCCTTGTATTACGGTTGCTTGTTCTTTAACAACTTGCATAAAATAATAAAAAATAGTTCCGCAAACCGAAGCAAGTGCCGCTGTCGGTCCACTCAATAAGCCTAGGCTCATTGGTACTGCACATGGGATTTCAAGTACCTGTGCTAACGGAGTCAAGATAACCCCCAAAGAATCTTTGCCCGCAAAGCGCAAATAGAAAATTATCATTATTAAAAGTAAAACCAAAGCAAATAATGCCACTTCAATCCCTACCGCATAGCAATGTCCCACTACTAACACAAAGCCTATCCCCATCGTTGCAAAAAAGGATAATAGCGAGCAGACTAGCGCTAATACTAATACAACAAATACACTGTTTAAAGGTTCCATGAATCCCAGCGTTTGGTTAATATTAATAAAAAATAGTAACGCCACCAAAAACTTGCATAACAAAACTATATATGCACTGTTCTTGCCATAAAACATTTTAAGGCGCTCTCTTAGTTCTAAAAACATCGTCATTTGCCGTCTCCTCCTCCATGCTTTGGAGTCACGATTTCATCACTATCCGTTCCATACATTCGCATTAGGTCGTCTAGTCCTTCATAATATGCTTCTACGCTCTTCTTAGCTTTCTCATAGTGCGCGAATCTCTTTATATATACTACTATTAAATATGGCACCATAATGATAAGGTAGCCAAGCACAACTTCAAAAATCAACATAGAAAAATCTATCTTGTGTACGTTATCCAACACAAAATCTAAATTATAAGCAACAATCAGCCCCCATATGAGCATATAACCCACCGATATCAATAGCAAATTCTTCAAAAGTCCGATGCCAATATAATCACTACGATAATAGTGGCTGATTTTCAAATTTTCTTTGCCTTGTTCATTTTCATAACGGGCTAATTCTGTCATCAAATGAATCTTTTTTGCATCTAACATAAAGGCTCCTTTATCGCCATTTACTTCTATGTATACACAGTTTATTGTATCATACTTATATTGTGATTAAAAGCCATTTTTAAAAACCATGCCCTTGGCAAACAGTCACGAAAAACACCTTTTCTACGCCTTTTCGCTTCATTTCTTTGGCTATTTCATCAATGGTACTTCCTGTCGTATAAATGTCATCAACAATCAATACCTTGTGGTATTTTGCAATATCTGTCTCTGCTAAAAAAGCTCCGCTAAGATTCTTCTTGCGCTCGTCAATATTCAATTCTTTTTGTGCTTTGGTATTTTTAACACGTCTGATTAAGTCTGACCGAATGGGTATTGAAAACCCTTTGCTCAAAACGCGACCGATGATTTCGGCTTGATTGTAACCCCTGCTATTCCTCCGCCGCCTGTGAATCGGTATCGGTATCAGAACATCTGGCTGCCATCTTTTAATAATTTTTTCACATAGGTGCATAAGCAATTCGCCATAAAATGCACCATACTCTCTGCGACCGTAAAATTTAAAGTAAGTCATCGACTTTTGCATCTTTTCATCGTACAAAAGAGCTCCATATCCTTCGTCAAAGTAATGCTTTTTCTTTGTACAATCAAAACAATACTCCACGTCAATGCTATCAATTTGCTTACCGCATTTTTTGCATCGCGGTTCCTTGATAATTGGCAGTTTCTCAAGGCACGCTTTGTGTATCTTAACCTCTCTATCTGCCACAATATCATGGCAAATCGGACACCTTTTGGGGTAGATGTAGCCAATTACTTTTTCTAATATATTTGTCAAATATCAGTCTCCTCTAGTTCCTGAATTCTTAGATCAAGCGTTGTGTAACGCTTCTTCTCCGTCTCATTATAAATCATCTCTAAAAATGTTCTCTCGTTCCCGACCACCGTAACACACTTTCTAGCTCTCGTTACTGCTGTATATAACAAGTTTCTTGTCATCAGCATTTTGGGGCCTGCTAACAAAGGTAAAATCACCGCTGGATATTCACTCCCTTGTGATTTATGAATTGTCACTGCATACGCTAATTCTAGCTCGTCCAATTCTCTGAACGAATATTCAGCAAAACGTCCTTCATCAAATTCCACCGTCAACATTTCCGCAAAAGTATTGATTTGCACAACACTTCCCATATCACCATTGAATACGCCAATGCCTCTTTCCACAACTATGTCGTGCTGCCCTCGTACTTCCCACTCTAATTGATAGTTGTTTTTGATTTGCATTACCTTATCACCCTCACGAAAAAGTCCATCACCATGTTCTCTTTCTCGCTTTTCCTTATCAGCAGGGTTTAGATATTGTTGCAAAATAGTATTAAGGCGTTCCACTCCTAGTACCCCTTTTCGCGTTGGCGTCAGCACTTGGATTTCTCGCGGCTGCACACCCACATACTTGGGTAGCTTGTCTTGGATTAGCGCAATTATCACGCGGATGATAATATCAGCATCATAGCGCTTTAAAAAGAAGAAATCTTTGCTATCATTATCTAATGTCACCTCTTGACCGGCATTTATCTTATGGGCATTGACAACAATATCACTTTCTTCTGCTTGCCTGAAAATCTCGTCTAACTCGACTACGCAAAAGCAACTAGAGCGAATTATGTCTTTTAATACACTACCAGAACCAACGCTTGGTAATTGGTTCATGTCACCCACCATGATAAGCTTTGTTCCGATTGGAATTGCTGATAATAGTGCATACATCAGATGAATATCGACCATCGACATCTCGTCAATGATGATGACATCTGCCTCTAATGGGTTCTGTTCGTTGCGCTCAAAATGAATATTGTTTGATGAATCTTCTACCATTCCACTTAGTTCAAGCAACCTATGGATTGTTGATGCTTCGTATCCTGTTGCTTCGGTCATTCGTTTGGCGGCTCTCCCCGTTGGCGCTGCCAGAAAAATATCTGCTTTTTCCGTCTCAAAATATCGAATAATCGCATTAATCGTTGTTGTCTTACCAGTACCTGGTCCGCCTGTCAATATCAGCACTCCGTGGTTGACTGCCTCAATGACTGCTTGCTTTTGTTGCTTGGCTAGCTGTACATCTATACTTTTCTCTATCTTTGCTAGCCTTTTTAATATTTGCGTTTCTGCTTCCTTCATTGGGATGTTCAAATCATGTAGCTTTCTTGCAACATTCAATTCCAAGTAGTAGTTAGCATTAGAATAAACCACCACAACCGCCTCAATCTTACCCGTGATTGGATTAACCTCTCCTGGTAACTCTTTGACAATTATCTTTCGTTCTATCGCTAAATCCGAAATATGCTCTTCAACATCTGTCGCGCTTACCGCCAGTAACTCCGCCGCGCGGTTAAACAATTCCTCTTTAGGCAAGTAACAGTGCCCCTCCGTTGCCGATAACGTCAATGCATAAAGTATCCCGCTACAAATGCGGTATTTGGAATCTGCCAATACTCCCATTCTCTCAGCTATCTCATCAGCCGTTTTAAATCCAACACCTGCCACGTCCTCTGCTAGTCGATAAGGGTTTTCCTTCAAGACACTATATACTCTCGCTTGATAGTGTGCATATATTTTTGCACATAAAGAAACGGAGACACCATACTGCTGCAAGAAAATCATCGCCTTACGCATCTCTGACTTTTCTGCTGCTTGTATTGCAATCTCCCTAGCTTTTCTCTCACTAATCCCTTTGACTTCGGCCAATCGTTCTGGCTCCTCATCGATAATACGTAATGTATCTTCTTGAAATCGCCGCACGATTCGCGCTGCCAATGCCGCACCGACGCCCTTGATTGCTCCTGAACCTAGATATCGCTCCATCGCCAAGGTGTCTTCTGGAATCTTCGTTTCGTAGGATTCTATTTTGAATTGTTCACCGTAGACCGCATGTTCAATATAACTACCAGAGGCCTCAATCATCTCGCCTTCGTTAATATACTGAAAATTTCCGATACAAGTAACCTCTTCGCCTTCGACGGTAAGGTTCAACACGGTATATCCATTATCTTCATTTCTAAATATGATATGTTCTACATATCCTTCAATCACATCTGTCATTCTCGACTTATTTTCCTAACTTCTCCATCGCCTCTGTATAAAGCCCCGTTCCAATCGCAACTGCACAGTCTGGCCGTTCTGCTATCATCGCATTGATGCCCGTCACTTCTTCAATCAATTCTTCCATCCCTTTGATTAGCGCGCCACCACCCGTTAGCACAATTCCTCGACTCGAAATATCATTCGCCAACTCTGGTGGAGTTATCTCAAGCACACCTTGGACTGCCTCAGCAATCTGGCTTGTAACTTCCTTAAATGCCTCGCGGATTTCTTCTGAAGTTAATGTCACCGTCTTAGGTAATCCACTAATCACGTTTCTACCTTTAACTGTCATCAATTCTAGTTCAACCTTGGGATACACATTGCCAATCTTCATCTTAATCGCTTCCGCTGTTTGTTCTCCGATAAAGAGATTGTGTTGACGTTTTACATAGCGGATAATCGCTTGGTCAAAATCATTGCCTGCAACCTTAACTGAAGATTCCACTACTGTGTCACCTAGTGAGATTACTGCGATATCTGTTGTTCCACCACCTATGTCAATAACCATATTGCCAAAAGCTCTAGTAATATCAATACCCGCACCAATCGCTGCCGCCACTGCTTCTTGAATAATATTCACTTCTCGCGCCCCTGCTTGGTAGGTCGCTTCTTCAACAGCCTTCTTCTCCACCGCCGTCACACCACTTGGTACACAGATGTTGATGCGAGGTTTGCGGAACATTCGTCGTCCCATGGCCTTTTGAATAAAATATTTAAGCATCTTTTCAGTAATCGAATAATCCGAAATAACACCTTGTCTAATCGGATGAATAGCCGTTATGTTTCCTGGCGTTCGCCCTATCATCTGGCGAGCCTCTTCACCAATCGCCTTAATCTTGTTGGCATCTTTATCGTAAGCCACTACTGACGGCTCTTTTAAGACTATTCCTTTTCCCTTTGCAAACACCAAAATATTGGTTGTTCCTAAGTCAATTCCAATATCCATCGCCGCCATAATAATCCCCTTCCAATCTATCTAAAATATAAGCTATATATTACCCTACAAGAGGCAAAATTGCAAACTTCACTACAGATGTCTAGCGATATATTCACCCGTGTAAGAGGCCTTGTTCTTAGCCACTTGTTCTGGTGTTCCGCTTGCCACTATCGTACCGCCTTTATCGCCACCTTCTGGTCCAATATCAATGATATAGTCAGCCGTTTTGATGACGTCTAAATTATGTTCAATAACTACTACTGTATTACCGCCCGCAGATAACCTTTGCAATATTTCGATCAGCTTGTGAACATCGGCAAAGTGTAAGCCCGTAGTTGGCTCATCTAAGATGTAGATAGTCTTGCCCGTACTTCTCTTACTCAATTCCGTCGCCAGTTTAATCCGCTGTGCTTCGCCACCTGAGAGCGTTGTCGAAGGTTGTCCCAAACGGATATATGACAATCCCACATCATATAGGCACTCTATCTTACGTTTGATGCTAGGAACATGTTCAAAGAACTTCAGTGCTTCTTCTACCGTCATATTCAAAACATCGTAAATATTCTTATCTTTATATCTTACATCTAATGTCTCTCGGTTATAACGCTTGCCTTGACATACTTCACAAGGAACATAAACATCCGGCAAGAAGTGCATCTCAATCTTTATGATACCATCACCACTACAAGCTTCACACCTTCCGCCTTTGACATTGAAACTAAAGCGTCCCTTTTTGTATCCTTTCGCCTTAGCATCGGCAGTCGCCGCAAAGAGGTCTCTGATATGGTCAAAAACGCCTGTATATGTTGCCGGATTAGAACGTGGCGTTCTTCCTATCGGTGACTGATCAATAGCTATCACTTTGTCAAGCTGTTCGCTTCCACTAATCGTCTTATGCCTACCTGGCACTACTCTTGCTCTATTCAAATCACGCGCTAAGCGCTTATAGAGTATTTCATTTATCAAGGAACTTTTGCCCGAACCTGAGACTCCCGTTACACAGGTCAAGATACCCAATGGAATATCAACATCAATATTCTTTAGATTATTCTCTTTGGCTCCCTTAATCGTTAGCTTGCCCGTTGGTTTCTTGCGCTCATCTGGCACTGGTATCTTAATCTTGCCGCTTAGATACGCTCCCGTGATAGATTGCTTGTTTTTAGTTATCTCTTTGATTCCTCCTATGGCTACTAATTCGCCGCCATGCTCACCTGCTCCTGGTCCGACATCGACGATACAATCTGCTGCTCGCATAGTGTCTTCATCGTGTTCAACGACTATCAAGGTATTGCCCAAGTCACGCAAATGTCCAAGCGTTTTTAGGAGTTTGTCGTTGTCTCTTTGGTGTAATCCGATACTCGGCTCGTCCAAAATATACGCCACACCAACTAGCCCGGAGCCAATCTGTGTTGCCAGTCTAATTCGCTGTGCTTCGCCACCAGAGAGAGTCGAAGTTCCCCGCGCTAATGTCAGATAACCTAGTCCCACATCTCTTAAAAATCCAACCCTAGCTCGGATTTCCTTTAGAACTTGGTCCCCTATAAGGTGTTGCGTCTTCGTCAACTTCATGTTGTGTAAAAAATCATATAGTTTCTCAATCGACATCGCTGTTGCCTCATAGATGTTCTTATCGCTAACAGTAACTGCCAATGAAGAAGCTTTCAGTCTCTGTCCATGACACTCAGCACAAGGGGTTATTCTCATAAAACTTTCGTACTCAGCTTTTTGCGAATCCGAACCCGTTTCGCGATACCGGCGTTCCATGTTGCGAATCAATCCTTCAAAGCTAACGTTGTAGGTCCCCTCACCGCGCATACCTTTATAATGAACCTTGACTTCTTTGCCATCTGTTCCATTAATTAAAACATCTTTGACTTTTCGCGAATATTTCTTAAAAGGTGTGTCCAATTTGAAATTATATTCTTTTGATAATGCTTCTAAAATCGCATGTGTATAACTACTCTTGTCAGTACATGACTGCCATCCCATCGCCACAATGGCTCCTTCTTCAAGGCTAAGCGAATCATCAGGAATAATCAAGTCGATGTCAAACTCCATCTTGTAACCTAACCCCGAACAGTGCGAGCAAGCACCAAAGGGGTTGTTAAAGGAGAAACTGCGTGGTTCTATCTCGTCGATACTAACTTCACAGTCAGGGCATGAAAAACTCTGGCTGAAATTAAGAACCGTGCCGTCCATCTTATCAACTATCAACAATCCTTCTGCTAATTCTAAAACATTCTCAATCGAATCTGTTAGTCTCTTTTGGATTCCGTCTTTGATTACTAGGCGGTCAACCACTATCTCTATCGTATGCTTGATATTCTTATCAAGTTTAATCTCTTCCGTCAATTCATATAAGTTGTCATCTATCATCACTCGGACATAGCCACTTTTCTTGGCTCTTTCTAGGACCTTCTCGTGGCGACCTTTACGACCACGAACTACTGGCGCTAACAGCTGAATCCTAGTTCCTTCTGGTAATTCCATAACATGGTCAACCATCTGATCAACCGTCTGCTTTTCAATCACTTTGCCACACACTGGACAATGGGGTATCCCAATTCGCGCATATAAAAGTCTAAAATAGTCATAAACTTCTGTAACCGTTCCCACCGTCGAGCGTGGATTACGATTGGTCGATTTCTGGTCGATTGATATCGCTGGTGAAAGCCCCTCAATACTCTCAACGTTTGGCTTCTCCATCTGCCCCAAGAATTGCCTCGCATATGAAGATAAGCTTTCCATATATCTTCTCTGCCCTTCGGCATAAATGGTGTCAAATGCCAGTGAACTTTTGCCCGAACCACTTAACCCCGTTAAAACAACAAATTCGTTGCGGGGTATATCAACATCGAGATTCTTTAGATTGTTCTCGTTTGCACCTCTAATTTTGATGTATTGTTTCTCTGCTTTTCGTGCTGCCATTAACTCTGTACCTCATCATCTTCATTTTCAAAATTTTCTATTCTTATCTTACCACACCATCCGCGGTTTTGCAAACGTTTGTTCGTTTTGGTCTCTGTGTTTTCTTAGCGTAACAGCTTTGCAAATACATAGTTGCTCACGCTAATGCCTCTTCGCGTCAATCGCAGGTCATGTTCGTCAAACTCAAGCACTCCTTGTTCAACTAACTCATCGATTTCATCGCCATAAACTGCTCGCAAGGAAACGCCAAATTTATCGATAAATTCCGTGTCGTGAATCCCCTCTATCATTCGCAATCCTAAAAACATGAACTCCTCCATCCTATCTTTCTCATCTAGGAATTCCGTATTACAACGGATTTTCTGAAGTTCACTACTGTTCTTTAAATATTGCTGTATATCTTTGATATTGTCATACCTAACATCTTTAAAAAGCGAGGCTGCCGCCACACCAAAGCCCAAATATTCCGTTCGTTCCCAGTATCCAATATTGTGCCGACATTCAAATCCTTCTTTGGCATAGTTTGATATCTCGTACTGATGATAGCCAAAGTCTTTTAGAATCTCATAAGTGTCCTCATACATCTTACGTTCTTCCTCCTCATCGGGCAAGGGCAATCTTCGCTTGGCAAAAGGTGTTCCCTCCTCAACAATCAAACTATACGCCGAGATATGCTCTGGCGATAACCGCCCTATCTTCTCAAGTGTTTTGCACCATGATGCTGTTGATTGGTTTGGTAGTCCTGACATCAAATCAACACTGATATTGTCAAACCCTACCGCTCTTGCTTCTCGGTAACTAGCTAAAAACTCCTCATATGTATGCACCCGCCCCAAGCTTGTAAGTTCATCGTCGTTAGTCGATTGTAATCCAAAACTTATTCTATTAATCCCAAAANTTTTGTATGCTTCTAATTTTTCACTGTCTACGGTTCCAGGNTTNCACTCAATGGTTATCTCCGCTTCTTTGCTAATGNCGAATCTTACTTGCANCTTTTCCATGATTGCACCTATCANTCTCGCTTCAACAATAGAGGGTGTTCCNCCTCCTAGAAATATCGAACACACTTCATAATCACGGCTCACCTCTGTTGCTCCAATCTCTAACAATANCGCCTCTATATAATCCTCTTTTTCATCTTCACTNGNAACTATCGAGAAAAAGTCACAATAATCACACTTTTTTGCACAAAAAGGAATGTGTACATATACTTCTAATTTCTTTCGCATCGATTACTGCTCCTCTCTCCATCCCGTGTTTTCAATAAAATTCTGGCTACATACGCAAGCTAGTAATCCACTTACATATATAGCCAAAATTTTGCCATTCCAAACTATATCAACCTTCGTCAAGTTTTAGTACGCTCATAAAAGCTTTTTGCGGAATATCTACGTTACCAACTTGGCGCATCCGCTTTTTACCTTCTTTTTGCTTTTCTAGTAGTTTTTTCTTACGCGAAATATCACCACCATAGCATTTTGCCAAAACGTCTTTTCTCATCGCTCTAACGGTTGTTCTTGCAATAACTTTGTTGCCTATCGCCGCTTGAATTGGAATCTCAAATAGATGTCTTGGTATTTCATCTTTTAACTTTTCGCACATCTTTTTGCCACGTTCATAGGCACTTTCAGCATGTACGATAAAGGATAATGCGTCAACTTCTTCTCTATTAATAAGGACGTCTAATTTAACCAAGTCCGAGCGAACATAGCCTAACATATCGTAATCAAACGATGCATATCCACGCGATCGTGATTTGAGTGCGTCAAAGAAATCGTAGATAATCTCATTCAGTGGCAAATGATAACGGATTACTGCTCTCGTTCCCTCAATATATTCCATACCCTGATAAATACCACGGCGTTCTTGACACAGTCCCATAATCGCTCCAGTAAATTCTGAGGTAACCATAATCTCTGCACTTACCATCGGTTCTTCCATATAATCTATCTCTGCCGGGTCAGGAAGGTTAGTCGGATTAGTCAACTCAATTTCTTCCCCGTTGGTTTTGAATACTTTGTAAATAACACTTGGCGCTGTTGTTACCAAGTCCAAATTGTATTCGCGTTCTAGGCGTTCTTGAATTATCTCCAAATGCAGTAACCCTAAAAAGCCACAGCGAAATCCAAATCCTAATGCCACAGAAGTCTCTGCTTCAAATTGTAGTGCCGCATCATTTAGTTGCAATTTCTCTAACGCGTCGCGTAAGTCTGGATATTTTGCTCCATCAGCTGGATACAATCCACAATATACCATTGGATTTACTTTCTTATATCCTGGCAAGGCTTCTGTCGTTGGGTTATCCGCGTCAGTAACTGTATCTCCAACATTTGTATCTTTAACATTTTTCAAACTAGCCGTAATGTATCCTACCATGCCAGCAGTTAGCTCATCGCATGGAATAAATTGTCCCGCTCCGAATGTCCCAACTTCTACTACCTCTGCCGTCGCTCCCGTCGCCATCATCTTGATATTAGTACCACGGCTCACACGTCCTTCTTTAAGTCTACAAAATACAATAACACCTTTGTAAGAGTCATAAAGAGAGTCAAAAATCAGCGCTTGTAGTGGGGCATCGACATCTCCTGTTGGCGCAGGAATCTTGGTTACTATTTCCTCTAGCACTGCTTCAATATTGATACCCGTCTTCGCCGATACCAGTGGGGCATCTTCCGCCTCGATACCAATAACATCTTCAATTTCTTCGACAACTCGCTCTGGGTCCGCACTGGGCAAATCAATCTTGTTGATAACTGGTATTACGTCCAAATCATGATCGATTGCTAGATATACGTTAGCCAGTGTCTGCGCTTCCACTCCTTGAGCCGCATCTACAACGAGAATCGCTCCTTCACAAGCTGCCAAACTTCTTGAAACTTCGTAGTTAAAGTCAACATGCCCTGGGGTATCAATCAAGTTGAAAATGTATTCGTTGCCATCTTTTGCTTTATATACAGTTCGCACTGTTTGCGCTTTAATAGTAATGCCACGTTCGCGTTCTAGCTCCATATTGTCAAGAACCTGTGATTGCATCTCACGCGAAGTTAAAAGTCCCGTTTTCTCGATAATACGATCTGCTAACGTCGATTTCCCATGGTCAATATGGGCAATTATGCAAAAATTTCTTATTTTACTTTGGTCTACTAATGCCACAATTATTCCTCCGAATTTCCTTAATCTATCAATTCAATCTCTACTTCTTTTTATACTTGTTCATAGGCTTTATATTATAACATAGTATGGTTGAAAATTAAATCCCAAACAAAAACAACCTCGGGACTATTCATCCCGAGGTCAGCTTCATCTTGTTGTTAAGATTTTCTTTTCTTTGTCACAACCATACTTGCCGTAGCTAATGTTGACAATGCTACCAGTAAAGCCCACAGCATAATCGTTGCTGTATCGTTCGTCTTAGCTCCTGTTGAACTTCCAGTAGCAGTAACTGTCGCTTTAGTATCTGTGTTTTTCACAACTGTTGCCGCCTTAGGTGTCGCCTTTGGCTCTTCCTTAGGCTCCACTTTCTCTTCTGGCTTTGTTGTGTCTGGTGTTTCTATTTCTGGTGTTTCTGCTTCCGGTGTTTCTACTTCCGGTGTTTCTATTTCTGGTTCACCTGTATTTGGTTCATTTGTATTTGGCGTTTCCGTGTTTGGTTTTTCCTCTTCGCCTGTTGAGTTTGCTGCGAAGATTGCCTTCACTTCCACATTCTCCTCTGGCATTGTAAATGTTGCACTTGGGTTAGCTTCATCACTTAGCGTAATATTTCCTTCTACTACTTCCCATTTAACGAAGTTATTACCCTCATCCGGAACTGCAGTTAATTGAACTTCGTGACCTTCTGTAATCATGACCCCGTTTGAGGTTGCTGTTCCGTTGCCTTCTTTGCTTACAATCACTAAATACGCTTGATTTGATACTTCTTGCTTGCGAACTAATCCGAAGATGCCACCTACTATTCTTAATTCGGCTTCATCTACTTCTGCTTGTGTCGCATTAGGGTCATTATATACTGCTTTCGCTTCGTCTATAATAGCTTGTAGTGCTGCCACTGACGCATCCGTATGGTGGCTTCCTTCCGTTGCTATTTTGCCCTCTGCCCCAGCAATCATCATTCTGAGGTTGTCTTTGTTTACTATCTTAGCTTCTAATGCACGATGCACATCAGCTATCTTAACTGCTGCTGCATTAATTTCTGCTTGTGTTGCATCTGGGTCGTTGTATACTGCCCTTCCCTCATCTATAGCTGCTTGTAGTGCTGCTACTGATTCATCAGTATGAAGGTCTCCCTTAGTCGCCAATGTATTCTCTGCTCCTAGAATCATAACTCTTAGAACATCTTTATCGATTGGTTTTAGAACTAACGCACGATGTACGTCACCTATTTTTACTGCTGCTGCATTAATTTCTGCTTGTGTTGCATCTGGGTCGTTGTATACTGCCCTTCCTTCATCTATAGCTGCTTGTAGTGCTGCTACTGATTCATCAGTATGAAGGTCTCCCTTAGTCGCCAATGTATTCTCTGCTCCTAGAATCATAACTCTTAGAACATCTTTATCGATTGGTTTTAGAACTAACGCACGATGTAC
>JGI994J12354_10001095_pt1 | contig 27408 bp, 18 predicted proteins | sample IntmicLarv3ML3BL_FD_12354 | JGI IMG/M metagenome (IMG submission 12354)
AATGCGCAAGGAACTCCTTTATCTTACGCAATTCCTTCTTTCCGTTGCTCTGTTCCCCTTTATCCTCGCCGTATTCCGGTTTTATCTCCTTTCCCGCGAAGATACCTGCTACGCCTGCGAACACTTCAGCGGTAGCTCTCAAATGATAACCTCCTTCCATCAGGAACATTATCCTTCCGTCCTTCGCTTCATTGACAAGTCTTCTGCACAACTCGATATAACCTTGCGTGTTCAGCAGCATATGGGCATTCGGATCGCAGTAGTGGGCATCGATCCCTAAGCATACAATGATCAGTTCAGGTCCGAATTCCCGAAGTATCGGTATCGCTATCTCATCCAACGCCTGTTCATACGTACGATTGCCGGAACCTGCCGGGATCGGTATATTGACATTGTAACCTTCGCCGTCAGATTCTCCCTGGTCCTCAAGGTACCCGGAATCCCAATAGAAATCCGCTTCATGTAACGAAATGACCAGAACATCATTCCTGTCGTAGAATATCTCCTCGGTACCGTTGCAATGATGAACATCAAGATCCACTATCGCCGTTCTTACGCCGACGGATGCTGCCGCGATCGCAGCGTTGTTCAGATAACAGAATCCTCCCGCACGGCATTTGCCTGCATGATGACCGGGAGGTCTTGATAACGCGATCGACGGTCTTCCCGATAACGCATACTTTGCTGCGGTCGCAGCTATTGACGCAGACAACAATGCAAACCCGTACGTATCGTCCCTGAGCATCGTATCCGGGTCCAAAGGAACATTGCCGCCGGCCTTCAGTTTATCTATATATTCTTGGGAATGGATCTTAAGGATCACGTCTTCGCTGACCGTCTCCGGTTCGACGACATCGGTCCACAGTCCCTCCTGTTCGAACTTCTTCCTGAGGGTCTTCAGCCTGAATGGGGATTCCGGGTGATCCGGCCAATGTTCATGGCGCAGAAGGTCTTCATGATAAACAATAACCATAGGTCTGCCTCCCAGTACAATGAAGTAACCTTATTATAAATATAGCATCTTAACTCTTTGAAAATAAGGAAGTGGTTCGGTGAAAGGCTCGAGAGCACTGATGAAAATGTTGGAGGACAAGAACGTCGACACTATGTTCGGATACCCGGGAGGACAGGTCATTCCTATCTTCGACGAGATCCTTGAATCAAGTGTACGCCATGTACTTGTGCGCCACGAACAGTGCGCAGCCCACATGGCCGACGGTTACGCACGGGCAACGGGAAGGCCGGGCGTCTGTCTGGCAACAAGCGGACCCGGCGCTACGAACCTGGTCACGGGAGTTGCGACCGCATTCGCTGACTCGTCGCCTATTCTCGTTCTTACCGGTCAGGTCGCCACCCGCTCATTGGGACTCGGTGCATTCCAGGAAGTGGATGCTTTCAGTCTGATGATGCCGGTCACGAAGTACAATTACCGTGTCCTTGATCTGAATGACCTTCCGATGGCGATGACGCAGGGCTGGAACCTTTCGCTGCATGGCAGACAGGGTCCCGTTCATATCGATCTTCCCGTCGACACGATGAATTCGGATATCGACGAATCATCACTCAGCAGGAAGTTCTCTGTGAAACCCGTCCCTGAGGACCTTTCGAGGATAGGCGAAGCCGTTCAATGGATAAGATCGGCAAAAAGACCGATAATACTGTCCGGCGGAGGAGTCGTCTCATCAGGTGCATCCGAAGAACTTCAGAAGTTCTCGGAAATGATACGCGCACCTGTGGTCATGCCGTTGCTCGGATTGGGGACCATGCCGGCAGCTCACCCGCTGTCATTGGGATCGGTGGGAATGCACGGGAAGATGTGCAGCCTGAATGCTCTGAAGGAATGCGATCTGATAATCGCGATCGGCACAAGATTTTCAGACAGGACACACAGTTTCCACAGTCAGATGGCAAAGGACTGCAGGATCATCCACATCGACGTTGACAGTGTGGAATTCGGAAAGCACAACCAGATGAGCATCGACATCCTTTCTGATGCGAAGAAGGCATTGCTGAGGATGATGGGCGGTCTCGGAAAGGCTTCGGAGCATAAAGAATGGTGCACACGCATCAAAGAGTTCAAGAAACGCTGCATCTGTGATACGGACATCAACAGCACACCGATAGCTCCGCAGAAGATAATGCATGAGATCAACCGCATTCTTGACAAAGATATGATAATAACCACAGACGTGGGACAGAACCAAATGTGGGCCATGCATCACCTGAAGATCCAAAGACCCAGACAGCTGATAACATCGGGCGGGTTCGGAACAATGGGATTCGGACTTCCGTCTGCGTTAGGCGCCAAGGTCGCATGTCCTGATAAGAAGGTCATGACCATAACCGGCGACGGCGGACTGCTGATGGTGATACAGGAATTGGCCACGGCCGTTGCTGAGGACATCCCGATCGTGATATGCCTTCTGGACAACGGATGGTTGGGGATGGTCAAGCAGTGGCAGAACCTATTCTGGAATGACCGTTACTCCGGAACGGAATTGAGATCGTCGAACCCTGATTTCGTGAAGCTTGCGGAAGCATTCGGCGCGAAGGGAATGCGTGTTGACAGACCGTCGGAGATACGTGATGCGTTCCGTGTTGCTTTCGAATCGGACAAACCGTTCCTGATCGACATGCGCATCGACCCTGATGAGAACGTCCTGCCGATGCTGCCGCCTAACCCGTCAGTACCGATAATCAAGGGCAGATGCCCGTTCTGATCATTCGTACATGACCGCATGAACGTTACCGGATGCGCGGGCCCTTTCCATCCACATCATCCCCTCTTTCGTATCGGTCTGCATGCCGCCCAGGCCGTTCATGTACATCAGCGCAGTCTGCAGCTGTGCGCCGCCGTGGCCGTTCTCTGCCGCACGCAACAGTAATTTCCTTCCCGCGCCACGATCCTCGTGATGACCTCTTCCGAACATATACATGCAACCGAGTCCGTATTGGGACCCGGCATCCTCTGTCCTTGCTCCCAAGTGGAAGAATTTGAATGCCTTCTGGAAGTTCTGCGTTGTGCCGTGACCGTTCAGATACATGTGCGCCAGCTTTCCCAATGCCTTCGTGTTCCCGTTGTTCATCGCCATCATGTACCATTTGAATGATTCCTTCCAGTCCACGTGAACATGTTCTCCGTTCTCATACATCTCACCGAGTCTGAACTGGGCATGATGATCGCGGTTCGCATTGTTGAAAAGTCTGCTGTTATCACGCACAGTCATATTCCGAGGATTATTCCTGTTCAGGAACCTGTATATCGTATGGGGTTCGAATGAGAACTCATCGTAGAGCCGAATGTCATTCACATCGATATTCACTTCTCCGAAAGAACGGATAGGTCTGTTCGGACGGATCTGGAAGTGACATATCTCCCGGGAGGTGTTCAGGTTCGATCTTAACATGCTCAGGAACACGGACGTACAGTCCTTCCTCTGTTCATGTTCCTTCTTCGATACAGGTCTGTGATGTTCCGAATGTACCTTTCCCCTTCCGAATCCGAGATCGGCCGTTTCCAGTACGTATCCGTTCTCAAGGTTCTGGAATACATTGCTGACTGCATCCTTTGTATCATCTTCGATCGTGCCGCACTGCATCCCTTTCCAATGCCTGATCGGCCGGTCGCTGAACAGAAGAGATCTCATAGCCTTACCCCTTCGATCCTTTCCTTTAGGACCTTGTTCCGAGTTCTCTTCGGCACGGAGCTGTTTCCGGCATTTGTGTCGTATGTCGCGAGATACTTCATTACCAACTGATCACCTTTACGGAACACTTACTATCGTCCTCCTGACTTAAAAGAAGTTCGGAGGAACCTGTTCTCCGAACAGCGTCTTAATAAAATGAGCGACAGATCGTGATTTAGAACGATATGTTTTAGTCCTATCAGCATATAGCCGAAAAAAGAGAGTGGTTTAAATGGAGATTTATCACGATTCAGATGTTGACATGAATATCCTGAAAGGTAAGAAGATAGCTGTGCTGGGATACGGTGCACAGGGTCGCGCACAGGCATTGTGCTTACATGATTCGGGACTTGACATTACGGTCGGTGCAAGGAAGACCGGCGCATCATGGAACAAAGTGAAGGAAGACGGTCTGAAGGTCGCAGAGATCCCTGAGGCTGTGAAAGGTGCGGATGTCGTCATGATGCTCCTTCCCGATGAGGTCCAGCCGGACATCTACGAGGAAATGGTCAGACCTAACATGAAGAAAGGCGCAGCCTTAGAGTTCGCACACGGATTCTCAATTACGTACAAGCTGATCACACCCCCTGAAGGGATCGATGTGATCATGATGGCCCCTAAGTCCCCGGGTGACATGGAACGTGTCGCTTATCTGGAAGGTTTCGGTGTTCCTGCGCTNATCTCAGTGCACAAGGACGCTACCGGGAACGCAAAGAAACTTGCGCTCGCACTTGCGAAGGGCATCGGTTCAACAAGAGCGGGTGTTTTNGAAACAACGTTCGATTTCGAAACGAAATCCGATCTCTTCGGAGAACAGGCAGTTCTCTGCGGCGGCATCACTGCACTCATAGCAGCAGGTTTCGAAACGCTGAGAAAGGGCGGTTACCCCGCAGAGATAGCTTACTTTGAAGTACTGCATGAGACGAAACTGATCGTCGATCTGATACAGGCAGGCGGATTCTCCAAGATGTGGGATGTCGTTTCCAACACCGCTGAATTCGGAGGATTGACGAGACGGGACCGCGTCATCACCGCAGAGTCAAAGAAAGGAATGGAATCCATCCTCAATGACATCGAGACCGGAAAGTTCAAGGATGAATGGAGAGCAGAATGGAAGAACGGCCTGAAGGATCTGAAAAAGATGGAAAAGGCCGATCAGTCACTTGAGCTCGAAGTCGTCGGAAAGGATATCCGCGCTCTTTTCGAGAGGAAAAAATGAGCCGGATCACCATCAGGACAAGGAATTCCGCATATACCGGAGAATTGGACACATCAGACATATCCAACGAGATATGGCTGTCCCTTCCGTTCAAGGCCGACATCAACATGCTGGGTTCGCAGATATACTTCAGCATGCCCCTTGAGTCCGAGGCCAAAGGCGATACGACGGTCTTGGAATGTGGAGATATAGCATACTGGCCGAAAGCGGATGCATTCTGCATCTTCTTCGGTCCGACCCCTTTGAGCGGTGATGACGGGAAACCCGTATCAGCATTTCCCGTAAAGGTGATCGGCAAGGTCATCGGCGACTGTTCTTCAATGGAACACGCCGGCGACCGGATGCCCATCACCCTCGAACGTTCTTTCTGATCCTTTTTCAATTTCCGATCAGCTCTGTTCCCCGGAAACTTACCGTCGGAACTGTTACGCAGCCTCTGTTCCGAACATCCGAACCGATGAGTTCGATGTTCTTCAGCGCAGTGACCATGTTACCCATCATCAGAGCGTTGTTTATTGTCCTCACGATCTCACCGTTCTCAATTAGGTGGCCTGAACGCACTTCCAATCCGAACCTTCCCGTCAGTCCGTCTGCTTCCGGCCATGCGAACTTTTCTACCAAAATACCGTGGTCCGTTTCTTCAATTATCTGCTGCTGGGTCTTATTCCCTTTCTTAAGAACAAGGTTCATCGGCCTTATCGATGTCGGATTCTCGTATATGCCTTGGGACTCGACCGAACTGCGCCTCATCCCGTTGCCGGTGCTGCCGCCTGCGAAACTATCCCTGAGGAAACTTTTCAGTACGCCGTTCTCGATGACGGCTTTCTTTGACGACGGCGTTCCCTCGTCATCGAAAGATGAACACAACGGACCCGGGGTCATAGGATCATCCGTTAGCGTGAGGTCTTTGGAAGCCACCTCTTTTCCTATGTCGTCCTTCCATGGACTTCTTCCGTACCTTACATTCTCGCCGTTCAGCGCAGAACCCGCGGACGACATTATCATGTCACCGAGTTCACTGGGCGGAAGTATCATTGTCAGTTCCTTCCTTCCTTTGAACGGAACGGCGGAAGCTGCTGCCTTTGCACTTTTGCATAATGACACGCCTATCGCAGTTGGATCGATGTCCAATGACGTACCGAACAACGTTTCAACACCTTCTCCGGGATGTTCTAATCTTGTCATCGATGTGAAGTGTCCGTAGAGCATTGTGCTCTTGTGTTCCGCTGAAACACCGTTGCTGTTCGCGACCGCAGACTCGATGACCGAGACCCTCAGCAGTCCGCGGGGGATATCTGTGCTGCAAGCGTCCACGATCCCCGAAACGATCTCCATCAGCCCTTCGGGGTCGATGTTCTCTATCTTCCTGTCGATCATTCCTTTCGGCGTAAGTGTTCTTTTCGAAGGCAGCGCAAATCCTTTGAAATCATTGTTCGGCGGCGAATACTTTGATGCTTGGAGGGCCATCTTCACGCACACTCCGGGATCGGAGTCTCCCAATGTCACCGAGGCCTTTCCGAGCTTGTTGTTATCCGCGACACGTACAGACATTCCCATGTCCGTCTTCGTTTCAACGTTACTGATCCTGGAACCGTCAACGTATACTGCATTGATCCTTGATCTTACGACATATACTTCAGAATCCTTTCCTATCGATCTCAGCGTATCCTCGGCCAGTCGGATCATATTCCCCCTCCGATGATGATCTTGGATCTGCAGTACGGCCCGCCTGAGGAAACGTTCACCCAGTCTTCGATGCCTTTTCCGCACATCCCTCCGTCCAATGTCATTTCCTTGGATGCCATGTCGGTCGTCTGAAGGATCTCCAAAGCTCGGCCTGTTAATGTGAAGGATGTCAGCATCTTTGTTATCCTTCCGTTCTCGATAAGGAATCCGCGCAACGATTTCGCTTCGAATCCTCCGCCTACGGGATCCTCCATGCCGTTGACCATCTTGTCGCATAATATCCCGTATTTGGTGTCCTGTATAATCTCATCCAACGTTCTGTCGCCCGGTCCGAAATAGGTGTTGGTCATCCTCGCCCATACCCTTTTTCCGAAATTCTCCGATCTTCCGTTACCTGTTGCATCTGCGTTCATGAACGATGCCGTTTCAAGGTTGTGCATGTATCCTGTATACACTCCGTCCTTGATGATCTGGGTCTTTGATGATCTTGTCCCTTCGTCGTCATACGGTATCGAACCGTGAGCGCCTTTTACGGTGCCGTCATCGAACATCGATATCACCGAAGACGCAACCTTCTTTCCGCATACTTCCGAAAGGAATGATCTCTTCTTTATCACTTCATCCGCTTCCGATGCGTGACCCATGACCTCATGCGCAAGGAGTCCTGACATCATCGGATCGGTTATCACTGTCAGCAGACCGGAGGGTGCACGTTCCGCTTTCAGCAGCAGTACCGATTCTTTTGCTGTTTCCCTTCCGAGTGCTTCGATGTCCGTGTTCCTGACCAGCTCGAAACCTGCCGTTCCGTCCGGTCCGTCGTAGTACCTTTCTATTCCGGTACCGTCCGAAGCAACTGACATTGCTCTGAATCTTGTCCTCACCTCATCCCATTCAATTTCGGATCCGACCGAGTTCAGAAAGATGTTGTTCTTGATCTCTTCGCTGTAGCTTCCGACTCGGTTCACAACATTCTCGATCTCTTGTGCTTTCCCTACATCGAGCACGGCAGCGATCTTCTCACTCATGTCAACATCATCAGGATGTGTCTTCACATTCTGTCTGCATTTGTCCTTGATCGTTTTCGGTTCTATCCTGAGATCGCTTTTCTTCATTCCCGATGCGTTCCTGACCGCACGTTCCGCAGCCTTTTTCAACTCATCGTGATCAAATGATGACATGGTTGCGTAACCCCATCTTCCGTTCTTCCACGCTCTTAAGCAGACACCGCCGGCCCTTTCTTGGTTGAGGTGGCGTATATCGCCGTTAAGGGATTGTATCGCGATCGAACGTATCGTTTGCGATCTGGCATCACAGAATTCTGCACCGTTCTTCATCATCATATCTATCGTTTTACTGAGGATATCGTTCATTGTATCACCGTCATGCTCTGATCGAACCTTGTTAAGGATTCGCAGCCGTTCTTCTTCACCAATACGGTATCCTCGATCCTTATCCCCCCGACCCCCGGGATGTATATTCCGGGTTCCGCAGACACGACCATGTTCTCTTTCAGTATATCTTTGGATAAACAGGAAAGCGATGTTCCTTCATGCACATCCATTCCGATACCGTGGCCGAATGAGTGTATGAACATTCCCTTGAACTCTGTTGCGTCTATTATTTCCCTTGCTGCCAGATCGGCTTCCTTCGCCGGGATCCCGTCCGCTATCTTCGCCATCCCTGCTTCCTTGGCTTCTGCGACCGCATGATAAGCTCTCTTCAGTATCTCGGGAGGTTCTCCGAAGAATACCGTTCTCGTAAGGTCGGAAGAATACATCGAATACTTGCAGCCGAAGTCGAACAATGCCGTGTCGCCTTTCTTTAACGTTCTTTCACAAGGTCTGTGGTGCGGTTCCGCCGAATATTCGCCGAATGCCGCTATCGTATCGAAAGCGTTCCCTTCCGCACCGTTGTTCCTCATATCCGTGTCGATCCATGCTGCCGCTTCCTTCTCTGTCATCCCTTCCCTTAGTTCTTCGCGGATCGATGATGCTGTTCCTGAAGATATCCTGCAGGCTTCCCTTATCGCGGAAAGCTCGTTCTTGTCCTTCACCGAGATCGTATCGTGAATGCCTTTTGTTATATCGATGACAGAAGAGCCGGATACTTTCTTTATGTATTCCGCTGATGCATAAGACACAGAGTGCACATTCATCCCTATCTTCTTCTTTCCCTTCAGAAGGTCCTTCAGCATCTTCTCCCGTTCGTCCCGCGTCTCGAATACGTGAATATTACCGGATCCGCCTCTTGCGGATGTTTCCTCTAACCTATTCACTATGATATCCAACCCATTATCCGATGCGATAGCTATCGTACCTTCGAATGTTCCCGACCTCTGTTCAGTAAGATACCAGAACACTGAATCAAGGAACGGTGACGTACCGTTGACGATAACTGCAGCATCAGCATCGATGTTCGACATCAGACGCTTGACTCTATCCATGTCACGTCAACTGCAGGAGTTAAGAAATAACTTTTGCTTCAACTCAGATGCCGACCCATTCGTTCCTTACGATCCTCTGGAGCACAGCGATCGCGGAAAGTGCGGCAAGGTGGGATGTCGACGGATTCTCCGGAGACGGGACGTTCTTGGTCTCGCATACCATTTCTCCGAACTTTCCTTTCAGTATCAGTTCGTGGGAATTCGATCTGGTCTTCGGATCCAATACTATCTTGACGGTCGTCTTGTCGAAACCGACGCCCAGTAAACTCACTGTTGCCGCAACGTTGACGTTCTTCGGGAACAGGTGCACAGCTTCCCTCGCGGTCCCTGTGTATATCACCGTAGGGGTCGTGACCTTCTTCGGATCTATTCCTTTATCTTCAAGATATTTCACGTTCCTAAGACTGTCCGGGCCTTTTGTTGTTATCAGTTCAACAGTATCCAAATGGTCCTTTGATGCGGCCCTCAGGCAATCAGTACCGGCGACCGCACCTGACGGAACGAATATCTTCGCGCCGCTGTTCTTCGCTTTGTCGAAAACAGACGCTCTGAACGTATCTTCCACCAATGCTCCGACAGACATGACCATTATGTCAACGCCGCGTCCGACCACCTTCGGGATTATCTCTGACGCAGCCGCCTGGCTTGCGGCCTCGACAACAAGGTCGCAGTGGTAGAGTTCCTCTTCGACCGATGTTACGACTATCGTCTTCTTCAACTGTTTGGAGAGTTCCGCAGCCCTTTTCGGATCGCTGTCAATAAGGTATATCCTTTTGACCTCATCCATCTCATCTGCAGCCTTTGCCAATTTCGTTCCGATGGAACCGCAGCCCACGATAGTAAGACGCATATCTCCGTGACCGACTGCCGAATATAAATCCTTTATCTGCTGCATTTCGGAAAGCGTAATATCTTGAATGCAGAGGATATTTTAACAGCATCCGTAATGTGGGAGTGTGAGATACGAGATCATAGAACACACCGCGGATGCGATGGTCCGCTGCACCGGCAGAACATTGGAAGAATGTTTCGAAAATGCTGCGTTCGCAATGTTCGATCTTGTTTCCGATACCTCACTTGTCGGGAAAGATGTTGAGATCACCGTTTCAGTCAATGGCGATGACCATGAGAGCAGACTTTACGCCATGCTCTCGGAACTGCTGTTCATACTTGATTCCGAATCCCTGCTGCTTTGTGAGTTCAAGGTCTCTTTCCGCGGCAACACGGCGGAATGCAAAGCATCCGGCGAATACATCAACGTAAATAAACACAAATTGAGGACTGAGATCAAGGCCGTCACGTACCACATGATGAACGTTGACCCTGACGTCCCGTCAGTGACAGTGATATTCGACGTGTAAATATACCACTTCTCATATGGTTGTACCATGAAATTGGGATGGTTCTCTTCCGGCCGCGGACCCGGTTCCCGGAATCTGTTGCGTTCAGTGGCGGAAAGTGATCTTAACGTGAACATACAGTTCGTGTTCTGCAACTGGAACAATAATGAAGAGCCGAACCCCAAGAAGGACGAACGTAAGAAATTCTTTGATCTTACAGCATCATACAACATTCCGTTGGTAACGCTTTCGTGGAAGGAGTTCATGCCCGAACTCAGGGAAAGCAACGAAGAGGAATGGAGGAATGAATACGGAAAGGAGATGAGAAGACTCCTTTCCGAGTATGATTTTGACATCGGCATCTTAGCAGGATACATGCTGTGGATCGACGATGAGACGTGCGACACATACGATCTTCTGAACCTCCACCCTGCACTTCCCGACGGTCCGAAGGGAACTTGGCAGGAGGTCATATGGGATATCATGGAGAACGACGCTCGGGAACAGGGCGCAATGATGCACATCTGCACCAAGGACTGGGATCGCGGCGATGCGATAACATATTGCGGATTCCCTCTGAAGGGAAAGGAATATGACGGACTCAGGAACGCATTCCGTGAGAAACTTGAAACGAACACATTAAAGGACATAATGGAAAAAGAGGGGACGAACGAACCTTTCTTCAAGAGGATCAGGGAAGACGGAGCTAAAAGAGAGTTACCGTTGATAGTCTCCACGATAAAACAATTCGCTGACGGCAAACTTACGATAAAGGATAAAAGACCATATTTCAACAACGTAAGATTAGACGGTCCGTTTGACGTATCCGATGACGTTGACAGGAGATTGTAGGCATGGACGAATACAATCCAATGGATGAGCTGGGTCTTCATGAGGACAAACAATTCGTAAGCAGCTGCCACGGTTTCATAACCAAGAACAATAACACCCGCGAACTGTGCGCTAACTTCATCAAGAACGGAGAAAGACTTTACGACGTACTGTCCAGATATGAAGCGGTGACCATCTACACATCAAAGACCGTCAAGGAAGGCGCTACCAGGGAATTGATGAAACTGTTGGCGCCGTTACTGAAGGCCAACGGCATCACCGATCATTCTGCATACACCCTCAGCAAAGAGACGTTGGAACTCATGCCCGGCGCAGATAAGGCCATGCACTATCTGGGAAACCTCCTGCCGTGTTTCATTAACACATCGTCGTACGAACATCATATGATGAACGTCACGGAGTCCCTGGGGTTCCCGATGTCGAACGTCAACTGCAGTCAGGTATCCTTTGATTCCCTTGACATCAAGACATCAGAGGCACGCGAACTCAGGGAAATATCATCAAAGATCGCAAGGATGAGCGTTGACGACCTTCCGGAGAAATTCCTGGAACAGGGATGGGGCGGCACAAGAAAAGGATGGGACATGATGGAATACCTCGACAGGACGTTCCTGGAAAGACTTCCGGAAATGGAGATATTCGCAGAACTTGAGGAAACGGTCCCGATAGGTGCGAATGAGAAATCATACACGTTACTGGAGATCAGAAGACAGTCCAACATCGATTTCAGTTCTACCGTATACGTAGGGGGCGGCGCAACGGACCATCAGGCCCTGGACATCGTCGGCGACGGAGGGGGTCTCGCGATCTCTTTCAACGGGACTGAGGATTCGGTAAGAGGGTCCAACGTTGCTGTCATCTCATCCGATTCGATCGTCATCGCTGTATTGACGGCAGAATTCTATAACGGAGGTATCGAGTCCGTTCATGAACTTATAGACAATTGGAACATGGAGTACCTTTCCAAAAAGGAGGGTCCGGACAGGAACCTGCTGGACACGTTCCGTTCGAGATTCCCGAAGAGACTTCCCGAGGTCATCAGGATCAGTCCCGACAACATCGAAAGCGTAATAGAGAAAAGTAAAGCATACAGGAAGAAGTTTTACCAGAATTTCACTTACAAGTGATGAGCGATGCTCTTTTCCAGATCGTAGTAGTCTTTGATGACCTTGTACGGTATCTTCTTTTTCTTGAAGACATCCGGGAGTACCTGCAGTGAATATTCCCTTACTTTATCATCCCACATCCCATGCACGATAACGTGGAGAATGAACTTAGCGTTGTATATTGTGTCCGCCGCAACATTGTCCTTGATCTTCGCAGGTTTGTTCTCATCGAGAAGACTGCTCATGATGTTGCCGTCGTCGCAGATTAGGAATGATTTAGTGTGACCGATCATATCTGCACCGTTCTTCAGGCAATTCACAGTGGTGGCACGCATCGATTCTTCGATCATTTCCTTGATCTTCTCCTTCGGAATTCCTTCTTTGGACCTTATTTCGATGTCGATCGCATATTTGCCGAGCTCATCGACCGCTCTGTGCAGTTCCAAGTGAAGGTCATCGTGGTGATCATCGTCGTGGTCATCCTTATGATCGTCGTGGTCATGATCGTCATCGTGGTCATCCTTGTGATCGTCGTGATGACTCATCATTTCACCTCATACTGCTTTCTGAGGATCTCCTTTTCCATTGCTTCATCATATCTCGGAGAGATACGGTTGACTATGATGTCGCATGCTTCCAGAATACCGTCGCCGGCCTCTGAGGACATGTGCAGCACCTCTGCCTTCGGATTTATCGATCTGATGAACTCTTCCGTCTTTGCTATTTCCGCCGGTGTGGCAGAATCCACTTTGTTCACGAAACATACGTCAGCTTCACGTATCTGCGTCTCAACGAGACGTCTCACCGCACGTAACAGCATGTCGATACGGGTCGCATCCACCAGTGTTATCACAGGAGCGTGTTCGATCACCATTTCAGTCTTCGCTTCCGAATATTCGGCAGCCCTCTTCAATCCCCATGGAATTGCGACACCTGACGGTTCCACGATCACGATGGTCGGGTTGAATGTGTCATGGAGTATCGCAAGTGTCTCTGCGAACGATCCTGCGATCTGACAGCAGATACAGCCTCCCGATATCTCCTTCGCCTTCAGACCGTGGGATTCGATGAACTTCGCGTCGACGCTTATTTCGCCTACGTCATTCACCACGATCGCGATCTTGTGGCCTTTCTTCATCAATTCGTCAACGATCTTCATGACCGCGGTCGTCTTACCGCTTCCGAGGAATCCTGCGATCTGAGCTATTTTCATCAGGCTCCTATCGTTGTCGAGGGTAAAAATGTTCTCTTTTATGCGAAAGATAAATCGGATGGTTTATTTATACGGCTGGATGTATTTCCATTACCACAGGTAGACGGAAGGGGATACAAATGGCAGAATTCGATGAATTTGTAGTGGATCTGAATGCAGACTGTGTATGCGGATGTATGGATGCAGGACGGTTCCATAAGATATACCACTTCCCGAACGATTACGGTGCATCTGTTGTCAACAACCCAAAAAAGACGGGGTTCTCCGGCGACGGATATCGTGCACTTGTCCTGAAGTTCTCAAGCTATTCCGATTTCATCGTGATCGCTCCGCCGCAGATCGGAGCAAGCGTTGTAGAGTGTAAAGACTGGAATGAAGCGGCGGCCGCTTTGAAGATGATCAAAGAACTGTGATCATTTATCCAGTACGTCTGACATCGCGTAGACTATACCTTTCTTCTGCGTTGCGACCCATCTCGCTGCCATGACGGCACCGCCGACGAATATCTCACGGGTGTGTGCCTGATGACGCAGTTCTATGCGCTCGGAGTTGCCTATGAACATTACGGTATGGTCGCCGACGATGTCTCCGCCGCGAACCGCATGTATCCCGATCTCCTTACCGCGCGGGCAGATGCCTTCGCGTCCGTATATGATATCTTTACCGCCCATTGCTTCGCTGATCACCTCAGCTGTTGTCAAAGCAGTTCCGCTGGGTGCGTCCTTCTTCTGGTTGTGATGAGCTTCGATGATCTCCACATCGTAATCATTACCGAGATATTTCGCCGCTTCCCTGACGAGTTTGAAGAACACACCGACGCCGATGGAATAATTTGATGAGATGACGGCAGCGATCTTGTTCTTTATCACTGATTCAGTTATATCCGTTCTCTGTTCTGCGGTCAGACCGGTCGTTCCGATGATCAGGTTAACACCTGCAGCAGCGGCGATGGGTGCGTTCACAGCGGTTGCGGGAGCGATGGTGAAGTCGATGAGCACATCTGTCCTCGATGCTTTGAGAACTGCCCCCAGTTCCTTCGAGTCAGAGACGGGTATGTCAAGTTTCCCAACACCGATGACCTCTCCGATGTCCTTTCCGATGTTGACGATGTCGAACGCCGCCGAGAGCGTGATGCCTTCTGTTTCCAGAATACGTCGGATGATCAATGACCCCATACGTCCGCATGCGCCGACAAGTGCTGCGCGAACCTCAGTTTTCGTCTGACTTTCTTTCATGACAGGCTGATTATCTGAGAGATATTTAACGGGTGCCATAAACAGCAACACACTCTGAACACAAGCACAGGGAGAATATTTGAACAGTGAGTGCTGGAGACCGGATTCGAACCGGTGAACGCCTACACGAACAGATCTTGAGTCTGTCGCCTTTGACCAGGCTTGGCTACTCCAGCTTTGGAACGCCATAAACAAATAAGGTATAAAATCCTGATGATTTCTTTGGTCATCCGTCGTATCGGAAACAGATCAGAGAAGCGTCGTTATTTCAGCCCTTTTGCCTTCGATGTATACGGTGTGCTCCCACTGCGTGACACATCCGCCCTTCACCTCTATGCATTGTGTGTAACTCGAGATGAGTCCGTGGCGCATCAGCTTATTGACCTTCTGTGATGCCTTCGGATCGCTCAGCCACCTTTCACAGAACGGGAATGTGGATACTTCCGCTTTGAGATCTTCAAAGAATATTTTCAGGTCTGGGTCTTCTATCTGACGTTCGCGTACTATGCGGTATATGTTGCTTGCTTTTCCGGGTCTGATCTCGCCTGCTCCGTTCGTTGCGAAGGGTTCTACGGCAATGATCATTCCTTTCTTCACATTCTCTGTATTACCGTCATCGTAGTTCGGTATGGAGAGACCCGCATGAAGCATATATTGGACTATCTGGTGTCCTGAAAGGTTTGCGATAGGTCTGTAACCGTCGCTGCGGATGCTTGAATCGACCGCTCTCCCGATGTCCTTCAGCTGACAGCCGTCGCCGATGAACTCCATTACGATGTCCCTTGCCTTCTTTGCCGATTCTATAAGGTGTGTATAGTTCTTGGTCCTGACCTCTACGGTCCCTGCGGTGTCACCGACAAAACCGTCAATGTGCGCACCTGCATCCACCTTTACGACATCGCCGACCTCGAATCTCAGTTTGTCCTTGGGTGTCGGGGTGTAATGTGCCGCAACCTCGTTTATGCTGAGATTGCATGGGAACGCGGGTTTTGCGCCATGTGATCTTATGTATCCCTCGACCTCTTCGGCAACATCGTAGAGTTTGACGTCATCGTCAACCATGTCCATCCCTAACTGAACCGCATGTGCGGCGATCTTTCCTGCTTTTCTCAATTTTTCTAATTCTGTATCATTGAGCATTTAGGGCATCCTCTATCTGTTTCTTCGATATTGCACCCTGACGGACAATTTCCATCTTCCCGTCCATCAGCCAAACGATGGTGGACGGTTTTCCCAATGTACACGGGCCGCAGTCGATGTACGTTGACACACCGTCGCCGAAGTCATCGATCGCTTCCTGGACGTTCACTGCGTCAGGATGTGAATGGAGATTTGCGGAAGTTGCCACCAGGGGGCCGACCTTTCGGATCAGTTCCAACGCCACAGGATGATCCGGAATGCGGATCCCCACTTTCTCGGACATTGCTGTTACGATATCAGGAACTTCAGGGTTCTTCCTTATTATTATGGTCAGAGGTCCGGGCAGGAATGCATCTATCAGTTTTCCGGCCTTTTCGTCAATGAATGCTATCTTTTCGGCCATTTCCCTGTCCGCTACCGCAACGGATAACGGCATGTCGAACGGTCTTTTCTTGACCATGAACAATTTCTTCACTGCCGCTTCATCGAAGATGTTCGCTCCGATCCCATATACTGTCTCTGTGGGATAGACCACGAGTTCACCGTTCACCAGATCTTCAACCGCCTTGTCTATCCCATCTTTTCCGACCTTTCTCATAGCATTCCTTCCATCATTCTTAATCCTCTTTCTACGTATTCCTTACCGCCTTCCGGAACGGACGGACCGTGTCCCGGGTAGAATCCGTGTATGTCCATTCCCGACAGTCTCTGCAGGGATGCCACAAGCTGATCCCTGGATGCGGTCGGAAGGTCATACCTTCCTATACCGTCTGTGAAGACCGTATCTCCGGTGAACAATGCACCGGTCACCTGATCTGATAATGATATACTTCCCGAAGTGTGTCCCGGGGTCTCGATCACCAGAAGTTTGTGATCCTTCAGGTCAATGACGTCACCGTCCTTCAGATCCTCGACATCCATCTCATCGATGGTACCGCCGAAACTCGTTCCCATCGTGGATTCGCTGTCCCCTTCTCTCAACGGAACTGCATCGAGTGCACCGGCGTATACCTTCGGGGAGAATTCTTTGATCAGACCTCTCAGACCTCCGACGTGATCGTAATGTCTGTGCGTTATCACAACAGCGTCAAGTCCTCTTCCGCCGAGGATCCTCTTGATCTCTTTGACCGTTTCCTCGACCTTGAAGCCGGTACCCGTGTCTATCAGTACTGTTCTCTCTCCCGTGACCAGGAAAATATTGGAATCGAACAGTATCGCCGGCTCCAGCTGAATGATCGCCATGACTAATGCCAGACGGAAATTGTATATAAGTTATGCGCAGGGGCTCTCCGATAAGTTAGAATAAAATAAAAGGTTTGCAGGGGGTTCAGTTATGCCGAATCACTGACCCTTGCTGCGGTATGCCCAGATCACAAGGGAAACAGGCAGGATCAGCAACAGCAGATACAACATCCACACGTAGTCGCTCGATTCCTGCCCGAATTCCGCTAAGATACTGACCGAAGACGTAACGCCGGATATCGTTATCGTGTCTCCTGTGATGATCGCACCGTTGTATGTCCACTGTTTGAACGATGACCTCTGATCCGAAATTGCACGGAATGTTATATCATCGCCCGACAGCACTTGGACTGCATCGGTGTAGGGTACGAAGTCTGAGTTGCCTATACGGTACTCAAATGTTCCTCCGGGGGTTCCCGGGAGTATGGTGATCATCACAGTATACGATTCAGGCACGGGGACAGACACCCATACAGCAGTTAGTTCCGTATTGGAGGTGAACTGGGATATTGCTGCACCGGGGCTGTATATGTTCCCGTTACCGTCTCTCCATAATGCGAACTCATGACCGGGTTTGACCATTGTCTCCGTCGGCAATGCGATCGCATAGGACGATCCGTCGAATGTATATACGTCAGAGGAAGGTGCATCTCCCGTGTCGGTGTGATACGTCACGGTGATGGTGTTGCCGCTCCATATTGCAGTGAGCACAGTGTTCACTGTTATGGATATCGTGCCCTCAGGCAGGTACACATTACCGGTGCTGATGTCCTGCCATCCGCCGAATGTGTATCCCTGCCTTGAGGGCTCGGCCAAGGGTAATGTCAGGTCTGTACCCGGCCTCTCTTTCACTATATCGAACCCGCTGCCTGATCCTCCGCGGAGGTCGAAGGACAGCATCGGGTATTCCGACCATGTCGCAACGAACCTTACGGACAGGAAGTTCGGAAGAGGATCGAACACGAAACCGGCTTCGTAAACGGATCCTCCGAAGGACCATCCCGCAAAATGATGGCCTTCGAGGACAGGCTCTTCGACGGGGATGCCGAATACCGAACCGACATTTCCCGTGGTGCTGCCGAATACAGTACCGGATCCGCCGCTGAGGTCATATGATATCATGACATCGTTGCCGATCCAAACTGCACTCAGTGTTGTGTTCACTTCTATGGATATCCTGTCTCCCGGCCGGTATGTCACACCGGTGGCGTTGTCCACCCATTCCGCGAATCCGTATCCGGTCCTGGAAGGTTCGCCGAGCACGTACTCAACACCGGGGCTCAACGACACGGTGTCGAATTCGGATGACTGCATGCCGCCGTTCAGGTTGAACGCCAGCATTGGATATTGGGACCATTCCGCAACGAATGTTATCGATCGGATGTTCTGTAAAGAATCGAACACGGACCCTGCTTTGTAAACAGAACCGTTGAAGGACCATCCGACGAAATAGTGTCCGTCAAGGATCGGCTCTTCCTGCGGTATTGCGAATGATGATCCGACATTTCCTTTGACATTCCCGAATACAGTGCCAGATCCGCCTTTGAGGTCATATGATATCACGACATCATTACCGATCCAAACTGCGTTCAGTGTTGTGTTCCCTTCTATGGACATCTTATGACCGGGCTTATATGCCATACCTGTTGCATTGTCTATCCATTCTATGAACCTGTATCCGTCCCTGGACGGTCCGGCCAGGGTGTGTTCTGCACCCGGGCCGAGGGACACTGTGCTGAACTTCTGATCGGGAGTTCCTCCGTTCAGATTGAATGATAACATCGGATATTCAGACCAGACAGCAACGAACGCCATTTCGGACACATCCGGCAGTCTGTCGAACACATGTCCCGGTTGGAACAGCGAACTCGCATAGGACCATCCTGTGAAGTAATATCCGTTACGGACAGGTACATCTGACGGTATGGCATACGATGAACCTACCTTGCCGGCAGCGTCCTCGAATGGTCCTGTTCCGCCGTTCAGATCGTATTCGATCGAAACGATGTTGCCTTTCCACTCTGCTTTCAGCGTGGTGTTCCTGACTATGGAGATATCGCTTCCCGCACTGTACGCAATGCCTGTAACGGTATCCACCCACCTGAAGAAGATATATCCGGACCTCACAGGCGCATCCAATTCCTTGGATTCTCCCGGGCCGAGCTTCACCGTGCCGAACTTAGCATCCGCATTCCCGCCGTTCAGATCGAACGATAACAACGGATATTCAGACCAGACAGCAACGAAGACAATTTCGGAAACATCCGGCAGCTGTTCGAATTCGTGTCCGGGCTGATACACTGTTCCTGCGTAGGACCATCCTGTGAAGAAGTGTCCTTCTTTCAAGGGTTCATCCGGCAATATGGTGAATGACGAACCGACCTTACCTTTGGTCTGCACGAACGCTGTACCTGATCCGCCGTCCAGATCATATCTTATGCTGATCGGATTGCCTTCCCACACTGCTTTCAGAGTGGTGTTCCCGGTTATGGATATCTCACTTCCTGCGTTGTAAGTTGTGCCTGATGCGATATCGACCCATTTTACGAACTTGTATCCCTGCCTTGACGGCTCGGCCAGAGTGTGTTTCACACCAGGACCTAAAGATATTGTGTCGAACTTCGATGAAGCGTTTCCGCCGTTCAGGTTGAACGACAGCGTCGGGTGTTCCGACCATATCGCAATGAATTCCATTGAAGAAACGTTCTGTAAGTGTTCGAATATATGTCCGGACTGATATACTGTTCCTGCGTACGACCATCCGATGAAATGATGACCGGCAAGAGCAGGTACGCTACTTGTAAGAGCAAAGGATGAACCGACCTTTCCCTGAACTTCATCGAATCCTTCTCCGGAAGCTCCGTTCAGATCGTATATTACGGTCACGGGGTTTCCTTCCCATACTGCGGTCAGGGTCGTGTTGTTGGTTATTGATATACCGTCTCCGGCATAATGTTCAGTGCCGGTCGCGTTGTTGATCCACTTCACGAATGTGTATCCTGATCTGACCGGTTTTGCCGGAACATGCTCCGCACCCGATTCCAAAACAATTGTACTGAATTCTGGAGACGGGTCGCCGCCGTTCAGATTGAAAGATAACGTCGGATATTCTGACCACAATGCAGTGAATATCACGGCCGATACATTCGGCAGGTGTTCGTACACGAATCCGGGCTGGAACACCGACTCGGTGTATGACCATCCTGCGAAGAAGTGTCCTTCTTTCTCAGGTATGTCGAACATTACCGTATACGGAGATCCTACTCTCCCTGTACCTTTCCTGAACACATCCGAGTCTACGTAATATGTTATTTCGACGAGGTTTCCTTTCCACACTGCTGTGAGCGTTGTGTTTCCCGTTATATACAGATCATATCCTGCTTTGTACCTCTCTCCTGTGGCGTTATCTATCCATTCAACGAAACCATATCCTGTTCTGGAAGGTTCGTCCAGTTTGTGTGCGACGCCGGGGCCCAAAGATATTGTGTCGAATTTCGATGATCCGGCTCCGCCATTCAGGTTGAATGACAATGTCGGATGTTCCGACCATATCGCGACGAACTTCATTTCAGCCGTATTCGGGAGTTTCTCAAAGGAAAAACCAGGCTGATATACGGTTCCTGCGTACGACCATCCTATGAAATGATATCCGCTGCGCGAAGGTATCTCTGATGACAGATCGTATCGTGATCCGACGTTGCCTTTGGTACCGTCGAACCCTGTACCGAATCCTTCGTTGAGATCGAATGATATCGTTATCTCATTACCTTCCCACACTGCTGTAAGCGTTGTGTTTCCCGTTATATACAGATCATATCCTGCGTTGTATGTTATGCCTGATGCGATATCGACCCACTTTACGAACTTGTATCCCTGCCTTAACGGTTCGGCCAGAGTGTGTTTCACACCCGGACCTAAAGATATTGTGTCGAACTTCGATGAAGCGTTTCCGCCGTTCAGGTTGAACGACAGCGTCGGGTGTTCCGACCATATCGCAACGAATTCCATTGAAGAAACGTTCTGTAAGTGTTCGAATACATGTCCGGGCTGGAATACCGACCTGGCGTAAGACCATCCGATGAAGTGATGACCGGCGAGAACAGGTATGTTACTTGTAAGAGCAAAGGATGAGCCTACCTTTCCCTGAATCTTATCGAATCCGTTCCCGGAACCTCCGTTCAGATCGTATCTTACTGATACTGCATTACCTTCCCATACTGCTTTCAGAGTGGTGTTCCCTGTTATGGATATCTTACTTCCTGCGTTGTAAGTTGCTCCTGATGCGATATCGACCCACTTTACGAACTTGTATCCCTGCCTTGACGGCTCGGCCAGAGTGTGTTTCACACCAGGACCTAAGGAAATTGTGTCGAATTTCGATGAAGCGTTTCCGCCATTCAGGTTGAACGATAACGTCGGGTACTCCGACCATACTGCAACGAACTCCACCTCATCCGTATTCGGGAGTTTCTCAAAGGAAAAACCAGGCTGATATACGGTTCCTGCGTACGACCATCCTATGAAATGATATCCGCTGCGCGAAGGTATCTCTGACGGCACATCGTATCGCGATCCGACGTTGCTTTTGGTACCGTCGAACCCTGTACCGAATCCTTCATTGAGATCGAATGATATTGTTATTTCGTTGCCTTCCCACACTGCTTTCAGGGTGGTGTTCCCGATTATGGATATCTCATCACCCGCGTTGTAAGACCTGTTCACCGCATTGTCGAACCATCTCACGAATGTGTATCCTGATCTGACAGGTTCATCCAGCGTATACTTCTCTCCGGGTCTCAGTGATATTGTGTTGAAATCCGGGTTACTGTCTCCGCCGTTAAGGTTGAACGATAAAGTCGGATATTCAGACCATATCGCAACAAACTCCATTGAAGGAACGTTCGGTAACTGTTCAAACTCATATCCCGGCTGGAATACCGAATTCGCGTATGACCACCCGATGAAGTGATGACCGGCGAGAACAGGTACGTTGCTTGTAAGAGCAAAGGATGACCCGACCTTTTCCTGAACTTCATCGAATCCTTCCCCGGAACCTCCGTTCAGATCGTACATTACGGTCACGGGGTTTCCTTCCCACACTGCTGTGAGCGTTGTGTTCCTTGTTATTGATATCTCGCTTCCTGCGTTGTAAGACCTGTTCACAGCATTGTCGAACCATTTCACAAATGTGTATCCTGATCTGACAGGCTCATCCAGTGTATACTTCTCTCCGGGTTTCAGTGATATTGTGTTGAAATCCGGGTCACTGTCTCCGCCGTTCAGGTTGAAAGACAGCGTCGGATGTTCCGACCATATCGCAACAAACTCCATTACAGAAACGTTCGGTAAGTGTTCGAATTCATGACCCGGTTGGAATACTGAATTCGCATAGGACCATCCTATGAAATGGTATCCGCTGCGGATGGGTACATTACCCGTAAGGATAAAGGATGAACCTACCTTTCCCTGAGCTTCATCGAATCCCTCTTGGGAGCCCCCGTTCAGATCGTACATTACGGTCACGAGGTTTCCTTCCCATTCGGCCACGAGTGTTGTGTTCTTTGTTATTGATATCTCGCTTCCTGCGTTGTAAGACCTGTTCACAGCATTGTCTATCCATTTCACGAATGTGTATCCTGATCTGACAGGTTCATCCAGCGTATACTTCTCTCCGGGTTTCAGTGATATTGTGTTGAAATCAGGAGTGTTGTCTCCGCCGTTCAGACTGAACGATAACGTCGGATATTCTGACCATACTGCAACGAACTTCATTTCAGCCGTATTCGGGAGTTTCTCAAAGGAAAAACCGGGCTGATATACTGTTCCTGCGTACGACCATCCTATGAAATGATATCCGCCGCGCGAAGGTATCTCTGACGGCACATCGTATCGTGATCCGACATTGCTTTTGGTGCCGTCGAACCCTTTATCGGAGCCTCCGTTCAGATCGAATGATATTGTTATTTCGTTACCTTTCCACACTGCGGTCAGGGTAGTGTTCTTCACTATCGTCATGTTGTGACCCGTGTGGTATTCGGTGCCGGTCGCATTGTCGATCCATTTCAGAAAGGTGTATCCGGACCTGGTCGGAGCCTTCAGCGTGTGCTGTTCATCCGGCCCTAATGTAACGACATTGAACTTAGGATCTGGGTCTCCGCCATTGAGGCTGAACGACAGCGTCGGATATTCAGACCAGACGGCAACGAATACTATCGAGGAAACGTTCTGTAATGTATCGAAAACGAACCCTGCTTCGTAAACGGAACCGTTGAAGGACCATCCTCTGAAGTAATGCCCCTCAAGGACCGGTTCTTCTGCAGGTATCCTGAACGATGAACCGACATTACCTTTGGTGTTGCCGAATACCGTACCGTGTCCTCCTCCCAGTTCGTACGAGATGTTTATCTCATTACCAACCCATGTTGCTGTCAAGGTCGTGTTCCTTTCTATCGATATCTCTTCGCCTGCGTTGTACGTTGTGCCTGATGCGATGTCGATCCACCTTACGAACTTGTATCCTTGTCTTAACGGTTCGGCCGGAGTGTGCTTCACACCCGGACCCAAGGATATTGTGTCGAATTTCGATGAAACGTTTCCGCCGTTCAGGTTGAACGATAACGTCGGATACTCCGACCATACTGCAACGAATTCCATTACGGAAACGTCATGTAACGCGTCGAAAACGAATCCTGCTTTGTAAACAGAACCGTTGAAGGACCATCCTATGAAGAAGTGTCCTGTGTATTTCGGCTCGGCCTGCGGTATCTTGAAGGATGAACCGACGTTGCTTTTAACTGCGCCGAACCCGGAGCCTGAACCGCCGGCCAGGTTGTATGAGATGCTTATCTCATTGCCGGTCCATTCTGCGGTCAGGGTCGTGTTCCTTTCTATCGAGATCTCTTCGCCTGCGCTGTATGATCTGTTCGCGGCATTGTCGAACCATCTGATGAACTTGTATCCGTTACGCACCGGAACTTCCAAGACATGTGTTTCAGAAGGTCCGAGCTTTATCGTACCGAACTTCGCATCTGCATTTCCGCCGTTCAGGCTGAACGCCAATGTCGGATATTCAGACCACACTGCAATTAAAACCATCGAGGGAACGTTTGACAGCACGTCGAAAACGAATCCTGCTTTGTAAACAGAACCGTTGAAGGACCATCCGTCAAATCGGAATCCTTCTCTACTCGGTTCTTTGAGGGAAAGCGTGAATGAAGACCCTACTTTCCCCACTTCAGAAGCTATTGAACCTGTTCCTCCGTTCAGATCGTAGGATATCTGTATATCTTTGCCGCCCCATTTTGCGATAAGGATCGTGTTGCTGTCAACGTAGATGTTTTTGTTCTCATCATACGTAATACCCGTTACGGGCTCATACCATCCGAGGAAATTGTACCCATCCCTTATCGGTCTTTCAGCAGGGATCGTGAGGCCGGTTCCCGGGACGATGTCCTTACGGTCGAAATGTCCTGCGGGATCGGATCCTCCTGCAAGATAGAATACAACAGAAACGTAACTGCCCCAGCGTACGTATAACGTTATATCCTCAGGAGGCACCGGGTTGCCCTCGGCGCGATAGTCATCTCCATCGCCGTTGTGTTCTGTGTTCCAGCAAATGAAGTACAGTCCGTCGGGAATGTTTTTAGGCAACCCCGGAGAGAACGTCGTTCCATACACCAGACCGGTCAAATTAGCAGGGAGCTCTGCGTTGATATCGCCATTTTTGAATGTTACACTTATGTCTTTCCGCGGTTCCCACAGTGCATGATATGTTATGTTCCTGTCCCCGAATACCACGCTGGTCTCAGACTTTTCGGCATCCAATGACCATCCTGCGAACGTGTGTCCGAGCAATGGTCTTCCGCCATATTCAGGAAGTTCTGCTGTCGTTCCCGGTATTCCCTGCAGGGTCAAAAATATCCCCATGCCTTCACCGAGGTCGAATGTTGCCAGGGTCGTGAATGACGACCATTTCGCATAGAACGTGACATCAGACGTCTGAGATATCGTGACGGATCCTCCCCTGCGGAATACGGTCCCGTTGCCTGCTTCGTCCAGAGTCCAACCGAGGAAATCGTGTCCTGCCTTTATCGGACTCACATCAGGTATGGCGAAAAGCGATCCTACTGTTACAGTATTGTCTGTCAGTTCGTATCCGCTGTATTCTCCTCCTTTCAGATCGAAGATCACATTGAGCTCGCTGCCTTTCCAGACCGCTGTCAATACTGTATCCCGATCCAATGTTATTTCGGAGTCTGGCTCATATACTGAACCGGTTCTTGCATTCCTCCATTCTACGAATTCATATCCGTCTCTTGAAGGAGATCCTGAGGGCAGTGTCACCGGCATTCCTTTCAATCCGTACACGTCCTCGATATCCCATGTACCTCCATTGAGATCGAAGGATATCCTCATGTAATCTATCCATTCTGCAACGAATACGGATTCTGTTCTGTTAGGAAGAGGTCCGTATGATGAACCGGGTTGATATAAGGTTCCGGTAACTGCATCCTTCCATCCTGCGAATTGTAATTTGCCTGCATCGTCGTTGGGAAGTGCTGCGATCATCACAAGATTCGCGCCGACATCCATTACTGTCTCGGATACAACATCTGAACCGTTCATGAACCTGACCTTTGTGTACGGGGATGTGTTGTCGCCTGATCTTATGGTCACTTTTCCTTTCACGTCAGGAATGGATAGTGAACCGCTTAACGGATCATATGTGAACTGGAAAACTGTCAGGATCGTCCCTGCCGCATGTATCCTGAGGAAGGATGGCAGCTTCTCCCCGGATGATATCAATACCTCTGATATTGTTTCGCCGGCGGCCGCGTGGACCACGTCTTTGCTGTGTGTTACACCAGATATTATGTACTCCACTCTGAACAGATCCGACCTGATCAGAGATACGGTTCCGGATGATATGTCATAATGGAATACCTGTCCGTCACCGCCTGTCTCTATGGACGCATCCGTGGACGACAGCGGCAAATAGAGGTAGAGATTATGATCAGATACCGATGGGACGGGCTGGTCTGCAGCATCCCACTCAAAATGATTGCTTGTTATGTTGAAATCTGCATACTGTCCGTCGCTGACCGTTGAAGTATTCACGAACACAGAACGAACATCGCCCGAAGGGTCGAATATCATTTGATAGAGTTCGTTCCCTTTGCTGTCCTTTGCTCCGATTATCGGTGCTGCGGTCTTTATCGTACCGCCGTTGATCTCCACATAGCTTGCTCCGGTACCGTTACCGCCAATGGTATCACAGGGGGACATTGCAGTTATCGTTCCGCCGTTCACATTGACGTAACCATTCGATTTGTTACCTCCGCCTATGGCAGCCGCATTGGTATCTCCCGTGTTCTGAACGGTTATATTCCCTCCGTTCACGGTCACATGGCCGGTTCCGCCGGGTTCAGTAAATGTATATGCCCCTCCGCCGCCTCCGATACCTGCACCGACAGTGTTCGCTCCGATCTCTGAAGCATCACGCTTCACATAGATCGTTCCGTCATTGATCTGTACATCGCCCGTACCTGCAGAGGCATAATACGAACCTCCTCCACCGATGCCGGCTCCGGTGATGTATCCTGGACCCGTCAGTTTTTTTGCTATTCTTATCGTTCCGCCGTCGATCCTTACGGTGGCATCGCCTCCGGATTTTTTATCATAAGCACCACCACCGCCGATACCTGCACCACTGAGTGTCATTGAAGTTGCGGAGATAGTTATGTCTATAGTTCCATTCACGACGGTTATCAGACCGCTGTCGCTGGCGTAACCACTCCTGGATGATCCTCCGCCGATACCTGTAGATTCGTTCCATTCTGTATCAGAAGTGAGTGAGATCCTTATCGTACCGCCGTATATTGTCGTTATTCCTCCTTTACCGGCGTGGCCTTCGCTTGTATTCCCTCCGAATCCGCCTCCGCCGATCCCGGTCACACACATTCCGTGTCCGGACTCGTTGTGTGCACGTATATCTATCACACCGGATTCGATCTGAATAAGTCCTGAGCCCTCAGGAGGATACAGGGATGATGTTCCTCCGTTACCTCCGATACCCGCACCGGATGGATTCATTCCTGCGGTGATCGTCCTGTCTATTATGAGCTTTGCATCGTGCTGTCCCATGAGGATGACCTTGGCATATTCAGGTACGCGGAATACCGCAACGTGCGGGTCACAACCGCCTATCATATTCGTTCCCTGAAACTGAACCATTGCCTCTGAGTTG
>JGI994J12354_10001096_pt1 | contig 27377 bp, 38 predicted proteins | sample IntmicLarv3ML3BL_FD_12354 | JGI IMG/M metagenome (IMG submission 12354)
GTTCCCGAAACCTGCGGTTGATTTTTGCGCTGGTTATTAAAATTCTGATTAGGCTGATTCTGCTGTTTAAACCTGTCATTTTTAATGTTTTTATTATTTTTCCCGTCCCTGTTAAACGCAGGATTTGAGAAATCGCGTTCTTTTCTCTGTGATTGCTGCTGTTGCTGCGGCTGAGTTTGCTGCGGTCTTTGCTGCTGCTGATTTCTTTGCTGTTGCTGCTGAAATTGCGGTTTCGGCTGAACAGGCGCGGCGGTTATTTGTGCCGCTGCGGGTCTTTCGATTTTTTCTGTCTTTTCTGTTTTCTCTATAAGTTTTATCTCCTCTGTCGGTTTTATTAATTTCGGTTCTTCGGTCGGTTGTTCCGGTTTCTCGGGAATTTCCGCCGGTTTTGTCACAGGCTGTTCGGTCTTCGGAGCGTACATATAGCTGTCTATGTCCTCGACCTGACTCTGCCGCGTCAGATGTTCAAAAATCATGTCAAGGTCAGAGTTATCGAGCGACGCAGTCGTATTCTTCCCGGATATTCCGTAAGAAACGAGTATATCGGATATTTCTTTACTTTTCATGTTGAAATTCGCGGCGAGATCTTTCACTTTAAATTGTTTAATTGCCATATTACAGATGCACCTCCGTAGATTTTTCTGTTAAATCTGTTAAATCGGGTAAATTCGATAAATTTATTAATTTCAAAAAATTTTTATTTGTGATAGCGACGGCGGCGGTGAGCCGCAATAATCCGATGTACCGCGCGAGTTCTGACATTGTCAGATTAAGTTTTGTCACCGGAACCTGATAAAACGCTGTTTTGTCAAGTATTTTTTTTGAAGTACCGGGTGAAACGTCAGAGCACATGAAAACATGGCAGGCTTTTTTCTTTCTCACGGCGTCGATAACAAGTTCCGTCCCTGCGATTATTGCTCCTGCTTTTTTCGCGAGCCCAAGGGTGTTTCCCAGTTTATTTTGATTGTTGTTTTTTTCGGTTTCATCGGGATTTCTTTCACTTAAATTACGCAAAATTAAAAAATACACCTTCTTACGATTTTACAATTTTATAATTCTTTTATCTGACTGAGCAGTAAATCGAGTATATCGTCTGAAATCTTAACATCGAGATTTCTGTCAAATCTTTTCGCTTTAACTGCTTTTTTCAGACATTCTTCGTCTTTACATATATATGCTCCGCGTCCGGATTTTTTACCTTTCGGGTCGATGCTTATCTCATTGTCGGGACTGCGGACAACTCTTATCAGGTCGCTTTTGTTTTTTGACACACCGCAGCCGAGGCATTTTCTCTGCGGGCTTTTTTTTATCACGGGCATAATGTTTACCTCTTTGTTTTCAGAGATTTAGAGATAAGGAACGTTAGGGGAAAATTTTGAGGAAATTTTCCCCTAAAACCCCTTCAAACCTTTTTAATGATGGTGGGTAAATATTCGCGTTTTATCTGTTTTTTTATTATTTTGTTTGTCTGCGGACAAACAAAATAAAACAATTTCGCTCTGCAACCCACTGTTTGCCATGTATCGTTTTTCTTTTGGTCACTTTTCTTTTTCCGCAAAAAGAAAAGTGACACGCGTCCAAACTCCCGTCGTTCCCTTATTCCGCCGACGCGGGGGTCTTTATATCTATCTTGTATCCCGTGAGTTTCGCGGCAAGTCTTGCGTTCTGACCCTCTTTGCCTATCGCGAGAGATAATTGCGCAGGGTCAACGGTAACGCGGCAGCTTCTTTCCGTTTCGTTTACCACTACGTCAACGACGTTTGACGGTGAGAGTGACGCTTTTATATATTCTATCGGGTCGTCCGAATATTTGATAATATCTATTTTTTCGTTGCCGAGTTCGCCGACTACGGCGTTTATCCTGCTTCCTTTTGAACCTATGCAGGAGCCGACGGGGTCAACATCGGGGTTGTTTGAGCTTACGGCTATTTTCGTTCTCGAACCGGGTTCGCGAGCGATTGAGTTTATTACGACAGTCCCGTCGTTTATTTCGGGTACTTCTATTTCGAATAACCTTTTGACAAATCCGGCGTGCCGCCTTGAAAGGGTTATAAGCGGACCTTTTGCCTGATTTTTCACTTCGATTACATATACTTTTATGCGTTCGCCCTCTTTTATGATTTCACCGGGGATTTGCTCGGTTTTTGTGAGGACTGCTTCGCCTTTGCCGATGTCGAGAATAGCGTTTCCGGTCGGAGGGTCTATTTTATACACGGTAGCCGAAATAAGTTCTTCTTTTTTACTTTCATATTCTTTTATAAGCAATCCGCGTTCGGCTTCTCTTATGCCCTGAATTATAACCTGTTTCGCTGTCTGGGCGGAAATTCTCCCGAAATCTTTGGGTTTAAATTCTATCTCCGCAACGGAGCCTATATCATATCTGCGGTTTATTTTTCTCGCGCTTTCCAAATCTATCTGTGTTATGGAGTTTTCGACTTCTTCCACAACATCTTTGAGTTGATAGACTTTCATTTCCTTTTTGTTTTCGTTAAGATAAACCTTAACGTTTGCGTTTCCGCTGCTCGCGGAGTTGGCGTTGTTCGCGCTGCTGTCGCGCTTGAAAGCCGTTGTGAGTGCGGCTTCTATTTTTTCCAGCATATATTCTTTTGATATTCCTGTTTCAGTTTGAAGCGCGTCAAGCGCGGCGAAGAATTCGGCGTTCATTTTTGGGGGGTATCCTCCTTAAAGTTATTTAAAATCTAAATATTAATCTCGTCATACGCGTAAATATGCGCGATTTCCTTTTTAACGAGAGAGATTGGCGTTTTTTCCGTGATTGTCTCAAACTCGAATTTTTTTTGGTCGTCCGACGAAAAACTTTTCAAAACGGCGTTAAAAGATTTATCGCCGATTAATTCGTTTTTCGCGAATAATTTAACGGTCACTTCTTTATTTATATACTTGTTTAGATGAAACTCATTTTTGAGTTCTCTGCCAAGACCGGGTGAAGAAACCGCGAGGGAATAACTGTTTTCAATCGGGTCGGCTTCGTCGATGATGGGATTTACGGCTCTTGTAACTTTTTCGCAGTCTTCGATTGATATGATACCCGAAGGGGTGTCGATGGTTATTTCGAGAAGCCATTCAATCTTATCATTATAATATTCAATATCCCAGATTTCATATCCGAGATTTGTTATTTCGGTTTCAACGAGATTTCTTACGGTTTGTTCGATTAGTTTTTTTGACTGCGTTTTCGGGGGATTTTGATTACCCTGATTCTTTTTATTGTTTTTTTTCTTCATTTTATTTATATATTATATAATAATAACTCCTGAAAAATTTGAAATATTAAGCTAATACAAACTTTAAGAGAGTGGCAGACCACTCTCTTAAATCATAAAACTTTAACTGTACCGTATTATTATATCACAATAAATTCAAAATTGCAACAATAATTTTTAAAAATTACCAATTATTTTTTATAGTATTTACGGCGTGCCGCGGTTGTTGCGTCAAAGATAAAATTTCGCCGCAAAAAAAATATTTAAAAATGTTAAAAAAGCACTTGACAGCGGGCGAGTTGATGTAGTATAATAGTAGGGTGTGGCAAAAGAAATTGTAAATATTTAGATTGTTTACGAGATTTGCCGCTGTGATATATTATTTTTATATAGTGTATTTCAAGATATTATGCGATGAAGCGAAAGGTTGCGTCTTGCGGATTACAACGCATTTACGGTAATTTTCGTCGAGTATGTCCGTTATCGGGCGGCAGTTGTTGATTGTTGAATAATAACATGGCTGACTTGACAGTCCCCGGATAAAAGCGATTACGCGTCTCTTGGATTATATTTGTCGGGAATTTATGAAATTACCCGAAAAACCGCTTTATATCCGTGTTTTTTATTCGCCGGAAGAACCGCGCGGGTGAGTTGTCATTTGACGGCATTCGAATTTCTGCCTTTTACGTTACGACATTGTGAAATTTTGAAATAACAAAAAGTTCAAATCATTAAAATTTTTCAACGAAAACAAAAAATTAAACAGGAGGCAAAAATTACATGGCAAAAGAAAAAATCAGAATAAGACTGAAATCTTACGACCACACGTTAATTGACCAGGCTGCGTCAAAAATTGTGGAAATCGCCAGACTTCAGGGCGCGGAAATTTCAGGACCCATACCGCTGCCGACGGAAAAAGAAATCGTCACAATCCTGAGAGCGGTACACAAATACAAAGATTCGAGAGAACAGTTCGAATACAGAACGCATAAGAGACTTATTGACATACTCAAACCTACGCCGAAAATAATATCGGTTCTTCAGGAACTTGAACTGCCGGCAGGCGTGGAAATCGAAGTGAAGATATAACCTGATTATTGGTTTAATAGTTTTATAGGAGGAAAAAAAGTTATGAGCAGAATGCCGGTTGAAAAAGGCATCATAGGCAAAAAACTCGGAATGACACAGATTTTTATCCCCGCTAACGGCAACGTCGTTCCGGTTACGGTAATAGAAGCCGGACCCTGCGCGGTGGTTCAGAAAAAAACCGCGGACAATGACGGCTACACCGCCGTACAGCTCGGATTCGCCGAATATACCGAAAAGAAAGAAAGAAAAGTTATAAAACCCATCAAAGGGCATTTCAAAAAAGCGGGCGTTAAAGCGACGAGACATCTTAAAGAGTTCAAGTTCGTAAACGCGGACGGTATGAATGTAGGGGACAAAATAGACGTTGACGCTTTCAAAGAAGGCGAAAAAGTTGACGTTACGGGAATGACAAAAGGCCGCGGATATTCGGGCGGTATAAAACGCTGGGGTCTGAGCGCGCAGAGAGCTTCCCACGGCGGAGGTCCCGTTCACAGACACATCGGTTCGATAGGGGCTAACAGTGACCCGTCGAGAATTATGAAAAACAAAAAAATGCCCGGTCAGTACGGACACGAGCAGGTAACAGTGCTTAACCTCGAAGTCATCAAAGTTGACAAAGAAAAAAATATAATCGCCGTAAAAGGCGCGATTCCGGGACCGAGCGGAGCGATAGTGTTTATAAGAACTGCGGTCAAATAATTTAAGAATTAAGAATTAAATGAAATTTTGAAAGGGGAAGAAAAAACAATGCCGAATGTAAAAGTTCTGGATATGTCCGGTAAAGACGCGGGTACAAAAGATTTGTCGGACAATATATTCGACGCCAAAATAAATAAAGCCCTTCTGCACAGCGTGGTCAGGGCGTATCTGTTAAATCAGAGAGTTGGCACTCACTCGACCCTCACAAGAGCTGAAGTGAGAGGCGGCGGAAGAAAGCCGTGGAAACAAAAAGGAACAGGCAGAGCCAGACAGGGCTCGACGAGAAGCCCGCAATGGACGCACGGCGGTATAGCTTTCGGTCCGAAACCGAGAAGCTACAGGGTTTCGATAAACAAAAAAGCGAGAAGGGTCGCCCTTAAAAGCGCGCTTACCTCGAAAGTTAAAGGCGGCGAATTAATCGTTGTTGACAATATCAAGATAGACGAATTTAAGACAAAAACAGTAATAAATATGCTCAAAGCTCTCGACGCGGACAAAAAAGTTATGATAGTCGTGGACGAGCACAATGAGAAACTTATAAAAAGCGCGGCTAATATACCGGGAGTTAAAACGGCTATGGCTAATAACTTGAACGTGTATGACATATTAAACTGCGGTAAATTTATAGTTTCCTCAGGAGCGATAGATAAAATCGAGGAGGTTTACGCGTAATGAAAACCGCTCATGATATTATAGTTAAGCCTATAATTACAGAAAACAGCATGGATATGGCTGCAAACAAGAAATATGTTTTTAAGGTAATGAAAGACGCTTCGAAAACGGAGATAAAATACGCGGTCGAAGAAATATTCAAAGTAACGGTCAAGGCCGTGAACACGATAAACATGCCGGGCAAGAAAAAAAGACTGGGCGGACGCCCGCAGGGTACAACACCCGCGTGGAAAAAAGCGATAGTCACGCTCACGCCGGAATCTGAGACGATAGCGTTCTTTGACGGAATGTTTTAATTAAACGAAAGCGAAAGAAAAACGAATTTGAATTACAGAAATGAAGTAAGGAGAAAGCAGAATGCCTAATATTAAATATAAGCCGATGACCGCAGGCAGGCGCAATATGTCCGTCCCGAGCTTTGAAGAAATAACAAAGACGACCCCGGAAAAGAGCCTGACGGTCATATTGAAGAAAAACGCCGGCAGAAACAATACCGGTAAAATCACGGTTCGCCACAGAGGCGGCGGAAACAAAAGAAAATACAGAATAATAGACTTCAAACGCCAGAACGGCGACCCCACAAAAGTTGTCGGGATAGAATACGACCCCAACAGAACGGCGTACATCGCGCTCCTCGAAACCGACGCGGGCAAGAAAAGCTACGTAATCGCTCCGCTGGGACTTAAAGTAGGGGACGTTATAGAATCGAGCGAATCGGCTGACATCAAAGTCGGAAATACGCTGCCGATAAAAAATATACCGCTCGGTACGGTTATAAACAATATTGAACTTACCCCCGGAAAAGGCGCGCAGCTCGTGCGCTCCGCAGGTTCTTCGGCTCAGTTGATGGCGAAAGATAACGGCGTGGCTCAGATAAGACTGCCCTCGGGAGAAGTAAGGATTGTAAGACTTGAATGTAAGGCGACGATAGGACAGGTCGGAAATATTGACCACGAAAACGTAAGAGTCGGTAAAGCCGGCAAAACGAGACACAAAGGCATACGCCCGACGGTAAGAGGTTCCGTAATGAACCCCGTAGACCACCCGCACGGCGGCGGCGAAGGAAAATCACCGATAGGACACGCCGGACCTATGACCCCGTGGGGTAAACCCGCGCTCGGTCTTAAAACGAGAAACAAAAAAGCTAAATCTGACAAGCTGATTGTAAAACGCAGATACGATAAATAAACAAACGGCTTGAAATAATTTGTGAAGCAATTAATTAACAGAGTTGGGAGGTTAAGTTAAGAGTGAGCAGAAGCGTAAAAAAAGGACCGTTCGTCGAGATAAAACTTTATAAAAGAATAGAAGCGATGAATGAGAAAAACGAGAAAAAAGTTATAAAGACATGGTCGAGAGCGTCAACGATATTTCCTGAATTCGTAGGACACACAATAGCGGTTTACGACGGAAAAAAACACGTTCCGGTCTATGTGACGGAAGATATGGTCGGACACAAACTCGGTGAGTTTTCACCCACGAGAATATTCAGGGGACACTCGGGTTCGAAAACGGCTAATACATCGAAGTAATTAAGTAATAAAAAAGTAATATAAACGAGGTTACACAGTGGGGACACGATACATCGTGTCCGGTACCGGACGCCATATATGGCGTCCCTACGAGAATGAGAATGATTAATGTTCTAAGAGAGGAGAAATAAAAATGACGTCTGGAACAGAGACAAGAGACGCAAAGGCGCATCTGCGCTACGCGCGTATCTCGCCGAGAAAAGTTAAAATCGTTTTGGATTTGATAAGAGGGAAAAACGTGGGAAGCGCACTCGGCATACTGAAATCCACACCGAAAGCCGCATCTGAATATTTATATAAACTTCTTAATTCAGCAGTGGCTAACGCCGAAAACAACAACCACATGGACCCCGCGAAACTCTATGTGAGCGAATGTTTCGTATGCCCGGGACCAATCATGAAAAGGGCAATGCCGAGAGCTCAGGGAAGAACATACAGAATAAACAAGAGAAGCTCTCATATAACGATAGCGGTAAAAGAAAAAGCGTAAAAGAATAATTAATATACAGTAAGTAATTTATTAAGTTAAGTTTAAGGAGGAGAATTACCGTAAATGGGTCAGAAAGTTAATCCCCACGGCTTACGTGTCGGTATAATAAAAGATTGGGATTCCCGTTGGTTTGTAAAGGATTCGGAGTTCGGAAAAACTCTCGTGTCCGACTACAATCTCAGAAAGTTCCTCAAAAAGCAGCTTTTTGAAGCAGGAGTTCCGAAGATAGAGATAGAAAGAGACAATCAGAGGGCAAGGGTTATAATACACTGCGCGAAACCCGGACGTGTTATTGGTAAAAACGGCAGCGAGATAGATAAACTCCGCCCCGAAATAGAGAGAATACTGGGGAAACCCGCTTCCGTAAATATAGTCGAAGTAAGGTCGCCAGACCTTAACGCTCAGCTCGTGGCAGAGAAGATAGCGGAACAGCTTGAAAGAAGAATATCTTTCAGGAGAGCGATGAAACAGTCAATCGCCGGAACAATGAAACTCGGCGCGAAGGGCATAAAAATAGCGGTTTCCGGACTTTTGGGCGGAGCCGATATAGCGAGAACAGAGCATTACCACGAGGGTACGATACCCTTGCAGACGATAAGAGCGGACATCGACTACGGACAGCACGCCGCTTTGACGAAAATGGGACTTATCGGCATAAAAGTATGGATATACAAAGGCGAAGTCTTAACGAAAGTCAACAGAGACGCTAAGTCCGAAGCGGACAGAAACAGAGTGAACAATACCCCGCAGAGAAGGGAACGCAGACCTGACAACAGATTTGACAGGGACGGCGAAAAGAGCGGCTTCGACAGACCGTACCAGTCGAGAGACGGCGGCAACAGAGGCGGCGGCAGACCGCAGGGCGGCGGTTATAACAACAGAGACGGCGGCAGAGGCAGATTTAACAGAGATATGCCGGCGGCACCTCCGAGTAACTTCGGAAACAGGATAATGGGCGCGCAGAGAATCGAGAGACCGAGAGCCGTCGAGAACACCGCTCCCGCAGTTGAAGAACAGTCAACAGAAGGAGGAAACAACGATGTTAATGCCTAAAAGAGTAAAATACCGCAGGGTTCACAGAGGAAGAATGAAAGGCAAGGCTACAAGGGGCAACACTCTGGCATACGGCGATTTCGGGCTTATGGCTATGGAACCGTGCTGGATAACGAGCAACCAGATAGAAGCCGCGCGTATTTCTATGACGCGTTATATAAAAAGAGGCGGAAACGTCTGGATAAAAATATTCCCGGATAAACCCGTCACAGAGAAACCCGCCGAAACCCGAATGGGTTCAGGTAAAGGTTCTCCGGAATATTGGGTAGCGGTTGTAAAACCGGGGAGAATCATGTTTGAGATGGACGGAATAGAGGAAGAACAGGCGAGAGAAGCTATGCGTCTCGCTATGCACAAACTTCCGGTCAAATGTAAATTTGTAACGAAGAAAATCATAGAGGAAATGCAGAGCGAAAAAAAATAAGAAAGGAGATTAAATTCCATGAAAGCGTCAGAAATAAGGGAACTCAGTCAGGCAGACCTTGAAAAGAAAATAAAAGAACTTAAAGAAGAACTTTTTAATCTCCGTTTTCAACATGCTATAAATCAGCTCGATAATCCGATAAGGTTGAAGCATGTGAGAAAAGACATCGCGAGGTCTCTTACAATTTTGAGAGAGAGAGAACTCACAACAGCGAAGTCAGAATAAGAGATACGGTGATTATATACAGTTTTTTAATACTCTAAGAAAGGAGTTATTGTTAAAACATGATGGATAAAGCAGAAGCAGTTGAACAGGAAGTAAGCGAAGTAGTTGAAACTGTTGAAAACGCGGGCGGCGAGATTGGGAGAAACCTCAGGAAAGAGAGAATCGGGCTGGTCGTAAGCAATAAAATGGACAAGACGATTGTCGTTAAGATTGAGGAGCGCGTAACCCACGCTAAATACAGCAAGATAATGAAACGCTCAATAAAATTCAAAGCGCACGACGAAAACAACGAATGCGACGTAGGGGACAGAGTCCTTATAATGGAAACCAGACCGCTTTCGAAAGACAAACATTTCAGACTTGTTGAGATACTTGAAAAAGTCAAGTAGTTTATAATATATATAAAAATAAGGAGGGAATCATATGATTCAGCAGCAATCCTTAATGAAAGTTGCCGACAATACGGGTGCCAAAGAGCTTATGTGCATAAGGGTTCTCGGAGGAACAGGCAGAAGATACGGAAACATAGGCGACGTGGTCGTTTGCTCCGTAAAGAAAGCCACGCCCGGCGGCGTTGTAAAAAAAGGTGAAGTTGTAAAAGCGGTAATCGTAAGAACGGTGAGCGGACTGAGACGCGGAGACGGTTCTCACATAAGATTCGACGAAAACGCCGCAGTATTAATAAAAGATGATAAAAACCCCAGAGGAACGCGTATTTTCGGTCCTGTGGCGAGAGAGTTAAGGGAGAAAGATTATTTAAAGATACTATCCCTTGCCCCTGAAGTATTATAAGGCGGGAGGTAATATAAAATGGGATTATATAAAAGCGTCAGTAAAAATCAATGTTCCGTACACGTCAGAAGAGACGACAACGTTATAGTCGTATCGGGCGACGATAAGGGAAAAAGAGGCAAAGTTATAGAAGTTGCCCCGAAAGAAGGCAAAATAATAGTTGACGGGGTTAATATCGTTTCGAAGCATGTAAAACCCAGAAGACAGGGTCAGCCCGGCGGTATAATAAAAACAGCCGGTCCGATATATTCCTGCAAAGTTATGCTGTACTGCTCAAGATGCGGAAAAGGCGTCAGAGTGCAGAATAAGGAAAACGGCGGCAAACGCGTAAGAGCGTGCGTTAAATGCGGAGACGAATTATAAGATATTAAGATGGCTGAAAGATATAAAAGTTCAAATCAAACCGGAAAGGAGTAAAAGAAAATTATGGCTTCCAGACTTAAAGAGCAGTACAATTCGGCGGTTGCGCCGGAACTTATGAAAAAGTTTAATTACACTTCGGTTATGCAGATACCGAAGCTGGAAAAGGTTGTCGTAAACGTAGGCTGCGGCGACGCTAAGGACAACACCAAAATCATAGATTCGGTTATAAGCGATATTATGACCATAACGGGTCAGAAAGCGGTATCGACGACAGCTAAGAAATCGGTCGCGAATTTCAAACTTCGCGAGGGAACGAAAGTAGGAGTTAAAGTTACGCTCAGGGGCGACAGAATGTACGAATTTCTCGACAGACTGTTCAATCTCGCTCTTCCGCGTGTCCGCGACTTCAAGGGAATCAACCCGAACGCTTTTGACGGCAGGGGAAATTACGCTCTGGGAATAAAAGAGCAGCTCATCTTCCCTGAGGTAGAATACGACAAGATAGACAAAATCAGGGGAATGGACGTTGTTGTTGTAACAAGCGCGAAAACGGACGAAGAAGCGAGAGAACTTCTTACGCTTATGGGCGCGCCGTTCGCAAGAGAATAAATAAAATTGATTGGTTTAATGAGTTAATAAGTTAGTTTTAAAGAACAGGAGGAGTTGACTTGGCAAAGAAATCTATGATTCTGAAACAGCAGAGACCGCAGAAGTTCTCGACGAGGGAATATAACAGATGCAGTATCTGCGGAAGACCCCACGCTTATCTGAGAAAATACGCGGTTTGCCGAATTTGTTTCAGAGAACTTGCGTACAAAGGTCAAATACCCGGAATAAAAAAAGCAAGCTGGTAAAAATAGCGTATATATAAATATAGTAATATGCGAAAGATTAAGCAAGGAGGAAAAGTTTTAATGCAGATAACAGACGCAATAGCAGATATGCTGACCCGTATAAGAAACGCGAACACGGCAAAGCACGAATCTGTGGATATACCCGCCTCCAAAGTCAAAAAAGCAATCGCCGATATTTTGGTTGACGAGGGATATATTAAAAGTTATCAGATAATAGAAGACGGCAAACAGGGAATAATCAGAGTAACCCTGAAATACGGAATAGGAAAACAGAGAGTTATTCAGGGAATACGCAGAGTGTCCAAACCGGGTTTGAGAAAATACTCGACCTGCGAGGAAATGCCGTCCGTTTTGAGGGGACTTGGTATCGCCATAGTTTCCACGTCAAAAGGCATAATGACGGGCAAAAACGCTAAAAAAGAAAACGTCGGCGGAGAAATCCTCGCGTTTGTCTGGTAATAAACGAAATAAAAACCGAAAAGAAAGATTTGGAGGATAAAACATGTCGAGAATCGGAAGAATGCCCGTAGTTATACCCAAGGGCGTGACAGTGACGATAGAAAATCTCAATGATGGCGGCAGCAGCGTTACGGTCAAAGGACCGAAAGGAACGCTGAATCAGGTAATGCATAAGGATATGACGGTAAAAGAAGAGGACGGGAAGATACTCGTAACCCGCCCGACAGACGAAAAAGAGCACAGAGCTCTCCACGGACTTACAAGAGCGCTGGTAAACAACATGGTAGTTGGAGTTACGGAAGGCTTCAAAAAAGAGCTTGACATAATCGGCGTAGGTTACAGAGCCCAGAAAGAGGGCAAAATCGTAACGCTGAACATCGGATATTCGCAGCCCGTAAAAGTTGAGGAAGAAGCGGGGATAACGATTGAGATACCTGCTCCGACGAAACTTGTCATATCGGGAGCGGACAAACAGAGAGTGGGACAGGTTGCAGCAGAGATAAGACAGCTGCGTCTCCTGAAACGTAACCCGTATCCGAGCGGAAGCGGACTCAAATACGCGGACGAGAGAATCAGACGCAAAGCCGGAAAAGCAGGCAAGAAATAATAAATAAAGACGGGTACGTGGCGTAAAACAAAGCCGGCGTATTCCGCAATCAATTGAAAGGAAATAGAAGATATGATTAAAAAAGTTTCTTCAAACGACGCAAGACTGAAACGTCATTCGAGACTCAGAAACAAGCTGTCGGGAACTCCTGAAAGTCCGAGACTCTGCGTATTCCGCTCAAATGCGAACATATACGCTCAGATAATCGACGACGTGAGCGGGAAAACCCTTGTTTCCGCGTCGAGTTTGGAAAAAGGTTTTGAAACCGGTGAATCGAAAAAAGAAAGCGCGAAAAAAATCGGGGCGGCGATAGCTAAAAAAGCGGTCGCGGCGGGGATAAAATCCGTGGTTTTCGACAGAGGCGGCTATCAGTATCACGGCAGAGTTAAAGAACTCGCCGAGGGAGCCCGCGAAGGCGGACTGGAATTTTAAGTTAAGAATTATAAAAATATCTTATTTTTTTCGTTGCTTTTTTGCTTACTTTTTTCTTTTCGTAAATGAGCATGTTTGGGAATTTAAGGAGAGAAAAAAGGTAAGTCTCGAAGAAAAAGTAACAAAAATAAAAATATTACATGAAAGGGAGCAAACATGGCAGAAAAAATTGATGTTGCGACGCTTGATATAAAAGAACGCTTAGTTGCGACAAAAAGCGTATCAAAAACCGTTAAGGGCGGACGTATAAGAAGATTTACGGCTCTTATGGTAGTCGGCGATGAAAACGGTCATGTCGGTTATGGTTTAGGCAAGGCTGCCGAAATCCCCGACGCGATAAAGAAAGCCATCGAAGACGCGAGAAAAAATATAATAAAAGTATCACTCAAAGGAACGACGATACCCCACGAGATAACCGGCGAGTTCGGCGCGGGGAAAGTTCTCCTCAAACCGGCTGCGGAAGGTACCGGAGTTATAGCGGGCGGCGCGGTAAGAGCGGTTCTCGATATGGCGGGAGTAAGGGATATAAGAACAAAATGTCTGAGGTCCAACAATCCGACGAACGTCGTCAAAGCTACATTCGAAGGTCTGCGCGCTCTGCGCACGGTCGACGAAGTCGCCAAGATGAGGGGAAAAGCTGTATCGGAAATATAAACGGCTGCGGGATATGTAATTGTTATGTAAACCGCGGGGATATTAAGGAGTTAATATGGCAAAAATTAATATAAAACTGGTTAAAAGTCTTATCGGAAGAAGCGATAAGCAGATAAAAACGGCTAATTCTCTGGGACTTCGCAAAATCGGCGATTTTATATCCCACGAAGAAGGACCCGTTATCGACGGAAAAATAAACGTTATCGCGCATCTCGTTAAAATCGAGAAATAACTTGATTTTTCGCGCAGGCGGAAAAGAAAGCAAAAGAAAAAATATCCAACAAGAAGGAGGAAAAAAATGAAGCTCCATGAATTATCGCCCGCTCCGGGTTCTGTCAAGAACAGATTCAGGAAGGGCAGGGGAATCGGCTCCGGCAACGGAAAAACATCCGGCAAAGGTCACAAGGGACAGAACGCGCGCTCAGGCGGAGGCGTAAGACCGGGTTTTGAGGGCGGACAGCTCCCGTTGTACAGGAGACTGCCTAAACGCGGATTCAAAAACTTTATGTTTAAAAAAGAATACGCGATAGTTAATCTTGAAACTCTCGAAAACAAATTCAACGACGGCGACGAAATCACCATTGAAAAACTGCTTGAAAGCAGAATAATCAAAAAAAGGCTTGACGGAGTAAAGATTTTGGCTGACGGGGATTTGACGAAAAAATTTACTGTTAAAGCGGACTTATTCTCCGAAACCGCGAAGAACAAAATAGAATCGGTCGGAGGAAAGGCGGAGGTGATCTGATATGTCCGGTATGTTTGAAACATTCAGAAACGCCTTTAAAATACCCGAGCTCAGAGCGAAACTCTTATTTACGCTTATAATACTGGTGTTGTACAGACTGGGAGCGGCTATCCCCGTTCCGTTTATCGATTCCCAGATGATGCAGACTTTGTTTGAAAGTCAGGGAGACACGATTTTCGGATATCTGAATATTTTATCGGGTGACGCGTTCTCGAAAGCGACTTTGTTCGCTTTGTCGATAAGCCCGTACATCACCGCGTCGATTGTTATGCAGTTACTGACAATCGCGATACCCGCCCTTGAAAAATTGCAGAAAAGCGGCGAGGACGGAAAAAAGAAGATAACACAGATTACGAGATATGTAACAGTAGCGTTGGGTCTTATAACCGGTTACGGATATTACATGACCTGCCGCAATTACGGTCTTGTTAAAAACACGGGATTGTTCGCGGGAATCGTTATAGTCGCTTGTTACAGCGCGGGTTCCGCCCTCATCATGTGGCTCGGCGAAAAAATAAACGAAAAAGGCATAGGAAACGGTATATCTATGATACTGTTCGCCAACATCGTTTCGAGACTTCCCAGCAGCGCGATTTCACAGATACAGGGAATATACACTTCCATAAGCAAGGGAACGGCTACAGCCGGCGGCGTTATTCTCGACATAGTGAAAATCGTTGTAATACTCGCCATCGCGATTGTTATAGTCGCTTTTGTCGTGTATATGTCGAACGCGGAGAGAAGAATCCCCGTTCAGTATTCAAAAAGAGTCGTAGGACGTAAAATGTACGGCGGACAGAGCACATATCTGCCCATGAAAGTGAATATGTCGGGCGTTATGCCGATAATCTTCGCGTCGTCCATGGTTTCGATACCTATCACAATTATAACTTTCTTAAACAAAAATCCCGGGGGAATCCCGTTGGCGACAGGCGACAACGCACAGCCGGTTCTGAACTTTTTATACCGACTGCTGGGAACGACGAGCCCTGTTTATATAGTTTTGGAGTTTGCTCTTATTATAGCGTTCTCGTATTTCTATATATCAATATCGTTCAATCCCCTCGAAGTGTCAAACAACCTGATGAAAAACGGCGGAAATATACCGGGTATAAGACCGGGGAGACCCACAACCGATTTCATAACAAAGATTTTGAACAGGATTGTTTTGATTGGCGGTTTGTTCCTCGCTGTTATAGCGGTTTTCCCGCTTATCGTAAACTCGATTTCCACGGCTTTGCAGCTCGGAAATTTAAGTTCAATCGCTTTCGGCGGCTCGTCTCTGCTGATTGTTGTAGGGGTTGCCCTTGAAACAACAAAAGAGATAGAAGCCCAGATGACGATGAGACATTACAAAGGATTCTTAGAATAAAAATAAGAGAAACAACAAATACGAAAAAACGGAGAAAGTTTCATGAATATTATTTTCTTGGGCGCGCCCGGAGCGGGAAAAGGAACTCAGGCTGAAAACGTCGGTGAGAAATTAAATATACCGAACATATCGACAGGGGTTATACTCCGCGAAGCTATCGCGGGGAAAACGTCTACGGGGCTTAAAGCGAAAGAATATATGGACAAGGGAGAACTTGTTCCGGACGATATAGTCATAAGCGTTATAAAAGAGCGTTTGGTTAAATCGGACTGCGAAAACGGGTTTATACTCGACGGGTTTCCCAGAACCGTTCCTCAGGCTGAATATCTCGAAAAATCCGGGGTTGCTATTGACTTAGTTATTGATATTGACGTACCGGACGAAAAAATCATTGAGAGAATGAGCGGCAGGAGAGTGTGCAACGGATGCGGAGCGTCGTATCATATCGTTTATAAACCGTCACCGAGAGGAGACGTATGCGGAAGATGCGAGGGAAGACTGGTTATCAGAAACGATGACAAACCCGAAGTGGTTTTGAGCAGACTGGAAACCTATCACCGCGACACAGAACCGTTAAAGGATTTTTACGGCAAGAGAAACATGCTCAAAACGGTTGTCGGACAGGAAGAAGTTTCGGATACGACAAGGCTGACTTTCGAAGTTATCGACAGTTTTAAAGATTAAAATCAGGGTAGATAGATAGTATGATTAATATAAAATCGGAGCGGGAAATTGAGATAATGCGAAAGGCGGCTAAGATAGCCGCTGGAGCTTTGAAAACGGCGGGAGAACTGGTTGTCCCGGGGATAACGACGAAAAAGCTCGACACGCATATCAGAAAATATATCGAGAGCCACGGAGCGTTTCCGTCGTTTCTCGGATACGGCGGATTTCCCGCGAGCGCGTGTATAAGTATAAACGACGAAGTTATTCACGGAATCCCGAGGGATGATAAGATAATACATGAAGGGGACATCGTGAAAATAGACGTCGGGGCGAAGTTCAACGGTTATCACGGGGACTGCGCGGACACGTTTTACTGCGGAGACTATGCGACTATGGACGCGAATGTAAAAGAGCTCATAGAGACGACGAAACAAAGTTTTTTCGAGGGCATAAAGTTTGCGTCCGTAGGATACAGAATAGGCGATTTGAGCGCGGCTGTACAGAATCACGCCGAGACCAACGGGTTTTCGGTCGTCAGGGAGTATATAGGTCACGCGCTCGGAAAGAATCTGCACGAAAAGCCCGACATCCCCAATTACTTCGAGGAGGGAAAGGGGAAAGGACCGCGGTTTTTGGAAAACATGGTCATAGCGGTTGAACCCATGGTCAACGCAGGGGGACACGAAGTTAGACTTCTCGGAGACAAATGGACCGTGAAAACGCTGGACGGGAAACTGTCGGCGCATTACGAAAACACTGTTTTGATAGGAAAAGACGGCTGCGAGATACTTACGGTCGCGGATTGATTAACGATTTCGGAGGCTATAATTATTATGACAGATGACAATAAATTCGGCGTCGGGGACATAGTTCTGGCTCTTGCGGGCAGGGACGCGGACAGATTGTTTGTCGTCACGGATATTCTTGATGAAGATTACGTTTTTATCGCCGACGGCAAATCGAGGAAAGCGGACACGCCCAAAAAGAAGAAAGTCAAGCATATAAAATCTTTGAGGAAAGTCGAAGCGGATTTTATTCAGGGGCTGAACTTAAAGGGCGGGAGGCTTACGAATTCTGTTTTGAAAAAAATAATCGCGGAGTTTAAAGACCCGAAAGACGAAGAAATTTAAAAATTGAAAAAACGTTTACTGAAATTTAACATTTGTGTGGTAAAATATTAATTTGCCGCAAAAAAACAAATTTAAATAAATAAGATTAAAAGAGGGGGAGTTGTTCTGCCGAAAGAAGACGTAATCGAGTTTGAGGGAGTAGTGACCGAAGCGCTGCCGAATGCGGTGTTTAAAGTGAAACTGCCGAACGACCACATAGTTACAGCCCATATATCGGGAAAATTAAGAATGAATTATATAAGGATTCTGCCGGGCGATAAAGTTACGGTTGAAGTCTCAATCTACGACCTTGACAAGGGCAGAATTACTTGGAGAGCGAAATAAACCTTACTTTTCTTTTTGCGGAAAAAGAAAAGTAAGCAAAAGAAAAACGGTCCGCTTTACGGTTGGTTTTATACCGTGAAAACATCAGGTAACGAAAGTGAGTGATATAAAATGAAAGTAAGACCGTCGGTTAAACCGATATGCGAAAAATGCAAAATAATAAAAAGAAACAACAGGGTTATGGTCATCTGCGAGAATCCTAAGCATAAACAGAGACAGGGTTCGAGAGGCGGGTCCAATCCGTAAAGAATTTATGGGATTTAAGATAACAGGATAAAAGTTAAACAAACAAAAAAGGAGTTAATCTTTTTATGGCAACGAAAACAAAACGCGGAAACGCTGTCAAGGCAACCCCGAACTGGAGAGGAACATGCCCCGCTTGCAAAAGAACGGGAGTAAAACTTCTCTGGACAAAAGTTGACGGGGAAGCAACACTCAAAGTGTGCAAGCACTGCGGGAAATAAATAATAAATAAGTATTTCAGGAAGGAGTAAAAATATATGGCGCGTATTGCAGGCGTTGATATACCGAGAGAAAAACGCGTTGAAATCGGTTTGACCTATATTTTTGGTATAGGAAGAACGAGCGCGAATAAAATTATCGCTGAAACGGGTATAAACCCCGACACGAGGGTTAAAGATTTATCGGAAGACGACATCGCGAAAATAAGAGAGCTCATCGACAACGAATACACAGTTGAGGGTGATTTGAGAAGAAACGTTGCGATGGATATAAAAAGAATGGTCGAGATTGGCTGTTACAGGGGAATAAGACACAGAAAAGGTCTGCCCGTAAGAGGTCAGAGAACACAGACCAACGCGAGAACACGTAAAGGCAAAGCTAAAACTATCGCGAACAAGAAGAAATAAAATAATCAAGCCAATTTAAACTTTTCGGCTTTTTACGGCTGAAATAAAAATCTAATAAGGAGTGATTTAAAGCAGATGGCAAAACAAGTTAAAAAGACGGCTGTCAAAAGACGCCGTGAGCGTAAAAATATAGAAAAAGGCGCGGCTCATATCAGGTCAACGTTTAATAATACGATAGTTACGATAAGCGACGTCAGCGGCAACGTAATATCATGGGCGTCGGGCGGAGAAATGGGCTTTAAAGGTTCGAGAAAATCCACACCGTTCGCAGCTCAGCAGGCGGCGGAAGCAGCGGCAAAAGGCGCGATGGAGCACGGACTCAAAACTGTCGAAGTTTATGTAAAAGGTCCCGGTCAGGGCAGAGAATCCGCTATACGTTCACTTCAGACCGCAGGTCTCGAAGTTATAATGATAAAAGACGTTACGCCCATACCCCATAACGGATGCAGACCCCCAAAACGCAGACGCATATAATATTTTACGGATTTGATTTTATTAGGAGGTTAGAAATTAAAATATGTCAAGATATACAGGTCCCGTATGCAGGCTTTGCCGCAGAGAGGGCGAAAAATTATTTTTAAAAGGCGAAAGATGCTATACGGATAAATGCGCTATCGGCAGGAGAGCGAAATCTATGGCTCCCGGTCAGCACGGCGCGAGCATGAAAAAACAGAAAGAATACGGCACACAGCTCAGAGAAAAACAGAAAGCCAAGAGAATTTACGGTCTCCACGAAACACAGTTCAAAAATGTGTTTAAAAGAGCGGAGAAAAAAGACGGTATGGCCGGTGTCAATCTTCTTATTCTTCTCGAAATGCGTCTGGACAACATCGTTTATAAAATGGGTATGGCAGAGAGCAGGAGAGAAGCGAGACAGCTCGTTACTCACAGACATTTCACAGTAAACGGAAAGAAAGCCAATATTCCGTCTATGACACTCAAACTCGGCGACGTGGTTGCGCTCAGCGAAAGAAGCCGTTCACTCGAAAAGATAAAAGATTTGATAGCGAACCTCGACAACAGACAGTCTGTTAAATGGCTCGACGTTGACAAAAACAATATCTCGGCTAAAATGATTGCGGTTCCGACGAGAGACGACGTTGATTTCCCGTTCAAAGAGCATCTCATAGTCGAGTTGTACTCAAAATAATATGATAATATCGCTTGAGATTGAGGCGGTGTTAAGTTTGATTTACACACAGATATTTATAGATATAAAATGGAGGGTGTATTGAATAATATGATAGAAAAGCCCGTTATTACCCAGTCTTATATTGATAAAGACGGTGCTCACGGAACATTTGTGGTTGAACCTTTGGAAAGAGGTTACGGTATCACTCTGGGGAATTCGCTCAGAAGAATACTTTTGTCGTCACTGCCGGGAGTAGCGGTCACTTCGATAAAGATTGACGGAGTTTTGCATGAAATATCAACAATTCCGTATGTCAAAGAAGATGTAACGCAGATAGTGCTGAATATAAAAGGAATAACCGCCCGTTTAAACGGGGAAGGACCTAAAACCGTTCTTATCGACGCTCAGGGCGAGGGAATAGTTACGGCGGAGTCTATAAAGACGGACGCGGAACTTGAAATACTTAATCCCGAACACCATATAGCGACACTCGGGGAAAACGCGAGGCTTTATATGGAACTGACATTTGACAGGGGCAGGGGATATGTGTCAGCCGAAAAAAACAAAACAGAAGTTCAAAACCCGGCTATCGGGGTTATATATGTAGATTCTATTTTTACACCCGTACTGATGATGAATTATTCGGTAGAGAATACACGCGTGGGAAACATAACGGATTACGACAGGCTCAAAATGGAGCTTAAAACCAACGGAACAATATCCGCTAAAGAAGCCGTTTCCCTTGCGGCCAAGATACTCAATGAACATCTCAATCTGTTTGTGGAACTGTCCGACGAGGGCAAGAAAACAGAGATTATGGTTGAACGGGAAGAAAACATAAAAGAGAAAGTCCTTGAGATGACCATTGAAGAGCTTGACATGTCGGTGCGTTCGTTCAATTGTCTGAAACGCGCGGGCATTGATACGGTCGAAGATTTGACCAACAGAACCGAAGAAGATATGATAAAAGTCAGAAACTTAGGTAAAAAATCACTCGAAGAAGTAATATTGAAATTACATTCTTTGGGGTTGTCACTCAAAAAAGAGGACGAGTAGTACAAATAAAAAAATACATTAAACTATAAAGATAATATCAAAACAGAGAGTTTATAAAGGAGGTATAATATTATGCCCTCAGCCAGAAAATTAGGCAGAAGAGCAGACCAGAGACGGGCTATGCTCCGCGGAATGGTTACGCTGCTTTTGGATAAAGGCAGAATAGAGACGACTCTTACAAGAGCGAAAGAATTAAAGAGAGTCGCCGACAAAATGGTAACGATAGGTAAAAAAAATACCCTCGCGGCAAAACGCGCGGCGATGGCTTATATAACAAAAGAGGACGTTGTAGCGAAACTGTTCAGTCAGATAGCACCGTCATTTGAGGGAAGAAACGGCGGATACACGAGAGTGTTGAAACTGGGTCCCCGCAGAGGCGACGGAGCGGAAATGGCGATTATCGAATTGGTGAACTACGTTCCGAAAGACAAAAAGGATAAAGACAAAGAAAAAGCTAAGAAAGCGAAAGACGATAAAAAAGACGACAAGAAGGACGAAAAGAAAGACGATAAAAAAGAAACAAAAGAATAATATAATATAAAAATGTCTGCCGCAATATACAACATATTGCGGCAGTTGTTTTTTTTATTTAGGGTGCAACATGTGATGTTTTACATAAAAATTTTCAGGAGGAAGTTTCTTTTTGGTTCTTTTTCTTTCAAAGAAAAAGAACGCCCCCATCGTATCCCCGTTCCTGTTCCCGTCGTATCCTTATTCCGGCATCGAATAGAAAAACATACCGGTTGAATAGTCATTTCCGCCGGCTTCTTTTATTTGCAGGCAAAAATCGGAGATTTCAACCCCTGTGAACAATTCGGGGTACATTACGCTCGCGATATATAATTTCATGAGCAATTGACCGTCTTTTGAAGATAAGAGTTCTTCCGAGACTAATATTATATTTTTACTCATAACCGCGCCGATTTTGTCCCAGTCGGGGCGGTTTCTTATATCTTCAACGGTGGATTTCGCGGCGGTTGCGTCTGTTATGTTTACACCGAGGGTATCACTGCCGACGCATTTTATTATCATTGACGGATTTTTTCTCAAAACCCAGTCGGGCGTGACGGTCAAAGCGTCATCTTTTAATTTTTCACCAACGTTAAACGCGCTCGCTTCGATAATAATTTTGTGTTCGTCGGACGCTCTGTTTATCGTTTGATATTCGTTTATACCCTCATAATAGATGTAATATCGCTGACATTCGTATAGCGTCAATAAACTTGTGGTTAAAAAATCGGCGTATTGGTCAACAATTATCCCTATTGTCCCGATGCCGTCGTCAGATAAAACCGTTTCGGCTTTTTCTTCGGGGATTTCGTTGGGTATTGTGATTATTTCTTCGCTGTCGCTTGATATTTCGGGAAGTGTTGAGTTTTGCGTGCTTTCGGTTGATTCTGCGTTGCCGATTGTTTCTTTGTTTGTTATATCTTCTTTCGGAATTTGAATAATTTCGGTCGCTTTTTCCACGATTTCAATTATTAAATTGGGAGCGGCAGTCGTCGGCGGCTCTGTCTCTATAACCGGCTCGGTCGGCGGTAAAGTCGCGGGTTCTGTCGTCGGCGGAGTTGTAGTTTCGGGCGCGGTTGTCGGCGGTGATGTTGTAACGGGTTCTGTCGGAGCTGATGTTGTCGGTGGTTCTGTATATTCTGTTGCAGGCTCGGGAATTGTCGTTGGTTCGGCGATGATTTCTTCGGTGGTTTCTGTATTAACCGCGAGTTCTTCCGACGGTTGGGTAATATCGGGGATTTCGCTGGTTTCGATAATTCTTTCCCTGCAACCTGTTATTAATATCAGAATTAAAAAAATTATAATAAAAGCCGCCGCTTTAAATTTTGACATAATATAACCTCGAATTTATTTATAAAACTTATAAAATTTTATTTTTACACGCGTGAAAAAATTTGATTTTTCCGACAACAACACAGGGGTTTTATCCAAAAAATCACGCATTTTTTTCTTTGTTTCGGGGGTTGTTTTACGATTGCTGTAAACCGTTTCAAGCCACATTTCCGACATATCGAGATATTCTTTTGAATATTTCGGTGAAATCATGGATTCGAGCTGTAACGAATATGACGAAAAAATATTTTTTTGTGATTCTGTATTTTTTTGTTCAAGCCCGAATTCCGAAAGAAATTTTGTCAGATATGTAAACATAAGATTTACCGCGAGTTCACAGTCGGACGAATCAAATAATTTTCTGTGTTTCGCGGATTTTGTAAGCAACAATATTAACCGAACCAAAAAAATCAGGATAACGATAAGTATAATTATAAGTACAAACAAAAGACTTTGCGAAACTGCCGCGCCTATTTTTGAACCCGAAAAATTTTCTTCTGATTCTGTTTTGTATTTATCGGCGTCGGATTGTGAATCGTTATTTGAATTAACGTGATTTTCTGCGAATTGTTTGTCGAGATTTTGTTCGTTTATATTTATGTTTTCGTCGTTGTTCAGATTTTCGTCGTTCGGCGGAAGTTCTGTTTTTTTGTCGAATTTATCGCGTATTGTTTCGGATAATTCCGACAAAACGGGGTTTTTATTTTCATAATTTATATAAACTCCGGCATATAAAATTGTGACAAGCAGGAGAAATAATATAATCCCGCCGGCAGTTTCCGATATTTTTTCTCTGCCGCATATTATAGCAAACGCTACGGAGCCGTAAAACGCGACGCTCCACAACATTCCCGGAAATATCCCGAAATATATTTGCAAACCCGTGAAAAATAACGCCGGAATTATGTACATCAAAACGCTTTTACGCTTAGCCGCAACGATAAAATATACCGCCGTTACCGCAATAATTATCAATAGCGCGGGCATATAATTCCCCGTAGGTTCTGTTGTAAATTTTATATATTTATACGCCTGATATTTTTCGCTCACCTCGAAAATTTGATTGCAAAAATATTTTAAACTGTCAAAAACAGAAGTTTTAAAAGAAAACGGGGTTAAAATATTTAATTCAGCCGCGTTAATAAAAGCCCCCGTTAAACTTATAAAAACAGAGAACGCGACGATAAAAGCAGTGAGTAAACCGCTTTTGTTTTTTTTATTATCAACCTTAAATTTCAAGCCCGTCATTTATATTATTTCCGTTATTTATATTATCTGTATTAAAAATTGTTATTTTGTCGGTTTTGCTGTATAGTAAATCAATATCGGGCGGCGTGTTTTGCGATATTAATATCGTGTGTGAATATTCGTAACGCTCGCCGAGAGCTAAAAAGTCCGAAATTACCGATGTGTTTTCGTTTTTCGGTACGCCTTGAAGAATTTCACCGTAAAATAATCCGATACCTGTTTCACCGTCAAGTTCACGTTTTTTTATCGTTTTACTTTTCATATCACGCCAGACTATATCATGGCGTATATTTTCATTTGAAAGTTTCAATGATATTGAAGATAAAAGCTCCGCCATTTTGTCAGTCTCCGAAGCGGACGGAGGGATTTTGTCCGACAATACGGACTTTTCAAGCAATATAAGTATTTTGTTTTCCGCAGGACTTCCGAAATCGCGAACCATTAGTTTGTCTGTTTTTTCTGACAGTTTCCAATGTATGTTTTTTATCGGGTCACCGGGGATATACTCACGAACCGCGCATATTTCGGTGTTGTCGGAGCCTGAGCGTGTGACCGAATATTCGCCGCTGTCGGAGACTGCNTTTATATTATCNATGATTCTNANNTTTATATCAAAAGTTTCGGGNGGAATCANGATTGTTTTTTCTGTGTTNTNATTTTTAATNTTNACNGACAGCAGTCCGAATATATCGTAAAACCTTGGATTTTTGAGTGTCACACGTATTATTCCGCAGTGTGACGCTTCGAATTTAAATTCAAACTTTGATTTATTATTCGCGTTGAAATATATTTTTTCGCTGATTGTTTCACCGGTTAGAAGATTTTCACATACAGCAATACACGAGGTTTTGACTGTAAAAAATCCGTTCGAGGAAACTTTTATATATCCTGTTACCTCACCGTTTTTCACGCCTTTTTCGGGAAGCTCAAGCGATATATTCCCGCGTTTTGACAATATAGCCGCGATAACCCAAGATATAACGGGGATTACAACAGACGCTGTCAGAATAACAAAAGTCCCCGCGTTATTCCCGAAAATATGCAATCCAAACGCCGTGATAATCCATATGACCCAAATTATTATTTTCATAAAATTATATCAAACCATCGGGCGGTTTTATTTGTTTGAGTAAATCCACGGTGATTTGCGCAGCGGTTAGCTGACGCGCTTTCGCTTCTCGGCTTACAATAATACGATGAGCGCAAACATCTGTAAATATCTCCCGTATATCTTCGGGGATAACATAATCCCTGCCGCAAAGATACGCGTTCGCTTTCGCTGTTTTTGATATAAACAGCGCACCTCTGGGACTTATCCCAAGCTCAATCATAGGATTATTTCTCGAAACTTCCGCGAGTTTCGCTATATATTCTATAACTTTGTCTTTTACGGTAACTTCCGTAACTTCTTTCTGCATTTGCAGTATATAATTTTTTGTTACAATCTGACGGATATTATCCACGGGATTATTTAATTGTCTGCTGCGTATTATCTCCATCTGGCTTTCAAAACTCGGATAACCTATACTCAACCGCATTAAAAATCTGTCAAGCTGTGCGAACGGAAGATTTTGCGTTCCCGCTGTCCCGACATTATTCTGCGTCGCGATGACGATAAACGGGTCTTGCATATCGTGTGTCTTACCGTCAACCGTGACCTGATATTCTTCCATAGCTTCAAGTAACGCCGATTGTGTTTTACTCGATGTTCTGTTTATTTCGTCGGCGAGAAGTAAATTCGCGCCGTTCGCCGCTCCGGGCATATATTCAAAAGTTCCCGTTTCTTTTCTGTATATAGAAAATCCCGTAATATCGGACGGTAAAACATCGGGGGTAAATTGTATGCGTTTGTATTGCAATCCCAAAACTTTACTGACAGACACAGCCAAAGTGGTTTTTCCGACCCCCGGAACATCGTCCAGAAGCGCGTGACCGTTTGCGAGAATCGCTGTTATGATACGTTCAATAACGGCGCGTTTCCCGACGATAACTTTTTCCAGTTCGTCCGCTGCTTCTTTTAATTTGTTGTTATACTGCATTTAAAATTAGACCTTCCTCGCGAAAAAATCCGCGAATTTGTATTTTTTATTTGCAGGGGCGACCGTCTCGGTAGCCCCTGCATAATATCTTCTGATATTTCTTGTTATTTTTTTCAACCTAACTCAAATCTATCTCATTCTGTACAGAACAACCGCGTACATCGCGCGGCTTACCGCCATATTCGGGGCGAATGTATCTTCCGATACACCTATCATCAAACCTTTTTCATAACAGAATAAAACAGCGTCGATATTTTCTTCGTCTATTTCGTCCGCGTCGATATATTCAAGCGTTCCGCTGACTTCGGGGCTTCCGTATTGTTCATAAATATACGCCGCGAGTTCCTGACGCGTCATTTCTTCATTGGGTTCGTTCGGATTAAATAAATTCCCGTCGCCTGTCATAAGATTATTTTCGGTAACATATTTCACCGCGTCATAATACCATGCGGACGGTAAAACATCTGAATAACTTCTGTCGATTATTATTCTTCCCTGTGTCTCTGCGTATTCTTCGCCAATCACGCCGCCGAGTTTTTCGGTTGCGTAAAGCCAAACCGCGTCTGTTACAGCCATTGACGTTATTGTGCTTATATCGGGGTCTTTATCAAGGCTTACATAGTTTGAATCCATACCGTTTACAACAGCGTTGCTTGTGATTACCGCGTAAACTGCCGTTTCGTCAAATTCTTTTCCGTTGACGTTTAAAATATCCACACGGTTTATTGAATTTGCTTTAAACCAATTATTTCCGTATGCTTCGCCTTTATCGTATGCTTCGTTGATTTTTATACTGTACTGCAATCCTGAAACATGTAAGAATGACGCGCACGCTGAATTTGTTTCGGAAGTGTGGGGAAGTCCCTGTGACGCCGCTTCGAGAAGTTCGACAAGCTGTAAACCTGTGAGATACATAACCGCAACTTTATTCGGATACGGGAGAATCCTCTGAATATCTTTCATCGTTATATCGCCCGTGTTTATATAATCTCTGAGATTTCCGCCGTTCCAGACTGCGACGATATTATCTTTGTCAACTTGTATACCTGTGTTATCCGCCGCTATTTCGTCCTCATCGTAATAATTTTCGATACCGCCTTCAACTGCGAACCATAAAAGAGCGTCCGTCCAGAAATCGCCGAGATTTGTTTCCTGTGAACGTGACGATTTTGTAGAACCGCCGAGCGTAACTTCTGATTTTATAATATAATCGGAGGGATATACTTCGTCAACCGTTGTTTTTATATCGTCAATTATTGTTTGTATTTCTTCGTCTTGTCCGGCTGATTTATAATCAATCGCGGTATTTGAGATAACCTCGCCCGTTTCATTGTCGATTATTATTTCACCGACGATAAATCCCGCGTTTGCGTCAGCTTCAATAA
>JGI994J12354_10001097_pt1 | contig 27372 bp, 17 predicted proteins | sample IntmicLarv3ML3BL_FD_12354 | JGI IMG/M metagenome (IMG submission 12354)
GCTCTTCCGATCTGTGGAGCATCCCAGTGTGGACGAGGCTTTGAACCGGCTGGCGCAGGAGGGCTTTGAGGTTATCCGCTTGGCACCGGACAGAAGCGGACGCATTTCACAGACGGAGATGGCGCGCGCCATCAACGGAAATACGATTTTGGTGAGCGTCATGAGCGTCAACAACGAGACGGGCGTGCCGCAGCCGGTGGAGAGCATCAAACGGATTCTGCAGAGCCGCCGCTCACCCGCGCTGCTGCATTGCGACGCGGTGCAGTCCTTTGGCAAGCTGCCGCTGCGTCCTGCGGCGCTCGGCATCGATTTGATGAGCATCAGCGCCCACAAAATCCACGGGCCAAAGGGTGTCGGCGCGCTGTACCTCAAGAAGGGTGTGCGTGTGCCCAACCGGCATTTCGGCGGTTCGCAGGAGCGCGGCCTGCGCCCCGGCACGGAGCCTCTGCCCGCCATTGCGGGCTTTGGCGCGGCGGTGCAGGCGCTGCCGGACGAGGCTGCGGCACTGGCGGAGCTGACCGCGCTGCGGGACTTTCTGCTGGAGGGTCTGTGCCGAATCGGCGGCATTGCCGTGCATTCCCCGCCGGACGCGCTGCCCTATATCACGAACTTTTCCGTCCCGGGCAAAAACGGCAATAATCTGGTGAATTTTCTCTCCGAGCGCGGCGTGTGCGTCTCCACCGGCTCTGCCTGCTCCAAGGGCAAACCCAGCCGCGTCCTGCGCGCCATGGGGTTGGAAAAGACTATGCTGGACAGCGCCCTGCGCGTGAGCTTTTCGCACCGCAGCACAAAAACCGAGGTCGAGTTGCTGCTGGACGCGCTCGCGGCGGCAAAGAATACACTGAGAAATATCTAGAAATATGTGCGAGGGAAACATGAAAGAGATTATCCTGATCAAAAACGGTGAGTTGGCCCTAAAAGGGCTGAACCGTCACAGTTTTGAAGAGATTCTGGTCAAGAATATGCGCCGCCGTCTGGAGGACTTGGGCAAGTTTCGCTTCACGACGGCGCAGTCCACCATCCAATGCGAACCGTTGACGGAAGATTGCGGTATGGATGAGGTGCTGGAGCGGCTGCAGAAGGTCTTTGGTATTGCAGCGCTTTCTCGCGCTGCGGCGGTGGAAAAGGATATGAAGGTGATTCAGGCAGCCGCGGGGGAATACCTTGCGGAGGATTTGCTGTGCGCGCAGAGCTTCAAGGTGGAAGCCAAACGGGCGGACAAGCAGTTTCCGCTCACCTCGCCCGAAATCTGCCGCGAGCTGGGTGCCGTTTTGCTGGAGCAGTATCCGCATCTGAGCGTGGATGTCCACAACCCGGAAGTTACCGTCACCGTAGAGGTGCGCGACCGCTGTGCTTACATCCACGGCCGCCAGCTGAAAGGCGCGGGCGGGATGCCTTCCGGCTCGGCAGGCAATGCTGCACTTCTGGTCTCCGGCGGCATTGACAGCCCCGTGGCGGGTTGGATGATGGCGCGGCGCGGCCTTTCACTCGTGGGCATTCACTTTGCGTCTCCGCCCTACACGGGTCCGCGCGCGGAGCAGAAGGTACATGACCTGCTGCGGCGCGTTGCGCAGTATTCCGGGCGCATTCCGCTGTTTGTAGTTCCCTTTACTGAAATTCAGGAGCAAATCAAGGACAATTGCCCAGAGGAGCTGTTCACCATCATCATGCGCCGTATGATGATGCGTATCTCTGCGCGGCTGGCGGAAAAGGAGAACTGCGGGGCACTGATTACAGGGGAGAGTGTTGGCCAGGTGGCGAGCCAGACACTGGATGCCATAGTCTGCACGGATGCCGTGTGCGGGATGCCTGTTTTCCGCCCGTTGATTGGTATGGACAAACAGGAGGTGGTGGAGCTTTCCCGCCGTATCGACACCTTCGATATCTCCATTCTGCCCTATGAGGATTGCTGCACCGTGTTCACCCCCCGCCACCCGCGCACCCGCCCCAAGCCGCAGTATGTGCAGGAGGCGGAGCAGGTGATGAACATCCCGATTTTGGTGGAAAATGCGCTGGCGGGTGCGGCCTTTACCATGATTTCGGGCAAAAGGCGCTGAAAACCAAAAATATTTGAAAAATGTTCTAAAAAAATTAACAAATACGTCCCTGGTTGAGATTGCATTTATTTGTGGAATCTTGTATAATGATTTATCTGCCGAATCCGGGCGTATTATTCAGGCATGCCTCGGATTGGCGGTGAAAGGAGCGCTCCTCTTGGTTTGTGAACTGCTTTGCGTTGGCACTGAGTTGCTTTTGGGCGATATTCTCAACACAAACGCGCAGTTTCTCTCCCGCGAAATGGCGGCGCTCGGCATCGCGGTGCTGCACCAAAGCACCGTGGGGGACAATCCCCTGCGCCTGCGTGAAGCACTGGAAACGGCGCTGGAGCGCAGTGACATTGTGCTGACCTCCGGGGGTCTTGGCCCCACGGCGGACGACATCACCCGTGAAATTGCCTGTGAGGTCATGGGCGAAGCGCTTTTGGCGGATGCCGAAATCCTCGCGAAGCTCGAAGCGTTTTTTACCGCCAGAGGCTCGCGGATGACAGACAACAACAAGAAACAGGCGCTGGTTCCGCAGAATGGCCGGGTGCTGGAGAATCATAACGGCACCGCCCCCGGCATCTGCATGGAAAAAAACGGCAAATGCCTGATTTTATTGCCCGGCCCGCCGCGCGAGCTGGAGCCGATGTTCCGTGAGAGCGTCAAGCCGCTGCTGCAAAAATACGCGGACGGCGTAATTCTTTCGCACACCGTGCATACCATGCTGCTGGGCGAGAGCGCAATGGAGGCGCGGGTGCGCGACCTGATGGACAGCGCCAACCCTACCGTTGCGCCCTACGCCAAAAGCGGCGAAGCCTATCTGCGCGTGAGCGCAAAGGCGGCGGATCTGCAGCAGGCGGAGCGCATTGCGGCACCGGTGCTGCAAGAACTTCAGGCGCGGCTGGGGAATGCCGTCTACGGGCTGGACTGCGGCAGCATCGAAATCGCCGTGGTGCGCCTGCTGGCGGAAAAAGGCAAAACCCTCGCCGTGGCGGAATCCTGCACGGGCGGATATCTCGCCAAGCGCATTACGGACATTCCCGGCGCATCGCAGGTCTTTGCCTGCGGTATTGTCAGTTATTCCAACGATATCAAGCGACGGATTCTGGGCGTTCGCGCGCAGACGCTGGAAGCATACAGCGCTGTCAGTGAGCAGGTGGCCTGCGAGATGGCGCAGCGGGTACGGCAAATCGGCGGGGCGGATATCGGCCTTGCCGCCACGGGCTATGCGGGCCCGGGCGAGGGTGCGGGCTTGAGCTATATCGCCATCGACAGCGAGGACGGTACCCGGAGCGAGTGCATCCAAACCGGGCGTACACAGGATAGGGACTACAACCGTTATGTCAGCGCATCCCGCGCGCTGAATTTGGTGCGCTTGTTTTTGCAGGGGGCATAATGGACTTTTTCGCCGCCGAAGCGGACGCGCTGTGAGACGGCGCGGGGTACCAACCCCGGCGGTGAAGTTCTTGTGAATGAAACTGCATCAATACGGAGCTTGCTCCGTTGGATTGATAGTATAGAAAGGATTGGAACCGAATTGAGCGACGAGAAAAATAACCCGCCGAAGCAGATTTGGAAAAACGCAGTTTCTCAGGACAAAGAACCGGCGCAGGAAGCTGCGCCGCCGAATCCGCCGGCGGATAATAATCCAAGCGGACGGTTCAAGCGGGCAATGCAAAATCTGGGCGAGCTGGCAAAAAATCTGAACGAGACTGCGGCGAGCCGTGAGGAAGCGGCACCGGCCGTGCCCTCGGAGGCACCGGCTCAAACCGGTTTTGGTTTTCATGCCGGCGCGGCGCTGGAAGCAGCGAAAAACAGCTGGGATGCTGCGCCGGCCGCCAACGCAGCACCAAAGCCGGCCACAGCACGAGAGACTGCACCTGCCGCCAATGCGGCACCAACACCAAGCACGGTGCGGGAGGCCGCATCTGTCGCCAAGGCAGTGCCAACGCCGCCTCCGCTGCAATCGAACGAACCTATTATTACGGAGGCTTATGCAGCCGAGACGGAGCGAGTAAAATCTATGGACGAAAAAAATGTGAACCAAGCGGCGGTTCCGGCGGTATCTGCAAATGCCGATGTGCCTCCCGCAGCTCCGCAGCCCCAGGCGGCCGTTCCCGCAGTATCGCAGCCTCAACCGGCTGCTCCTGCCGCTCAGCCGCCGATGCAGCAACAGCAGCCGATGCAGCAGCAGATGCCGATGCAGCAGCAGATGCCGATGCAGCAGCAGCCGATGCAGCAGATGCCTTACGGTGTGCCGCCCTATGGGGCATATCCGCCGCCTTACGGCTATCCGATGTATCCGCAGATGATGCCCATGGGTATGCCGATGCAGCAAATGCCGGCTCCCGCGCCGCAGTCGGATGACCGCTCTGCTTACGAAAAGCAGGCCGCCATGCGTGTGGTATATCAAGACGGCGAAAACAACAGCGCCACACCTGCCGCTCAGCAACAGATGCCGTACGGCGCTTATCCCGCCGCGCCCTATTATCCGCAGTATCCGCAGATGATGCCGCAGATGTACCCCGGCGCAGGGATGATGTATCCGCCGGTCGAGCCCGCACCGGAGGAGAAAAAGCCGGAGGATGACTATCTCGCAGGGATGCAGGTGCTTTATGAGTCGGATCCTTCGGAAATGCCTACGGAGGAAGAAGAAGAAGAGCTTTACATCGACACCTCCTCCATCAAGGATTTGTATGAAGATTTGGCGCATACGGCGAAGCCGCTGGATTCGCAGGACGGCGATGTGATTTCCGCCAGCCTTTCCGATTTGTTTATCGAAGCGGAGGAGGGAAAAGCGCGGGGAGACGGCGCGGCGGCACGCATTTTGAGCGCAGTGTTTCCCTGGTCGGGCGACAGCGGTGCGGAAATTGTCCGCAAGCTGGTGCTTTTGGTGAGCATAATTGCCATTTTTGTCAGCGGCGGCATCATTGGTTACAGCTATTTTTTGGAGCCGATGAGCACGGTGGACAGAAACAAGGAATATGTGGCACTCATTTCCATGCGGAAGGATGAGGAATGGGATGCCATCCGCCAAGCGAACCCCAATGTGGAGTTCCCGACGGGGATGAAGGCAAAATACGCCGAGGCCTATATGCGCAACCCGGATTTCAGCGGCTGGATCAGCATCCCCGCTCTGGGCATTGATTTGCCCGTTATGCAGCGTGAAGATGATTCGGATGCCAAAACAGCGGATGAGAAGGACGGCAACCGCTATTATTTGCGGCGCGGCATGGATCACGAAAGCACCCGGCGTGGCATGCCGTATTTTGAAAAGACGAATTCCTTGCAAATTTTAAGCCGCAATACCACCGTATTCGGCCACAATCTGCGTCAGGACGACTTGGTTTTCGGTTCGCTGGAACAATACACCACAGTGGAGGGCTTCAAAAAGGCACCCCTGATTGAGTGCAGCACCATCTATGATGATTACAGCTGGAAGGTTTATGCCGTCTTTTACAGCAACGGCGTGAAGCTGACGCCAGATGAATATCTGCTGAACTATATTTTCAGCGAGGTCAGCACCAACCAAGTGTTCAGCGGCTACATTGAGGAGCTGAACCGCAGGCGGCTGTATGACACGGGTGTGGATATTCTGGATACTGACAAAATTCTTACCCTTTCCACCTGTGCCTATAATTTCCCGGAATCCCGCTTGGTTGTGGTGGCGCGGCTGGTGCGTCCCGGTGAGGATGAGTATGTGGATACCTCCAAAGCAAAGATGGCCGCCAACCCGCAGTATCCGCAGGTTTATTACGACAAAATCGGTAAAGAGAATCCCTACACGTCGTTTGAAACTTGGGTTCCGCAATAAACAATGTGAAGAGGCAGGAAGCACTTCCTGCCTCTTGGTTCATTGATTCACAAGAACTTCGCCGCAGAGAATAAGGCTTCGTGCTGTTCCGTAGCGTGCCCGCTCTGCAGCAAGGAAGTTCATTTCTCATACAAAAGGAAGGACGAACCGTGCAGAACATACGCTTATTTGCGTTTGGCGAAACAGACGCGCAGTTGCTTGCCGCATATCATCAAGCGCTGGTGCAGGCAGCACCGGTGCTGTTTGCCGAAACGGAGGGTTTCACTGCGTTCCGGCAGAAGCGCCCGCTGGTGGCATCTCTGAGCGGTGCCTTTGAGGAGGCGCGGCTGATTTTGCTTTGCGCCGCAGCGCCTGTGTTTCTGCCGCTGAAGGCGCTGCTGCTGGATGGCATGGCGCTGGGCAGCTTCACCGACCCCACTGTTCTGGCGCGGCTTGAGGCCTCTGGCTCCCCACGGGAAGAACAGCATGCCCATGCGCGCATTCCGCTGCGCGCGCAGCCGTTTTTGACGCAGGACGGCCGCTTCAGCGGCTTTGCTGCGCAGGAGGGGCCGCAGATTTTTATCTATCTGCCTATTTTGCCGGGGCAGGAGCCGCTTGGCGAAGGCTTGGCGGAATACCTGCAAGGGCTGGAGTTTGCTGAAGCGGCAGAATGGCCGCCTCGGCAGGAAGCGGAGCCGGACAGCATTCCGCTGCTGGCGCAGCGTGCCGCCGCGGCCTTGTTCGCGGCAGGGGTGGATGCTGCCTTGACGGAAAAAGAGACTGCTCCTTATCTTCGTCAGGCTGTTTCTTCGATTGCCGGGAACGAGAAGCTTTTTTATCCGGCGGAGGATGAAACGCCGCAGGGAAACTTGAGCCAAAAAGAATACGTTGGTTTGCTGGCAAAGCAGGCGCGTGAGCAGCAAAACGCCGTCTTGGGGATTGCCGTTTCGCCCGTGCTGCGTGCCGCGCAAGAGGGAAAGGCGCAGACGGAAACGCGGGAGGAATACCTCTATCTCGCCTTGGCGGACGAGATGCATGTGCGCGTGGTGCAGTTTTACGCCGGTGCGGACGAGCCGCGTGAGGCACTTTTGGACAGCGCCATTGTCCATCTGTTGGAGCTGATGCTTGATTATGCGAAGCAAAAAGGCTTTTCGCCGCCAAAGGCGATGGCACAGCCTGAATTTGAGGAAAGGCAGCGCCGTTTTTCGCCCGCCTATGCGCTCATTGCCGCGGGCGCTGTGTTGCTGTGCCTGCTGATTGTGCTGTTTGCCAAGGCCGCCGGAAATGAGGATGAAAACCCGTCGGCAAAAACCACCACGCAGCGCAGCGCGGCGGCGCAGGGGAACGCGCAGGACGCGGCGGAGGATATTGCGGATTTCATGGAGCGGCAGCAGCAGAGGGAACAGGAAAAACTGCAGCAGACCGAAAATGTCACTGTGCAGACCTCCGCAAAGCCTGTTGAAAGCAACACCGTTGCGGCGCAGACCACCAAGGCGCGCGCGGCGCAGGCTGTGGCAGTGACCACGACGGCTGCCGCAAAAACCACCAAGCCCGCGCGGGAAAATCCAACCCAGAAAAGTACCCGAGTGCCCGAAAAAACCACACGGGAACCTGCGAAAACCACTGCGGCTTCAACAAAGAAGGTGCAGCCCAAAGTGGACGGTGATTTTGTGTTCCGCGTCTATGGCTATGGACACGGCGTTGGCATGAGCCAGGCCGGCGCCATTGCGCTGGCGAAAAAGGGTGAGAAATACACCGAAATTCTGGCGCATTATTTCCCTGGCACAAGCATCGCGGCGGACAGCCAAGCGCCGGAGACCGTGACTTACGCAGGGGAGGACTACCCGCTTGCGGAGTACCTTGTACGAACTGCAGAGGCGGAAATCGGTTCGTCTGCCCCAACGGAAGCTTTTCGGGCGCAGGTGGTGCTGGCTTATACCGATGCCGCCCGGCGCGGCTTCAAGAACCTCGGGAAAAATGCGCACGCTTTTTCTTCGCGGGAGCCGAAAGAAGAAAATCTGCAAACCGTTTTGGCGTTGCTCGGCATGAAAAAAGAGCAGGATTCCCCCACGGGCATCGGGCTGTATGTCGGCGGAAAACCCGTGCTGGCGCCTTATTTTTCAAGCAGCGCGGGGCAAACGGTTTCCTCCTCCTCCGTTTGGGGCGGTGCGCAGAGCGCAAACCCGCATCTGCGCGGCGGCATTGACAGCCCCGAAGCGGTGAGCAGCAGCGAAACCGCCATCAGCGCCGCCGAATTGCGGGCACTGGTGGAAAGCTACAACCAATCCGACGCCTGCAAAACCCCCATCACGCTGAAGGGCGGCCCCGAAGATTGGCTGGAGGTCATACGCCATGACGGCGCAGTGAGCAAAAAGCTCGGCTATGTGGAAGAAATCCGCGTGGGCAACGTGCGCATGAGCGGCAACCACTTCCGCTATTATGTGCTGGATTTGAAGATTCGCTCGCATTGCTTCTCAGTGGCGTTTGAGTAGATTTTGCATGAAAACAGAATGGCCGCGCAAACGACTGAGATGCGTTTGCGCGGCTGTTTTTGTGGGGTGGAGTGGTGAGAGTTTCGTGTAACTCGAACCGAAGGATTACGGAAGCTTGTTGTTATCTATTATATATTTTGGATTGTAAAAAGTTACATCGCCATGGGTTGTAGCATTCCCGGAAAACTTGTAGGAATATCCATAGTAGTTACCCTCGCTCTTAAGCGTGTTCACAATTGCAAAATGCAGGTGTGGATTCGTTCCGTAGTAGGTATTGCTTCCATAGCCGGATCTGCCCATTACACCAATTTCTGTGGTCTTGGTCACATCCTGTCCGTTACTGACATTGACGGATGCAAGGTGAGCATAGAATGAATAAATGGTTTTTCCGCTAAAGTTGTGCTTGATGATGACATATCTGCCGTTTGCTCCCGAATTGCTGCTGGAACAAGCGGCAACGGTTCCTTCGAGAGCTGAATAAACAGTAGTGGAGGAACCGGTCAAGTCAAGACCGAGATGGAAAGTCCGATCGGCAGAGTTGGGATTCCCGTTTATGTCCTCACCCCAGCTCCATGTTGCTCCGCCGTCTGACCAAGAGCATTTTGCGCCATTGAGAGGATATCGCCAAGAAGAGGAAGGCAACTGCGGAATGGCCGCCGTTTCCTTTAGGCTGCACCTGGAGCACTGGCGGTACTTTGACCCGGCTGCGGAGGTGGTGGCGGGTTTGGTTGTAGTCCAAGAACCCCAATTGTGACCCAGAGAAGCAATGGATTCTGTTTGTTTTTCGCCGCAGGAGCAAGTGCGGTAACGCGAACCCGCCGCAGTGCAAGTTGTTGCGGTGCTGGTCGTCCAGCCGCCGTAAGAATGGGTGTGAGCGATATAGGAATCATAATTGGCTTTTGTCACCCAACCGAGCTTGTAGCCGCCGGAGATGGGATACAGCACCTGCACGTAACTGCCGCTGGCGGCAATTTTCAGCACGGTATCGCCCGTGCTGATAGAGCCGAGAGAAGCGGCGATGCTGGCTCTTCGATACGTAGTGACGGTGGCTCTTGCGGTTGTGGATGTGAACGAAGTGGCCGTTGCGGAGGTAATGGTCGTCAGCGGGACATATGCATTTTTTCGGCCGGACGATGTGGGGTAGCTCAAGTATGCCCATGAGCCGCTGATGCTGTAAACATAAAGCTCATCGGCTGCGTAAATGGTACCGATTCTGTTTGAGGTGCTTTTGCTTCCGTATGCCGGGGTGCTGTCACCCGTTGAAATCGTGTACACTTTCATGTACTTGCTGGTGGAGAGTGCGGGCCAACCTGCTGACGCAGCAGAGACAGGAAGAACAGGCAGGAGAAGTGCCGCCAGCAACAAGACGGCGAGGCCTTTTGAAACAAAGCTCTTTTTCATAGTCGAACCCTCCAAAAATTTTTTGTTACCCGTACCGAAAAGATACAGAGTACACAAACAATATAGCACGTCTGATTTGAAAATGCAAGCGATTTTTGCAAGTTCAATATATTTTCTAAAAAAATGGATATTTTTTAGTTATTTTAACGATACACCAATATGGCCGACAAAAAACGAAACAGCCGCGCAAACGATAAAAATACGTTTGCGCGGCTGTTTTTTTGTGTACGGACTATCTCCGCCTGCGCCGCCCCAGCGCCAGCGTTCCGCCTGCGCCAAGCACAATGCACAGCGGAATCAGCAGCGCCAGCCAGGTGTAGGACAGGCCGCTGGTTTTGGGCGCAGTGTCTTTTTCTGTTTCCGTTTCGCCCGGCACATATTGCGGCAGGCGGCGGATGAGGATTTCATAGGCGGTCTCGCTGCCGTCCGCAGAGCTGACGGTGAGGCGGGCGGGCGTATCTCCCTCGGGCAGGCCGGTCAGCTCCAGTGCGTCGCAGCGCGCGGCGGAATCCAGCGGAGTGCCCCGGAGGGTGATTTGATGTATTTCATAGGGCAGATATACAATATACTGCGTGACGTCGGGCGAAAAGACGGGGGAGAGCAGACCCGCCTCCAAATGAAGCGCCTTCAGCGCGGTGCTGCCAGCCGCGGCTCTTGCGCTTCCGGCGGTGGAGACTGCTGCGGTGCCGCTGGTTTTGTCGGTGCGCTCAGCGCTGTCGGTGCTGCCCTTTGCGGTGGTGACTGCCTTGGTCGGTGCATTGGGGTCCGGCGCGCGCTCCACGGTGATGGTGTAGGTTTTGATGGATTTGTTTTCCGCCGTTACCGTAACATGCACGGTATTTTTGCCCACGCGCAGGCTGCTGGTGCTGAGTTTTGTCTTGGCCTTTGCGTCTTTTGTGGTTGCGTTCAGTGTCAGCCGGCTGATTTCATACGGCACATTCAGCGTATAGCGGGTGACCCCCGGCGCAAATGCGGGCTGTAGACTGCCGTCCGGTGAGGAAAGGGAGGAGAGGCGGTTTTCGCCTGAGGGCGGTGCTTTTACCGTCATGCGAAGGGTGTTGTTTGCGGCGGAAAAATCCTTTTCGCCGTCACTGCAGGAAAAACCGGCCGCCGTCACCACGGCGGCGCTGCCTTCCGCAAGGTTCTTTTGGACGGAAAAGCGCAGGGTAACAAGCTGTTTGTAGCCGTTGAGGGGCTTGCTTTGGTTGTTGTCATAGGCAATCACGGAAATCTTTCCGCCGGAGGCCTCAACCTCCGTTGCCCAGCCGTCCAATCCGCCGCTGTATCCCTTGTATTGCAGCTGAGTGCTGTCATACTGCACTGTGCCCTGCACGGCGGCGAGCGCTGTTCCGCTGACCGCGAGGGTGATTCGGATTTCCTCCCCCGCGCGTATGGACTTTTCCCCCTCCAGACGCACAGAGCAGGAGGCGGCCTGCGCCGAAAACGCGCCGCAGAGGCACAGCGCCAATACGGTCAAAACAAGAACTGCTTTTTTCATGAGGAAAAACCATCCTTTCAATTCGGAACGATGCGGCGCTTGCCCAGCAGATGCGCCTTGCACTGCACAAAATCCGTCAGGCTGACTGCGCCGTCCGCGTTGAGGTCGGCCGCCTGAAAAAAAGCGCCTGTGAGCTTGCGCTTGCCCAAAAGATGCGCCTTGATTTGCACAAAATCCGTCAGTGTCTGCTTGCCGTCGCCGTTGACATCGCCTGTCACCACTGCGGAAAGACTTTTCAGAACGGTTTTGTCCCCGGAGCGCAGCAGCTCCACGCGGGTTCCGCTGCCTACCAGTTTGGCGGAGGAAAGCGTGACGCTGTTCTGCGTCAGGCGGAGATAAGCGCGCTCGTTGAGCTGCGCGAGCAGTACGGCGGCGGTGGTTTCGGCAGGAATGCGGCGCAGATACGCGCCCTTTACCAGCCATTTTGACGAGCTGATGGTGAGGGGCTGGGTCGGTTTTGGTGCAGTTGTCGTGGTTGGTTTTGGGTTCGGATTGGTTGTGGGAACAGGAGCTGACTTGGGCAGGGTCGTCACCGTCAGTTCCGCGCCGGGTTCGCCTGCCGAATGCGTCGCGCTTTCGGCATAGCGGCAGTCAAAGCGGTATTGTGTGGCGTAGCTCAAGTTAGAGAAGCTGCCGCCGCTTTGCCACTTTCCGCCGTTGATACGGTATTCCACGCCGGTTTGTGCATGAAGCGTCACCATGCTTTCGGAAGCGGAAATCAGCGTTGGCGCGGTGGGGAAAACAGTTCCTTCTGCTTTTTTTGCCAATACACCGGCGGCACTGACACTGCCGCGCCAGCCTTCGCGCCCGCTGACGGAAACGGACAGCATTTTGCCGATATCCTCCTGGGTGACGCGGTAGGATGCGCTGCTGCCAACGGCGGTTTCGCCGCAGAGCCAGCGGTAGGTCAGCAGGGCATCAGCGGGCAGCAGTGCGGAGGTATCCACACTCAGCAGTTCGCCGTACTGCACTGCGCCGATGATTTGGATGCTGCCGATGAGGGTGGCGCGCGGCGTGGTGACCCGCAGAGCGGCGCTTGGCGCGCCGGTGAAATGTGTTGCCGTTTGGGCATAACGGGCATAAAAGGTATAGCTGCTGTCCTCCGTCAAATCGGAAAATACAGGGGAACTTTGCCAAAGGGTGAGATCCATGCTGTATTCACAGCCCGGTGTCTCCGCAAGAGAAACGGCAAAAGCGCTGAGGCTGCCGAGTGTCGGCGCGGGCGGCGCGGCTTGCTGTGCCTTGCCCGGCACCACCGGCGTACTATGGAGGGAGCCCTCATATGCGCCGGTACCCATGACCGCCAGTGAGATTTCCTGTCCCAAATCCGCGAGAACCGGTACGTAGACGGCATCCTCCCCAACACGCTCCGTACCGCGCAGCCAGTAATAAGCCACGGCTGCGCCCCTGGGCAGAATGGCGCTCTCATCCGCCCGAAGCGTCTCCCCAAAGGCGGGTGTGCCGCTGATGGAAACGCTGCCGGTGATTTGGGTTCCGGGCGCTGCGGCTGCCCTGTCCGGCAGGCAAAGAAGCAGCAAGAAAAAAACGGCTGACACAAAAGTGCAACCGTAAAACAAACCTTTTTTGCAATGATTCCAAGCTTTCATCCGTCGCTTACTCCGTTGCGTATTTTTTGAGAAAAGCCATGCTGCGGGTGATGTCCGAGAGGCCGTCTGGTTTGGGGAGGTCGTTTTCCAAAATCAGCCATTCACAGCCGATGTCATGCGTGGCGGTGATGATGCTCTGCAAATCGTTTTTGCCCTCGCCCAACGCGCAGGGCTTGGGGAAGCGCTTGCCGCCGTCCTTGATATGCACCAGCTTGATGCGCGCGGCGTTCTCGCGCATATAGGCGGGCGTATCCACCTTGGCAAAAAAGCTCCAGTAGGTGTCCAACTCCAGCGGACAGACCTGCTTGATGCGGTCAAGTTTTACGCCCTGTGCGTCCTTTTTGAATTCGTGGGAATGGTTGTGATAATAAGCAATCATCCCGCGCTGCTCCGCCTGCTTGGATGCTTCTCCCATGACGCGCAGGATTTCCTGCACGTCTGCCTCCTTGCGGGTGGTGTGGCCGCCCGTGCCGATGTAACGGCTGCCGATGGCGGCAGCGTAATCCAAGCTCTGCGCCAGCCTTGCGCCCGAAAGCTCGTCAAAGGAGAGGTGCATGCCCGTGGCTTCCAAGCCCAGCTCGTCCAGCCGCGCCTTGAGTACAGCGGACTCAAGCCCGAAAAAGCCCGCAAACTCCACGCCGGCAAAGCCGATGTCCCGCACCTTGCCGAGTATTTCCAGCAAATCCTGCCCGTTTTTGACCTGCCCGCGCAGGGTATACAGCTGAACTGCCAGCTTCATTTGATATTCCGCCCTTTCGATTGGATTTCGTGCAAAATGCATATCGTAATTTTAGGGATATCAAAGCACGACTTCACGCCCGGTGCGAGCGGATTCGTAGATGGCACTGAGGATTTTAATCATATCCTGCCCCTGTTGCGGCTCGTAGACGGGCTTTGCGCCGTCCAGAAGCACTTCCACAAAGTTTATGAGGTTGCCGGGATGCCCCTCCGGAAATTTGATGCCCGTTTTCAGCTTTTTGTTGGTCAGCTTGCCGTTTTCCTCCGAGAAAACCTCGGCGCGCGCATTGTACCAATTCACGCCCGCCTTGGTGCCGCGCAACTCCACAAAGCGGTGCTCCTTTTTAATGTTGGATGCCCAGCTGAACTCAATTTGCAGGCTCGCGCCGTTGTCGAACTTGATGAAGCCGATGGCGAGGTCCTCCACGTCAAAGATGCCGTCCGCCACCGCGTCGCCGAAGGTGGAGTTTTTGGAATCGCTGGAGGCAATATCCGCGAATTTGCAGTAGGTACTGCCGCTGACCGCCACCGGGGTGGGGTTGCCCATGAGCCAGATGGCCAAGTCAATCATATGTACGCCCAAGTCAATCAGCGGCCCGCCGCCGGATTTTTCCTTGGTAGTGAACCAGCCGCCCTTGCCGGGAATGCCGCGCCGGCGCACCCAGCCGCAGCGCCCCGCGTAGACCTCGCCCATATTGCCCGCGTCAATGTATTGCTTGAGCACCATGGAACTGGGGCAAAAACGGTTGTTGCGCATAACCATGAGCAGCTTGCCGCTCTCCTCCGAGGCTTTTTTCATCTTCATCTGCTCCTCGGGGCTTACTGCGTCCGGCTTTTCGCAGAACACATGCTTGCCCGCCGCGAACGCGTCCACCGCGATGACGGAGTGCATGTAGTTGGGTGTACAGATGTCCACAGCCTCAATGTCGGGATTTTTCAGCATTTCCTTGTAGTCGGTGTAAACCTTGGCATTCGGGAAATATTTGTCCTTTGCGCCCTGCGCGCGTTCCTCAATCAGGTCGCACACGCCCACGATTTCCACGCGGTTTTTCAGTTTTTTAAACAGATGGTAGGAGCGCGCGTGCGTTCCCATGCCGATGCCGCCCAAACCAACAATGCCGATACGCAGTTTTTTCTCCATAATTTGACAACACCCCACTATATACATTATATTGTTGCTCTTAATGATAACATAGAATGCGGGGAAAAGCAAGATGGGAAATGGTTTTTTTAGAAGAATTTTTCCGAATTAAAGATTGAAAATAAATGCGGCAGGTGTTATACTGTATTTTGGAAATAAAGCATCAAGGAGGAAAACAACTATGGCAAAAGCAAAAATCGGGATTCGTCCCATCATTGACGGGCGCTGGGGCGGTGTGCGCGAGAGTCTGGAGGAAAAGACCCGCAGCATGGCGCAGGCGGCGAAGGAATTGATTGAGGCGAACGTCTTTTATTCGGACGGCAGCCCCATGGAGTGCGTCATCTCACCCTGCACCATCGGCGGCGGCGCGGAGGCGGCGCAGTGCGCGGCGTTTTTTGCCACGCAGAATGTTTGCGCCACGCTTTCCGTCACCCCCTGCTGGTGCTACGGCAGCGAGACCATGGATTTGGATCCGATGACCGTCAAGGCGGTCTGGGGCTTCAACGGCACGGAGCGTCCCGGCGCGGTGTATCTGGCCGCCGTCATGGCGGCGCATGCCCAGCGCGGGCTTCCGGCGTTCTCCATCTACGGCAAGGACGTGCAGGACATTGCGGACGGCAGCATCCCCTGTGACGTGAAGGGAAAAATCCTGCGCTTCGCCCGCTGTGCGGCAGCCGTCGGGCAGATTCGCGGCAAGGCCTATGTGGGCATCGGCGCGGTGTCCATGGGCATCGCCGGCTCGTATTGCGATGCGGATTTCATGCAGGAATACTTTGGTTTGCGCGCGGAGTGGGTGGATATGTCCGAGGTCATCCGCCGCGAAAAGCTGGGCATCTATGACCCGGCGGAATACGAAAAAGCCCTGGCCTGGGTCAAGAAAAACTGCCCGGAGGGCATGGACATCAACAAGAAGCCGCATACGGCGGCGCAGAAGGAGCGCGAGTGGGAGTTCAGCGTGAAAATGGCGCTGATTTGCCGCGACATCCTGTTGGGCAACGAAAAATTGAACGACATCAAGCCGCAGGGCGCGGCGCTGGAGGCGAGTGGACCCAAGGACGGCTGGCATGAGGAGGCGCTGGGGCGCAACGCGATTCTCGGCGGCTTCCAGGGGCAGCGTATGTGGACGGATTTCATGCCCAACTGCGACTTCCCGGAGGCGATTCTGAACACCTCCTTTGACTGGAACGGCAAGAAAGAACCCCTGACCTTTGCCACAGAGAATGACGGCTTGAACGGTCTTTCCATGCTCGTGGGCAAGCTCCTGACGGGCACGGCGAGCGTCTTTGCGGATGTGCGCACCTACTGGAGCCCCGATGCTGTGGAGCGCGTAACGGGCGAAAAGCTCACAGGCAAATCGGCGGGCGGCTTCATCCATCTCATCAACTCCGGCGCGGCTGCGCTGGACGCGACGGGCGCGGCGAAGGACGCGGACGGCAACGGGATGATTAAAAAGTGGTGGGATGTCACCGATGCGGACATTGATGCCATGCTCAAGGCCACCGATTGGTGCAGCGCGAACAACGAATATTTCAGAGGCGGCGGGTATTCCTCCCACTTCAAGACTCAGGCGGAGATGCCCGTCACCATGATTCGCTTCAACCTCGTGAAGGGCGCAGGCCCCGTGCTGCAAATCGCCGAGGGCTGCACCGTCACCCTGCCGGACGCTGTCCACAGCAAGCTGGATATGCGCACCGACCCCACCTGGCCGACCACCTGGTTCGTCCCCAACACCTGCGGCGAGGGCGCGTTCCGCGATGTTTACAGCGTCATGGCCAACTGGGGCGCGAACCACGGCTCCCTGACCTACGGCCACATCGGCGCGGATTTGATTACGCTGGCTAGCATGCTGCGCATCCCCGTGGCAATGCACAATGTCTGCGAGTGCAAGGTCTACCGCCCCCACGCCTGGGCAGGATTCGGCACGCAGGATTTGGAGAGCGCGGATTACCGTGCGTGTGCGGCATACGGCGCGCTGTATCGCTGAAAATTTGACAAACAATTGAAACTATGATAAAATTACTGAAACGTGATTCATATAATCGTGTTTCAGTAATTTTTTGCTTGAAAAGTCAGCGCGTGAGTTGTGGGGATTGTGCAGGTGGAAGCGCAGAAACGGATAAGAGAAAAACCTCAGCAAAAGCGAATCCCTAGGGGCGAGATGAGGTGTAGAATAAATTTGGGGCGGCATGACTTGCCGCCCCAAATTTATTCGTTAATAAGGTCAACCATCCAGTTGAGCCACCCTCTAATCGTTGATGAACGGCGTTCAAACGTGCTGTCGCTACCAACGTTATACAAGTTTGAGCCCTTCATAATTTGAACAATTTCGCCTTTTGTGGGCATGTGGCCACTTGCGAGGTATCTGCGGAGAGTATCGCCGAAAGCCTTGTGTGATAGAACTAATTCACAAAATGCCAATTGGCGCTGTTTATAATTTAGCCGCAAAATTCGTTTGCCAATATCACTCAATTTGTAAATGGGCATTGTCTTTTCGCGATGCCGTTCGACTAAACCAAGATATCGTGCCGCATCGGTGTAATAGTTAGTCTGTCTTGCGTCAAAGGCGTATTGTTCCGTAACATCGATTCGGCTCAATTCGTGCTCGGATAACAACTCGCAAATGTTAATGACGCGCTCAAAATTATCTGCTTGCGGAAAAGCGACGTGCGGTTCTGGCGTTGTTATGGCTCGCTGCAATACCGATTGAATATCCGTTATTTCTATTGCGGTATCTTCAACAGAGTAATTTTTTTGATTCACCAAGACAAGCGAATTGTAATTATTAATGTCTTGAAAAGAATACTCATATAAGCGGTAGATTCCATTTGAATAGACCAAGAATAAGGATCTTACCGGTTTGGTAATGCGACTCTGCCAAACTCGAAACGGATAATAAAGCTGCCTTATTAAAAAATCTTCGGACAAGTCTCGTTTTGCTTCGAACAGCGCTAACCCTTGCACACCCTCATATGCTGCATCAATCTCAATTTGCGAATTATTAACCTGCACACGCCGAGGCGAGCGACTCTTTGAAGTGTGAATATCAAAGTGAAAAGAACCAGAACCCATACGCCCGGAAACGGTTGATAACAGATCCTCATCTTGAAGAAATTCCGAAACAATATTTGTGGCTATCGCACAGTTTAATGCAATGGCTTCACTGGGGATATTGCTGAAATCTAAGCTCTGAATATATGATGGCAGAGATACCCTTGTTATGGGTGCGGTATCTTCTTCAAACTTGTGGTATGCTTCGAAGTGCGCGATGATATAGTCCCCTCGCGATATCGGTAGTATCGCTAATTTACTATCGGCAAAAAGCTTTGGCAAATTAATGGTATGATCGAATTTTGCCATGAGCCGAGGTTCGCGGAACTCTTTTATCTGTATTGCTGAAATCTCGAACTGACCATTTACATCAAGCTGATTGAGGATATCATACTTCGCAAATAACTGCTCCCAAGCGGCATCGTTAAGGCTCTTTGTTGCGCTACTCATAATTTCTCACCACCAACTCATCAATCTCGCCGCGTTTTTTGGAATCGGCATTTACCGCTCGCTTTGCTTGAACAACCGTGATATGATAGGCGGCATACTGCGTTCTTATAAAATCCGTTGCCGAATTGGAAAGCATGAATTTCAACCCTCTTGCGGTCAAGTCGTCGCAGCATTCACGCAACCTTATTTGATCATCGCGCGTAAAACCGCCCCTTGAATATCCCGTAAAACTGGATGTATCAGAAACAGGGTCATAAGGAGGATCGAGGTAGACAAAAGCACCTTTTGGTAAAGTTTGAATCACTTCCGAATAATCAAGAGAGGTCAAATGGACTTTTGCTGCATTCAAATACGAGCTAACCGCCCTAAGGGTTGGTGCATTTACAATATTCGGATTGCGATAGCTTCCGAATGGCGAATTAAATTCTCCGGCGCTATTTACCCGAAAAAGACCGTTATAACAAGTCTTGTTGAGATATAATATTCGGGCAGCCTTTTCAACATCAGATCGTGTAGCATACTCGCCCTGGTTTCTATCCCAATCTCTGACGGTATAGAAATATTCAGCCTCGTTTCTAAAATCTTGCAATGCCACGATAAGATTTTCGACATCGTTCCTTATTGTGCTATAAACATTGATTAGCTCATAGTTAATATCATTGACATATGCAATGCTGGGCTGCAAGTTGAATAGAACCGCACCGCCACCGATAAAGGGCTCACAATACGTAGAAATCCGTTTCGGGAGCAATGGCGTAAGAGTATCTAATAGTTGGCGCTTTCCTCCTACCCACTTCAAAACGGGGGCAACCAATTTATTCTTTTTCATCAACTCACTCCCTCCCACCGTAGACACAAACATACGCATAATATACTAGCACGATTTCGAATAAAATACAACCCATCACGCACGGAAAAGCAGATTGTTTTGTTGATGTGAACAAAGCTCCTCTTGAGGAATCCCTTGGTAAAGTAGGATGGTTCTCGTGCTATCCGAGCTTTGATTCTTTGTTGACAGATTCCAAGATATATTATAGTATAGAAAACCGCAGGATGCAAAACAATATGAATTCCTCCGAAAAAACAAGGGGAAATCAGACTTGCACAGCACCTCAATCCCAATTTCCAAAAAATTTCTCAAAAAATCCAAAAGAAAAAATGGAAATTTTGCGCACAGTCTGTTATACTATGATTTAATGTGGTTTTATTGCAGTTTTTTTCACGCGAAAATACAACGCGGAAGAGGGAAAGGTGTATATATGTCAAGGCTTGTCATCGTGGAATCGCCTGCGAAGGCGAAGACCATCAAGAAGTATCTGGGGAAGGATTTTGAGGTTGTGGCATCCATGGGTCATGTGCGGGATTTGCCCGCCGCACGCCTGAGTGTGGATGTCAAGAACGACTTCGCGCCGAAGTACACCGTCATCAAGGGCAAGGGCGATTTGGTGAAGGATTTGAAGAAGCTGGCGGACGGCAGCGATGAAGTCTTTCTCGCAACCGACCCGGATCGCGAGGGGGAGGCAATCTCCTGGCATCTGGCGGAGCTGTTCCGTTTGGATTTGGCACAGAAGAACCGCGTTACTTTCACCGAAATCACCAAGGCTGGTGTGCAGAACGGCATGGCGAACCCGCACGCCATCGATATGGATTTGGTCAATGCCCAGCAGGCGCGGCGTATCCTCGACCGTCTGGTCGGTTATCGCCTGAGTCCGTTCGTGTCCCAGAAAATCCGCTACGGGCTTTCCGCCGGGCGCGTGCAGAGTGTGGCCGTGCGGCTGATTGTGGACAGGGAAAATGAAATCCGCGCCTTTGTGCCGGAGGAATACTGGACGCTGGACGCAAAACTCGCAGCGCTCTCGCGCAAGGTGTTTCAGGCGAGCTTTTACGGCGATGAAAGCGGCAAGGTGAAGCCGGAAAGCAAGGAACAGGCGGACGGGTATATGCAGCGGCTGGACGGCGCAGACTATACCGTGAAATCCGTGAAAAAGGGTACGCGCAAAAAGAACCCCGCCCCGCCGTTCATCACCTCCACCCTCCAGCAGGATGCCTCGCGCAAGCTGGGCTTTCAGGCGCAGCGCACCATGAAAATCGCGCAGGATTTATACGAGGGCGTGGACGTGCAGGGCATCGGCACCACGGGTCTTATCACCTACATGAGAACGGACTCCCTGCGTATTTCGGACGAAGCGCGGGACGCGGGCAACGCCTACATCGCCGAAAAATTCGGCAAGCAATATCTGCCGGACAAGCCGCATGTCTACAAAACCCGCGCGGGCGCACAGGACGGCCACGAGGCCATTCGCCCCACCATGCCGGAAATGGACCCCGAAAGCGTCAAGGATTCCCTGAGTGCGGAGCAATATAAATTGTATAGCCTGATTTGGAAGCGCTTCATGGCGAGCCTCATGGCGAGCTGTCTGCAAAACACCATCAAGGCGGAAATCACCGCCGCGCGCGCCGCCGATTTGGCGCAGGGCAAATTCTGCCTGTTCACCGCCGCAGGCTATTCCATCAAGTTTGACGGCTTCACCTGCCTGTATGAGAGCGGCGAGGAGGACCCCGAAAAGAGCGGTATGCTGCCGGATATGGCGGCGAACGACCCGCTGAAATTGAAGGAATTGATTCCCAACCAGCATTTTACCCAGCCGCCGCCCCGCTTCACGGAGGCATCGCTGATTAAGGCGCTGGAGGAAAACGGCATCGGCCGCCCGAGCACCTATGCCACGATTATGTCCACCATCATCAAGCGCGAGTATGTCAAGCGTGAAAGCAAGCAGCTCAGCCCTACCGAGCTGGGCGAGGCGACCACCGGCTTGCTCAAGGAGCGCTTCCCGCGTATTGTCAACGCCAAATTCACCGCGCAAATGGAGGATACCCTGGATGAGGTGGCAGACGGCAAGGCAAACTATGTGTCCATGCTCCACGACTTCTACGGCGATTTTGAGAAAACGCTGGAGAAGGCCAAGGAAGAGATGAAGGACGTTAAAATCAAGCTCAAGGAGGATGTTACGGACATCCCCTGCGAAAAATGCGGCAAGCTCATGGTGGTGAAATCCGGGCGTTTCGGTAAGTTTTTGGCCTGCCCCGGTTATCCGGACTGCAAAAACACCAAGCCGCTTGTGGCGGAAACCGGGGCGAACTGCCCCAACTGCGGCAAGCGTGTGATTCAAAAGAAATCCAAGCGCGGCTTCCCCTTCTATGGCTGCGAGGGCTATCCGGACTGCCAGTTCGTCACCTGGGGCAAGCCCACGGGCGAGGACTGCCCGCAGTGCGGCAAGGCGCTGTTCAGCAAAAAGGGCGGCTTGGCGGTCTGCCTGAAGGACGGCTGCGGCTTTGAAAAGGCCATGCCGCGCAAGAAAAAGGATGAGGACGGCGAAGCCGATGCGTGAGGTCACGGTCATCGGCGGTGGTTTCGCGGGTGTTGAGGCGGCCTTTCAGCTGGCAAACGCGGGCATTCCCGTGCGCCTGGCAGAGATGAAGCCGCAAAAGCGCTCCCCCGCCCACCAGATGGATACACTGGCGGAGCCGGTCTGCTCCAATTCGTTCAAGGCGCTGCGGATTTCCTCCGCCGCTGGGCTGCTCAAGGCGGAGATGGAATATTTAGGTTCCCTGTGCGTGCCTTGTGCCAAGGCAACGAGTGTGCCCGCAGGCGGCGCGCTGGCGGTGAACCGCGAAGAATTTTCCGCCCTGGTAACGCAAAAGCTAGAGGAGCATCCGTTGATTACGCTGGAGTGCAGGGAGGTAACCGCCCTGCCGCAGGATGGCGTTGTCATCGTCGCGGCGGGTCCGCTGGCCTCTGAGGCGCTCTCTGCGGAGTTGCTGCAAATCACGGGCGGTGCGCTGGCTTTCTATGATGCCGCCGCGCCCATCATCACGGCGGGCAGCATTGATATGAATTCGGCTTTCGCCCAATCCCGCTATGACCGGGGCGGGGAGGACGACTATATCAACTGCCCGATGAACAAGGAAGAGTATGAGGCGTTTCACGCGGCGCTGTGCGCAGCAGAGCGCGCGGAGCTGCATAGCTTTGACCAAAGGAAAGAGGTCTACGAGGGCTGTATGCCCATTGAGGTGCTGGCGCTGCGCGGTGCGGATACCGTGCGCTACGGCCCGATGAAGCCCGTCGGCCTGCGCGACCCGCACACCGGGCACCGTCCCTGGGCGGTGCTGCAATTGCGCAAGGAAAATGCGCAGGGGACGCTGTATAATCTGGTCGGCTTTCAGACCAATCTCAAATTTGCGGCGCAAAAGCGCGTGTTCGGCATGATTCCCGCGCTGCGCAACGCGGAGTTCGTGCGCTACGGAGTCATGCACCGCAACACTTATATCGATTCGCCCCGCCTGCTGAACGCGCAGTTTCAGCTGCGCAGCAATCCCAACATCTTTTTTGCTGGGCAGATTACCGGGGTAGAGGGCTATATGGAGTCCGCCGCGTCCGGTCTGCTGGCAGGGAAAAACGCCGTGCGGATGCTGCTGGGTGAGCCGCCCTACCTGCCGCCTGCGGAAACCATCTGCGGCGCGCTGGCAAGATATATCAGCGACGAAAGCGTCCGCGATTTTCAGCCCATGGGTGCCAATTTCGGTATTCTTCCGCCCCTGCCGCAGAAGATACGCGGCAAGCAGGAGCGGTATGAGGCGTTGGCGAAGGTGGCGCTAATGCGGTTGGCGGAGGATACGCCAATGCAGACCGTTTCGGATGCGGAGGTTTCGGCGATTTCCCAACGTTTGATGGCGCAAAACAAGGAAGCCTATGAGGTTTTGGTAAAGGGCGATGCCTGAAATGGATGCCGTGCCGACGATGCAGCGGCTATATTCAGTACGGCAACTTGCATGATTCCGCAAACCCTCAATGCCAAATAGAAAAGAAAAAACTACGGAAAGGCCGGAGATATCGTGACAGAAACGCAAGACAAGAGACACGCGCTGGAGGCGGCGCTGGAATATGAATTCCGCAAGCCGGAGCTGCTGCTGCGGGCGCTGTCGCATTCCTCCTATGTGAATGAGCGGCAGTCGGCGGGGGAGAGCAACGAGCGTCTGGAATTTTTGGGCGACTCCGTGCTGGGCTTCATCGCGGCGGAGCATTTCTTCAAGAACCGCCGGGATTTGCCGGAGGGCGAGCTGACCAAGCTGCGCGCGGCGGCGGTGTGCGAGGCATCGCTCTGCGGCTTCGCGTGGGAAATTGATTTGGGACAGCATCTGCTGCTGGGCAAGGGCGAGGATGTCACCGGCGGGCGGGAGCGTCCCTCCATTCTCGCGGATGCCTTTGAGGCGCTGATTGCCGCAATCTATCTGGACGGCGGCATCCGCGCGGCGCAGAAGTTTGTGCTGCGCTTCGTCACCAAAACAAACACAGGCAAGGCCGCCTTTGAGGACTATAAGACCATCTTGCAGGAAATCATTCAGCGCAACCCGGAGGAGTTGCTGGAGTATGTGCCCAGCGGCGAATTCGGCCCCGCGCATGACCGCCGCTTTGCGGTGGAGATTCACTTGAACAGCAATAAAATCGGGTATGGCGAGGGGCGCAGCAAAAAGGCCGCCGAGCAGGCCGCTGCCAAGGAGGCGCTTGCGCTCATGGGCATTCACGGATGACGGCACGTTACCGCAATGTGGCACTGTTCGTGCCGCAGCAGGGCTGCCCCGCGCAGTGCGTCTATTGCAATCAGCCGCGCATCAGCGGCGAGAAGGGGCGCGTCACCGCGCAAGCCGTGCATAACGCTGTAAAAACTGCGCTGGCGCAGAATGAAAGCTACCCCGCCGCGCTGGGGGAAATCGCCTTTTTCGGCGGCAGCTTCACTGCCATCGATGCCGCGTATCGCCGCGAGCTGCTGGAGGCCGCGTATCCTTATATAGAAAAGGGACACTTTCGCGGCATTCGCATTTCCACAAGGCCGGACACCATTGACCTCGCCGTCTGCGCGGAGCTGAAGCGCTTCGGTGTGACCACCGTGGAGCTGGGCGCGCAGAGCATGAATGACGCTGTTTTGGCGCAATGCAAACGCGGGCACAACGCTGCCGCCGTGGAACGTGCCGCCGCGCTGCTGCATGAAAACGGCTTTCGCCTGGGTCTGCAAATGATGACAGGTCTGCCCGGCTCGGATGATGCGGACAGCGTCCATACCGCCGAATGCTTCATCGAATTGGCCGCCGACATGGTGCGCATCTACCCCACGCTGGTGCTGCGCGGCACGGCGCTGGAACAACTGTTTCGCGCGGGCGAATACCGTCCGCAAACCATAGAAGAAGCCGTGTGCCTTTGCGCGGCGTTGCTGGAACGCTTTCACGCGGCGCAAATCCCGGTCATCCGCCTGGGGCTTCACGCGGGCGAAATGCTGGAAAACAGCCGGGTCGCAGGCCCCTGGCACCCCGCCTTTCGGGAAATCTGCGAATCGGAAATCTACTTCGCGCGCGCAGTCCGTGCGCTGCGGGAGATTCCCAAGGGGCAAGAAATCACCCTCGCGGTCACGCCGCGCGCCCTCTCCCAAATGATTGGGCAAAAACAAGAAAATCTGCACCGTTTGTGTGCATTGGGCTACCCCTGCCGCGCAGCTGCGGCGGAGGGCTTGCAAGAATATGAGGTAGGGATACAATGGTACTGAAATCACTGGAAATGCAGGGCTTTAAGTCCTTCCCGGACAAGACTGTCATGGAGTTTGACAAGGGCATGACCGCTGTCATCGGCCCCAATGGCTCCGGGAAGAGCAATATTTCCGATGCCGTGCGCTGGGTGCTGGGGGAGCAATCCACCAAGAGCCTGCGCGGGGCAAAAATGGAGGACGTTGTCTTCAGCGGCACAGCGCTGCGCCGCGCGCAGGGCTTTGCCGAGGTGACGCTGCGTCTGGACAACCGCGACCGCAGCCTTGCCGCCTATGAGATGGACGAGGTGAGCGTCACGCGCAAATATTACCGTTCCGGCGAGAGTGAATACCGCCTGAATGGCGAGCCGGTGCGTTTGCGGGACGTGCATGAGCTGTTTATGGATACGGGTCTCGGGCGGGATGGCTATTCGTTGGTCAGCCAGGGGCGCGTGGCGGATTTGGTGTCCTCCCGCTCCACCCAGCGCCGGGATATGCTGGAGGAGGCGGCGGGCATCTCGCACTTCCGCTACCGCCGCACGGACGCAAACCGGCGGCTCACACAGGCGGAGGAAAACCTCGTGCGTCTGCGGGACATTCTCTCCGAGCTGGAGGGGCGTGTGGGTCCCTTGAAAATCCAGAGCGAAAAGGCGCAGAAATACCTCATGCTTGCCAACGAAAAGCGCGAGGTGGAAATCGGGCTGTATCTGCATACCATCGAAAAATCCAAGGTTGCATTAAAAGAGCAGGAGCACAGGCTCAACCTTGCGAATTTGCAATACAATGAACTCAACGAGGAGTTGGCGGCGCTGGAGGCCGCGATTGAGGCGGGGCTTGCCAAGGGGCAGGAAATTACGCTGAAAATCGAAGAGGTACGCCAGGGTGCGGCGGAATTTGAAGAGCAGGCCACCGTGTTGGAGGGGCAAATTTCCATCGAAGAAAATTCCATTGAACATAACAAGGCCACCATCGACCGCATCACGCGGGATATGGAGACCGCCGCGCAGACGCAGTCCCACATCGGCGAGCAAATCGCGCTGGCGGAGAGCGAAATTATGGCGCTGGAGCAGCAAATTGCACAGCGCGAGGCGGATTTGGCGGAGCTGACCGCCGCCGCGCAGGGCATCCGCGAAAAGAGCCGGTCCTTCTCCGCGCAGATGCAGGAAATTACGCAGCAGCGTATGGATACGGCGGCAGCCCTGTCCGACAAGCGCGTTGCGCAGTCCACAGCCTCCTCCACGGCGGGAGAAATCCGCGCGCGCTTGGCGGAAATTACGGAAAACAGCGCCTCGCGCGGCTTGCAGGCGCAGGAGGCAACACGCCAGCAGGGTCTGTGCAAGGCGGAGCTGGACGCGCTGAGAGAAACCCGCGGGGAGCTGGAAAACGCCATCGAGGGCTATCGGATGCTGGCGAACACCCGCGCCGCCAAGACGGAAAAGCTGAAAAAAGAGGCGGAGAGTGCCGCCATGGAAATGCAGCAAAAGGCCGCCCGCGCCAAAATGCTGGAGGATTTGGAAAAGAGCATGGAGGGCTATTCCGGCAGCGTCAAGGCCGTCATGCGTGAGGCAGTGCGCGGTATGCTCACCGGGCTGCACAAGCCGCTTTCCCAGCTCATCACCGTGGAGGACAGCTGTGCCGTTGCGGTGGAAACCGCCCTGGGCGCGGCGGTGCAGAATATTGTAACGGATACGGAAAACGACGCGAAGCGCGCCATCGAGTTCCTCAAGCGCAGCCACGCGGGGCGCGCAACCTTTTTGCCCCTAAGCGCCATCCGTCCCGCGCATTTTAATGAAAAGGGTGTAGACAAATGCCCCGGCTACGTCGGCATGGCGGATACGCTGGTTTCGGCGGATGCGCAGTATCGGGACATTCTTTCGTCCCAGCTGGGGCGCACGGTGGTCATGGAGCGCATTGACGATGCCATTGCCGCCGCCAAGCGCTACGGCAACCGCTTCCGCATTGTGACGCTGGATGGGCAGGTGCTCAACGTCGGCGGCTCCATGACGGGCGGCTCGCAGACGCGCAGCGCGGGCATTCTCAGCCGTGCCAATGAAATTGAGGCGCTGCGCATACAAATAGAGAAGATGCAAACGGCTCTGGGCGAAACCCAAAGCAGATACAAGAACGCGCAGGCGGAATCCGCCGCCGCCGCCGCTGAGCTGGACGGCACGCTCGCGGATTTGAGCAACACGCAGGAGGCAATCATCCGCAAGGAGAGCGAGCTGCGCGTACTCACCGAGCGCATGGAGAGTGCGCAGAATGCGCTGGCGGATTTTGAGCGTGAGAAGAACGCCTTGCGCGGCCGCCTTTCCAGCCTGGAGCAGGACGACAGCGCCCTGCACGGCGAAATCGAGCAGCTGCAAGCGGTGCTGGACGCGCTGGACGCAGCGATGGCGGGGCACGACAGTGAGCGTCAGGCGCTTGCGGCCGCGCTGGAGGAAAACGCAGAGTCCGCCGCGCAGCACAATCTGCAGATTGTGGCGCTGCAAAAGGATATTCAAGCCAAGCGCGAGAGTATTGAGGCCTTGGGGCGGCGTGGCAGCGCCCATGGTGACCGCATGGGCGACCTGAGCGCGGAAATCGGCGGCAT
>JGI994J12354_10001098_pt1 | contig 27367 bp, 13 predicted proteins | sample IntmicLarv3ML3BL_FD_12354 | JGI IMG/M metagenome (IMG submission 12354)
ATGCGCCCACAAAGCGGTTTTGCACGTACCAGTTCGCCGCAAGGAGGGTGCGACCGGAATCACCGATGTAGGTGAGGAAAACTGCACTAAGGAGAACCGCCGTGGCTACCACGGCGGCTATGATGGAAATAATAAATGTTTTCAGGCTGTATTGCTTCATGTTTTGCTCCCTTATCTGCCTCTGTTTCCGCTGATTTCGCTCCACTCGTAAGTCGTGTATCCGTCATAGGAGAAATAGAGCGTCCCTTTCAAGGAGGAGTAAAAGTCCACCGCATTTCTCCGTGCGCCGTTAATGCGTACTTCAAAATGCAGGTGATAGCCGGTAGACGAGCCGCTAGTACCCACGTAACCGATGACCTGTCCCTGCTTGACCACATCGCCTTCCTTCACAATATAGTGGGTCATATGAGCGTAGAGGGTAGATTCCGTCGCACTGTGGGAAATGCTCACGTATTGGCCATAAGATGCGTGGCTGCGCGCCAGCAGCACCACACCGCCTCGCGCTGCTAGAATCGGCGTCCCTCTCGGTGCCGGAATATCAATGCCGGTATGATCGTGGTATCTTCCGGTGAGAGGATGGGTGCGGGGGCCAAAGCGGCTTGACAATCGGTAGTATCCTGGCAGGGGCCACTGATAGCCTGAGCCCGGGTCGAATTGAATATTCTGCGCAGCCAGTGCCTTTTGTAGTTTGTCAATCTCTGCCGCAGTCTGATCCTCCAGGCGGCGGAATTCAGCAATGGCTGCCTGATATTCAGCTTCCTTGCTCATAATCTCGCTCACCAGCGCCTGTGCTTGCTTGACCTTGGCCTCTAGAGCAACCTTCTGCTCCTCGAGGGCATCTTTTTGCGCCTGCTGATCATCTCTCGCCTCTTGCAACGCTTGCTGCGCATCTACAATCTCCAATCGCATTTGCTCCAGCTGGTTGGCCACGGCGTTATCGTATTCTACCACTTCGTTGATCATATTAATCTGATCAAGCAAATCGGGGAAATCCTTGGCACCGAAGAGGATAGACAAGTAGGACACCGAGCCTGCCTCTTCCATCGCCCGCACCCGGCGACAGAACAGCTCAAACTGCTGCCGTTCCGCCTCCTGCGCTTCCAACAGTGCGATTTCCTTTTCCGCAATGAGGGCATCAAAGGTATCGATGGTGGCCTGGGTCAGATTAATCTGATTTTGCAGCACCCTCATCTCGCCGTCCAGAATGGACTTAGCCTGCACTGCCTTGGCCTTGTCATCCTTCACCACTTCCAGTTCCGCCGCCAGTGCTTTGCGCTCTTCAGCAAGTTCCTCACTCTGGCCGAGGAGCTTGTCAATCTCCGCCTGCGTTACCACTGCACTTGCCGGAACCAGCATACCCAGCACAGCAGCAAACAAGGGCAGTAGTAATAGCACAACAAGCCCCAGAGCCAGCCAGCTTTTTGCGTTGCTTCGGTTGTTGTTTTTGTTCTTCATATGCTCATACCTTCAAGAACCGCCCAATGGCAGCGCTGCTACCACCAACGCCCACCAGAAAGCCTACGCCAACAAAAATCCCGCCAATTCGTCCCACAACAGCCCGGAAGGGAATCAGGTTAATCAGCTGAATGGTATCCGATGTGTTCACCGCCCGCAGCAGCAGCTCGTAGATTCCCCACTGAGCCAGCAAAGCAACTGCGGCACCAACAAGCCCCAGCAGCAAACCCTCCACCACGAAGGGCCAGCGAATGAATGCATTAGTCGCACCGCACATCTTCATAATAGCAATCTCCTCCCTCCGGCTGAACGTGGCCAGCCTTATGGTGTTGGAGATAATAAACAGAGATACGGCAAAAAGAATCAAAATCAGAATCACTGCAATGGCTGTGGCAATGTTGCGCACAGCTACAAAGCCTTCCGCCAGCTCCAGCTCTACGCTGCGGTTCACAACGCCTTCAATTGCGCCCACTGCCTCAGCGGTTTCCCGCATGTGCTCAATATCGACCACGCTGATGGCATAGCGATGGCGAAACGCACTATCAGGCAAATCCATAAAGAGGGGGCTGTCCTGCTTGTCGGCCAAAAAGTTCTCCATGGCCTCTTCCCGGCTGATAAAAATCGCCTCGTTCACATTAGGGATGAGGATGATTTTTCCCAGAATCGTACGAGCTTGGCTCTCGCTTAGTTCCTCGTCGATGTAAATCATAAACTGGTTTTCTGCCTCTAAATCGGAGAGCATCCGATCCATATTCAGCGCCACCAGCGAAAAGCTACCCATAATCAGCAGGCAGGCCACAATCATGCAGACGGCAGCAAAACTCATCAACCCATGGGTGAGAATGCTGCGTGCGCCTTCCGTGATAAAATATCCGACGTTATTCCTCTTCATCGTTTGAGTACCCGCCCTGTCCGTCACTGACGATGCTGCCAGCGTCTAGTTTAATCACGCGCTTTGAAAAGCGATCCACCAGTTCCTTGGCGTGGGTCACCACCAAAACCGTGGTGCCCAGCTCGTTGATTTTTTCCAGTAGCATCATAATCTCCAATGAGCGAGCCGGATCCAGATTGCCTGTGGGCTCATCGGCGATAATCATCTGGGGATTGTTCACCAGCGCACGGGCGATGGCCAGCCGCTGCTGCTCGCCGCCGGACAGCTCTGTGGGGAACGCTCCTGCCTTCTCCGTCATGCCAACCAAATCCAGCACATAGGTAATCCGCTTCTTGATTTCACGACTCCGGCTGCCTACGGCACGCATGGCAAACACCAGGTTTTCCTCCACCGTCTTTTTCTCAATGAGCCGAAAATCCTGAAAAATAACGCCAAGCGTCCGCCGCAGATGTGGAATCTGCCGCGGACGAATATCGTTGAGGTTAAAGCCATTGACCATGATGCTGCCTTCGCTGCATCCGACCTCGGCAGTAATCAGTTTAATAATCGTGCTCTTACCGGAGCCGGAGGAGCCGACTAGGAAGACGAACTCCCCGTCGTCAATACGAAAGCTTACGCCGCCCAGCGCCTCAGTGCCGTTGTCATAAGTCTTGCAAATATCGTGTAGTCGAATCATCATTTTGCCTTTCTCACTGAATGGTTGTTCTTATTTAGTCCTTGGAAATTTCAAGTTTCCCGCCGCAGTAGATGCAGTGACAGCCTTCCTCCCGTGTGAGTAGTCGTATGAGTCTGAAGTATATCATCTTATTGCAATGAGGACAGCGGCATTTACGTTCGGAAATTACGACACAGGCGAAGCCGGGAATCATAGCTATAAAAGGAATGAAAACAACTGCAATGCCGCCCCAGTAGCCTCCAATAACCCATCCGATAACAAAACCAATGAAAACCAAACCTATTCCCAATGTATACAATACCCAAATTTTCGTCCAATCCTTCTGCCGAATCAATTTCTCCTCACTTTCTTGCCGCAAGGGTCAGCCATCTTTACGACTCAATCCCTCTGGAAATCAGATACTTTTTGACCATCAACGCAACCTTAAAGGTAATCGCATCGTCAAATTCCCGCAAATCAAGCCCTGTGAGCTTCTTAATCTTCTCCAAACGGTACACCAGCGTGTTGCGGTGAACAAAGAGCTTACGGGCGGTCTCGGAAACATTGAGATTGTTTTCAAAGAATTTGTTGATGGTAAACAGTGTCTCACCGTCCAGCGCATCAATAGGATTCTTCTTAAACACCTCTTGCAAGAACATTTCGCACAAGGTGGTCGGCAGCTGATAAATCAGGCGGCCAATGCCCAAATTTTCGTAGTTGATGACGGTTTTCTCCGTCTCGAATACCCGACCGACTTCAATAGCAATTTGCGCCTCCTTGAAGCTTTGCGCCAGCTCCCGGGCATGCGCAGCAATGGTGCCCACGCCAATGAGGGTTTCCATCTCATCGAGCCCCTGCAAGCTCTGCTCGATTTGAGCAGCAACCTTGAGCAGTTCCCGGGCATCTGCCCCGTCGGAGAGCTGCTTAATCAGCGCTGTGTCATCCTCGCCCACAGAGAGAACAAAGTCCTGCTGCCGGTCGGGAAACAGGGTTTGCAGAATGTCTACAATGGTGGTTTCCTCACCGCCGCTGCGGCGTACGACAAATACACCCCGAGGGACTTCAGAAACGAAGTGCAGCTCCTTGGCTCGGACATAAATATCCCCCATGAGGATATTGTCAGAAATAATGTTCTTCACAAAGGTGGCCTTGTCGTGCTTTTCCTCATAGTAAGTTTTGGCGCTGTTAAAAGCCACAGAAGCCATAGAACAGGCCAAGCGGGCACTCTCATCCTCGCCTTCCACAAAGCCGGCATAGTCAAAGTGAGCCGACCAACTGGACAGGGTTTTAAAGGTGCGTCCGCTCTGCACCACAAGTTGGCCGTCGGAACCGTCCAACGCCTCTACCATGTCCGGCCACTGCTCGCCAATCATGGACAGTTCTGTACAGGCGACGACCATTCCCTCGGAATCAATCACGCCGACAGTTCGATCTGTTGCCTCTTTCATCTGGAGCACAACGCTTTGAAACACACGGTTGGACATATGAAGTCCTCCTCTTTTCATCGGTCTGGGTTCCGTCGAATTGCCTAATATTTGGCAATGTGAACAAAAAAATCCTCTATCTCTTAAACATTATATACGAATGTCCGGCGAATTTCAAGAGGAAATTCTGATTTTTTTGTTCAAATTGCCGAATCTTATAAAACTATCCTTTTTTATGGAACAACATATTTTCCTGCTCTGCCGCTGTCAGCAGTCGGAAATTCCCCGGTTCCAGTGTTTCGTCCAGTGCCAGCTCCCCCATCGACAGTCGTTTCAAGTAGGTCACCGGCTTGCCCAAACAGCCCAGCATTCGTTTAATCTGGTGGTATTTCCCTTCCCGCAAAATGACGATGGCCGCATGCGACTCACTCAAAAGCTCCAGCCCCGCCGGGAGGAAAGTCTCTCCGGAAGACATGGTCAACCCCTGGGCAAAGGCGGCTACATCGGTGCCATCCAGTTGGCCGTCCACCTCCACGTAGTACCGCTTTTCCACGTGCCGCCTCGGATGAAGCAGGTCATGAGCCAGTTGCCCGTCATTGGTGAGCAGCAGCAAACCCACGCTGTCTTTGTCCAGCCGTCCCACCGGAAACAGACCCATTTTTCCGTACTGGGCGGGCAGCAGGTCGAGCACGGTTTTCTCCTTGCCGTCTCGGGTAGCGGAGAGCACGCCTGCCGGCTTATTCATCATAACGTAGACAAATTCCTCCAGCGCAAGCCGCTGGCCGCTCACAGCGATTTCTACTGCACTGCGGTCGAATTTTTCCGCCGCCTGCTTCACCACGCTGCCGGCCACTATTACTCGTCCCTGGGCGATGAGCCGCTTCGCCTCGCTGCGAGTATAGCGACCCGTATCTACTAATATCTTGTCCAGCCGATGCAATGCGCCACCTCCTCTTTGCTTGTCCTACAAAATTCTAACATATTCCCCACGATTTGAACATAGAGTTTATCAACTTCTGCATCGAAAATCATGATTTTTTCAAGGGGGAATTGTAATGTTTATCTGGTCTACCCGTGTCCGCCCCAAACGCCTGCTGTGCTGTTTGCTTGCCCTCGCTGTTGTTGTCAGCGGCGTGCGCATCTGGGTGCATGGCGAGAGCAAAGCCGTGCAAGCGCCTGCGCTGGAAACAAAAAACATTAAAACCAACGAGGACCGGCTGAGCTTTCTCACCCGCTGCGGCTGGACGGTGGCGGAGGAACCTCTAGCAGTGGAGGAACTCATGATACCGAAAGAATTCGACGAGAGCTATGCCGCCTATCTGGATCTTCAATCCGCACAAGGCTTTGATTTAATCCAGTTCTCCGGCTGTCGGGTCAAGCGCTATGTGTATGAGATTCTCAATTATCCCTCCGGCGAAACCGGCGTGCAGGTAGGCATTTTAATCTACAAGAATCAGGTTGTCGGCGGCGAGGTGCTCTCCGCCCGGCTGGATGGTTTCATTCACGGACTAACAAACACAGGAGCCTAGTAAAAGACCGCCACCGACCATATCGGTGGCGGCTTTCTATTTTGAGAGAAAACAGAATAAGATTGCACGAGTCCATCGCTTCAGCAAGAATTTCCGCCTGCTTTCTCCCCTTTTAGAGCAGTTTGCACTGGCCTGCGGCTTGACATACAAGAGAAAAAGGGTAAGATAGAATCAAGATATTATTCGCTTGAAGGAGTGACGGACTATGAAAATCAGCGTACTGGTGGAAAACACTGCCTTGTCGCCGGAATTCGCCTGCGAACACGGCCTGAGCTTGTTTGTTGAAACGGATCAGCATTCCATCTTGTTTGATGCAGGCACCGGCGCAACCCTTTGCGACAATGCGGCAGCTATGGACATCGACCTCTCTTGCGTCACGCTTGCGGTTCTCTCCCACGGTCACTATGACCATGGCGGCGGACTTGTCCCTTTCTTCGCCTGCAACGAAACTGCGCCGGTCTACCTCAGCGCCCACGCCTTCGGCGACTATGGCTTCAAGCAGGAGGATGACACGCTGCTTTACATAGGCCTAGATCCAGCGCTTGCTGCCAGCGGCCGAATTCGTTATGTAAACCAACAGCTTGATTTAGCTGAAGGATTGATGATTTTTTCCGGCGTTACCGGCGATTACCCCCGTCCATCGGGCAACAGCCGCCTATACATGCGCACGGATCGGGGCCAACTGCCTGACGACTTCCGCCACGAGCAGAACCTGCTTTTGTCCGCCCACGGAAAATCTGTTCTGCTCGCCGGTTGCGCCCACAGCGGCATCGTAAACATCCTCGAGCACTGCCATAGGCTCTGCGGCACTTATCCGGACGTGGTCGTCGGTGGCTTTCACCTCATCGACCGGGACAACGATGCAAAAGATTTGGCCGAGCTCGAGATGCTTGCCCGGCGCTTGCTGCAAAGCGGTGCTATGTTTTATACTTGCCACTGCATCGGCCGGCCTGCCTATGAACACCTGCACCACATCATGGGTGATCGCATCGCATATTTAGCCGCCGGTGCACAGCTCACGCTATCATAATTTCAGCGTTTGCTTGAACGGGACACATCAACGGTTGCACCGGCTGATGTGTCTCGTTCAAGCTTTATTCGCCAACATAAAAAATAAAAACGTCGTAAAACTAGCTAAATACCCTAGTTTTTCGACGCAATGTTTTCAGAACAAGTTTTCACAATGAACCCAATGCCAATGATATGAGCCACCCACACAATTGCAAGACAACTGCGACCAATAATGGTATTTTCCATCGCAATGAAGCCCACTGCCAGCAAAATGGTCACCGTTGCGATAATGCGCAACTTCGCACCTTTTGTCATACCTTTTCCATGGACAAAAGATTCTAGATTTTTCTTGTACAAGGTTGTCTCCTTAAACCACGCATCCAGCTTCGGAGAGCTTTTCGCAAAACAGAAGGCCGCCAACAGCAGCAGGGGCGTAGTCGGTAAAAGAGGCACAATGGTTCCTAGTGCGCCGAGCCCACAGGCAAGCAGCCCTTCGACTATGTGTATGATTTTCACAAAAACCACTCCTTACTCCGTGCGATCCTGACAGTTGAAACCATCATACTCGCAAAGTACGATATCGTCAAGGATTTGAGATGCACCTGCGATTGGAGTGAATATAACCACCTTTTGTAGATGGACTGCCTATCGCTGTGCTGCCAGCATCTGAAAAAAATCTCCCCGCAACATTAAATCGCCTGTCAGCAAACCTTCCTCTGTCACGCCGCCCATGCTGCGCAGAAGAACCTGCTGCGCCTGCCGCACCGTAACCCGAGAGTCCTCTGATAAACTGAGTTTGCTATCAAAATACTGTTGCTCTATGCAATAGCCCACCTGCGCCTGCGCCCAGGCCGCACTGCCCATACCTGCGCCCAACGCAGAAAGCCTCGTCTCATTGGTCTGTATTTGCACCTGCGCATTGTCTAAACGGCACAAAATTGCGGCAAGCTCTTCATAGGTTAGAACTCCACCCAGCGCATAATCGCCGCTGCCGTTGCCTTGAATGATACCTCGCTCCCGCAGTTTGTCAAGTGCCGCATCCGTTTGATAGAGCTCATCGGCATAGCCCTGCAAGCGTGCGCAGAGCTCTTCTGTATAACTATGGTGGTTTTTATCAAAAGCTCTGGAGAGGAAAAATTCTTTCGTTCTTCCCGTGTTGTTGAACGTGGTATCCAGCATCAGCGGTGCGCCATCGAGCGTCACAACGTTCCACACATGGTTGCCCGGCACATCTCGAAGTTGGTAACTCGGAATGCCCAGCAGATAGCACACATCGCTTACTGTATTGGCGAATCCGGCGCACGTGGCCATCCCGTCCAGCAGCACACCAACCGTGGAGTGGGCCCGCTTTTCCTCCGCCACACTGCCATAGCTCACTTGCATCATCATGTATTCATTGAGTAGCACCAGCTGTTCACTAGGCTCGGTTGCCTTTGTTCGAATCTCTTCTGCTAACTCTCTCGCAGCCGCAAGTGCTTCTCCATACGTTATTTCCGGCGCATATACCGAGGCCGAGGCCGGATTATTTACCTGTAGCACCACAGCAACTTCTTTCAGCAAATCATCCTTGTTTTTCAGCCTACAAGAGGAAATATGAAGAAAGGAGTTGCCCAGTGCCCGCAGGCCGTTTTCCGTGTCAATCGCCGCTGTAACTTCTTTCATCATCACAGAAAAATCGGCGGTTTCGTAAAGAAAACGGACGGTCACTTGAGATGGCTGCGGAATCATGCTCCGGCAGTAGCGCATGACCGCAAGCATATACGCCTGCAAGTCCTCTACAGAAATGTCCGTTTCCGGACACAACAGTTCATAGTGCGTTACGCCATCTTCCACGCTGCTGTTGATCGTCCAAAATTCCCAGCCTTCAGAGAACAGTTCATCTGCGGGACTTGCAAATACAGGTGGCACCAAGAGGTATAAAAGCAGGCAAATCAGCACTGTTTTCATGCAACATTCTTTTATTGTCTTTTTCACGTTATTCTTCCTATTTCCGCTCATTTGCATCATTGTTTTGGTATAAATAATATCTTCTCCTTCTTCCGCAAGTCGGTGCACAAGCATCGCAGAAGCAAGCAAAAAAGAGGGTTAAGCGCTTACCTTGCTGTGGTTGATTTTTTTCAAATTCTCCACTGACCGACTCTATGCCATTACTGAGCACCTTCTGCAAATCCTCTTTTTTGCCGAAGGTTTGGAGAAAGGGAGACTAAACCGCCTCCCTTTCTCCTCATGTTTTAGACAAAACAAAACTATCATGTTCCACTTAGCCACTTTACTTTTAGTGCACTTCGGAGCTACTCCACCGGCCTTGCTTACTCTTTTGAGCGCCCCGGCTTTGTGGCGTCGCCTTGCGACCCCACTGCGCTGCCGATGAATGAGACTATCTCCAGCCCGTCGCTCGGCCAGCCTGTTTCATCCCGCAAATTAGAAGTTTGTCCGTTTCCAGATGAAGGAAAATTTCAAAGCCCGGCAGGACAGAAATAGGGGATTCCTGTCCTGCCTATTGGGCTCTAAATGGCGCTACGGAGAAGGGGATTCCCGCAACGCCCCAGTGCAGAAGGGAAGGGGATTCCACTACACTGAAAGGAATACCTTGTTGCCGGTACCCTCTGCAAAGCCTCTGCCTTGAGATGCCTTGCAGAGGGCACCGCCCTCTGGACAGCTGAGGCTGTCAAATCGAAGTGTTCAGAAACTCAAGCTTTCTTTGCAACGCTAACCCAGATTTCACCGCCGGACGCTGTTTTGCTGTACTCATGGGACACCGTGGTTTCCATGATTTCATAGTACGCCCAGTGATTGGTTGCCACATCGGGGAAGCGGTTGATACTTGCATTGGCATTTACATATGCCTCGTCAGCGCTGCGTTCAAGCAATCCGTTGGTCACCTTGGCCGCCTCAGCGCGAGCGATGTTCTGCTCGGGACGGAAGGTGCCGTCAGGATATCCGTTAATCCAACCTTTAGAGGTAGCGGAAACAATGTGCTGATAAGCCCAGTGATTGCTGGGAATGTCGCTGAAAATCATCTCGCCGCTGGACATGCTGGTGAATCTGGACAGCATCGCCACAAATTCAGCGCGGCTAATCAGAGCATCGGGACGGAAGGTGCCGTCTGTATAACCCCTGATAATACCCTTTGCTGCCAATGCTTTCACCGCTTCTGTGTACCATGCGTCAGCGAGCAAATCACTAAAGGTTGCTGACCCGCTATGGGAAGTGTCCAGCAGAAGGTTATACAGCATTTGAGCTGTTTCAGCACGGGTCATGTTGTCGTTGGGGCGGAATGTGCCCTTGTCGTCGCCTTGCATGTAAGCAAAGTGATTTTCTGTGTTAAGCGCAATCCCGTCTCCCCATTGGGCGTGGAGCGTCACGTTAGCCGTAACCGTAATCTTCTCGTTCGCAGCATAGCTTGTCCCTGCGCCATCTCTCTGGGTGTTCCAGCTGAGGAAAATCATGTCAGTTCTGCTGATGCCGGTGTCGGCAATGTCGAGCACAGTGTGCTCACTGCCGGAAGCGATACCGGTGACTCTTCTGTTGCCGGTTCCACCATTGGCATCATAGGTCACAGTGAAGCTTGAGCCGCCGGTTGAACCGCTGTTCCCACTGCCAATTCCACCGCTGTTTGTGACCGCCAAGGTGATGTTAGCGTTGCTCACGTTGCCGCCAGCCACAGTTCTACTGATGCTATTGCTGTTATATCCGGAAGCGCTGGCAGAAATTATGTAGGTGCCATTGACAATACCATTGACGATGTAGTCGCCTGCTGCATCCGCTGTGACATTCGGTAATCCGGCAATTGATACTACCGCACCGGAAATTCCTACACCAGAAACATCTACTACCCTACCGGAAATAGTGAACATCGAAGTGGGGTCTAAATTCAGTGCAATATTCGCATTGTCAACGTCGCCGCCAGCCACAGTTACAGAAATGCTGCCGGGGATGTAGCCCACCGCTGTGGCAACTGCGTTGAGTGTTGCACCGTCAGGCACATTAGTCACCAGATAATCACCATTGTTGTCTGCGGTAACCGTTTGACCGGCAATGGTTACCGCTGCGCCCACAATGGGATTGCCTGTTACTGCGTCCGTAACTTGGCCGAAAACGCTGTACGTCGCACCGCCAAGCGATACCAAAGCAAAATCAACACCAGTTTCATTTGCATCGTTCACGGTCACGGTATCAGAGTCAGACACATAGCCAGCCATAATGGCTTCCACGATATGAGCGCCATCGGGCACGTCGTTGATGATGTAATCGCCATTGCTGTCTGTGGTCGCTGTCAGCGCTGTGCCCTGAATGGTGACTGTTGCGCCAGCAAGCGGGACATTGGTTACAGAATCAATCACCTGTCCAGAAACTGTGTAGGTCACCAGAACAACGGGAACCAGCGCAAAGTCAACGCCGGTTTCATTTACGCCGTTCACGGTCACAGTATCTGAGTCAGACACATAGCCAGCCATAATGGCTTCCACGATATGAGCGCCATCGGGCACGCCGTTGATGATGTAATCGCCATTGCTGTCTGTGGTCGCTGTCAGCGCCGTACCCTGAATGGTGACTGCTGCGCCGACAAGCGGAGCATTGGTCACGGAATCAATCACCTGTCCAGAAACTGTGTAGGTCGGTGCGACAAACGGAGCCAGCGCAATGTCAACATTGCTCTGAAAGCCATTGCTCACCGTGACTGTCGCAGCATTGTCGGAATAACCCGTCATGCTGGCCGTGAGAACATGAGTGCCATTGGGCGCACTGATTGTATACTCGCCCGATGCGTTCGTGGTCACCGTCTGGCTGCCCAATGTCACTTCTGCATTGGCAAGCGGAAGCGCAGTGGATGCATCTGTTACCACGCCGGAAATTGTCCAGCCGCTGGCAACTGTAATCGCTGCGCTGCTCGTAAGAGCAGTGTCAACCAGTGTGCCTTCCGCAGTGGTGGCACCCACTACTTTGCCTGTAATCAAGCCAATGGTGTTAACTGTTGCCGTTGTCGGATCGACAGAGTGCAAATCAGGAACTGCATAAGAGAGCTCCAGATTGCTAATCAGCTGAACCGTGTTATCAGCATAGGTAATCCGTGCTTCAAGCGTTTCCATTCCGTTTACAAGGAGCGTCATGCTGGAAGGAACGAAGTCAAATGCTGTGATATTGCCGCCTGCGGAGCTCTGCGCATAGACAAATACCTGCCCCTCCGCTGTTAACGTTGTTGCGCCGGCAGAATAAATCACATTATAAGTCTGTGCACCGGACGTGGTTCCTGTAATCTCCACAGTCTGGCTCGCAGCTGTCGTTGCAGCCAGCGCAATTCTACCGGGAAGCATGGCATGCTTTGTATTCGCCTGCCATGTTACTGCTCCGCTGGGCAGAATAATGTTGTCTACCACTGTGTTGGTTGCAGTATTGGTCAGAATAAGGCGAGTTGCCGTTTCAGTCGTCTGGGTCAGCTCCACGCTGGTGAGTGGTGGGTCGATGACCAATTCACGACTGTGGCCTGCCTGATAAGGGTCAGCGATGTAGTTGATGATATAAATATCTACATTTTCGCCGGTGTTTCCATCAAGTAGATTCAGCACATTGACACTGCCATTGAGAGGTGTTGCGCCTTGCTGCTCAATTTCTAGTTTGTGCGTGGCAGGGTTGATTGTAAAACCATTTTCGCCTGCGGCAGCCCACGATGATGTCAGCGCTGCAAGCTGGCCGGCAGTCAACTGTGCTCCGTTGCCGGTATCCGCCAGTGCTACCGTTTTCATTTCACCGGGCCATAATTCAATCACATGGGGATTCGCCTCTAAGCCGAATATCACTATATTGCTTTGAACATTTACGTTCAGAACAGCAGTTCCGGCAGGAGATGTTGCAGTCACCGTTGTTGTACTGTAAGCCCCCACATTTTGACCCGTCACCAGAAGAGACGAGCCGGCAGTTACAGCCGGAATCGTTGCAACAGCAGTGTCCGCTACAACAAGTGATGCCAAATCATTCAATTCAACCAGAGCAGTCGGAGTACCGCCAGCATCGAGAAGCCATAGCTCAGAAGCTCCGCTGCTTCCTGCATTTATGTTGAGAGGATTGATGCTCCAAGCCATTGCATCTCCGCTGGCGTCATCCCAGACATAAATGTCCACCACCTCAATGCTGCTCTGGCCGGAGAGGTAGGCGCCCAAGCCGGTTCTGCCAACTGCCTGGCCGGACACACTCGTAATGTTCCCGCCTGTGAAGCTCGCAACGGCCGGATTATAAATAGTGGCAGAAATGTAGTCAGTCAAATTGGCAAATGCAACGGTGGTTCCGCTTGTATCCACCAAGGTGTAGGTCACAGTTCCCACTGCTCCATTTTTCACCCACAAAACACCGGGCTCCACGTTCAAACGTGCATCCGCAGGAATTACAAGAACCCTCGACGTGCCCGTTTTCGAGCTGTCGCTGTTGAGCGTTGCTGTGTACAAATCTTCATTCACACCGCTCACGCCAAGAATTTGATTTTGCGTGCCAGGCGCAAGCGCTGCAATTGTGCCGCCTGATTGCATTGCACCGGTGTACATGGTTGCAGGAAGCGCATACCGCTCATTGTTTCCGCCACCTATAAAATTGGCATACACAACAACACTGCGTGATGCACCAACTTCAAGAACCAGAGGTGACGGTTCAACAATCAAAGACTGATACGTAAGCCCTGCGGAATGAACCAAAATGTCAACAGAGGTGTTATATGTTGTGCTACCTACTGTGTACCGAACCGTTAGTTTGTCCAGACCCGTGTTCGCACCGGTCAAAAGCACATTATTTGTCGAAAGCACACCTTGACCCGTAGTAAATCTATTCGAGTTGGAGGCATAACTTACATTTATGGCGCTATAGGAAAGAATCGTTTCGCCTGCATCATACCGTCCGTTACCGTCAACATCTAAATATGCAAAATACTCTGCTGTGCCGGAGACGGGTATCAAGCCGCCCGTGCTTGTATGCTCCTGCAATCGGAGCGTACCGGCACCGCCGATGATAGGCGGGCCACCTGTCGCTGCATCAATCTGAGCCGTTCCGGTTACTGCATTGTCTGCAAGCAGCATGGCCGTTAAGTCAGTCAGACCGTTGCCCTGATAGGTGAGTGTGTCTCCATCTACAGTGGCTATGTTTGTGTTTGTAACCGAGGGATTCACTGCTGCTGCCGGAATCACCTGTGTCGTTCCGTTAGAAAACACCAGTTCATAGGTCACTTCTTCTGTCTGCGTGCTGCTCAAAAGAATGGGATTGGGGGTAATTCTAATCTGCGCACCGGCAAGCGAGTGGTTTGTCACCAAAACGTTTGCCCCTGTAGTTAAAGTAGTTCCATTATGAACATACACCGCACTGAGGCTGGTGTATCCACCATTTACGCCCACAAGCTCAAAAATATAAGGATTAGTGGCGGAAGGCGTTGAGGTCAAAGTTGCCGTAGCCGCAGAAGTAAGAGTTACAACGCCATTGGACAGCTTTGTCAGTGTACCTGTGCCGCTGTCCCGGCCAACAATAACCAAATCTTCCATTCCAGTTCTGACAAGTGCCATCTCTGTAATGCGTGTGCTAATGTCGCTTGCACGGGCAATATAAATCTCATTGATGGTCGCAGATGTGCCTGTTTGCATCACAATTTCCATCTCATGGGACAGCAACGGCTCATCATTTGATGTAATTTTTACGACCGCAGAACCAGCCACATTATTTGCAAATTTCAGCACACCACTGGCACTAACTCCGCCGTCAATGATGCCATTTGCGTTGCTGACAATCGACCATGTGTAGGCCGTCGGATTATCACTGATATTCGCATGCGAAAAATCAAGTGATACAATCTGATTGCTCCAGTCTCCCGTTGTGAGGATCACTTTAGAACGAGCCAAATCTATATCGCTTGCCAAACTGTTTTGTGCTGCGGGATTTGCAGATGCGGAATCGGTGTTGGTTACGCCTGTCAAGCGCACATCCTTATTAACCAACACGAAGTCCATTGTGTAGGCGTTCATGATGGCATAAGAGCCGAGGTTGTTAATTGTTTGCGTGCCGCTCAGTGCGTAGGTACCCGCTATGCGGTAATTTATAGGGGCATAGTAGGTCACTGCCAGATTTTCACCTGCCACAGAACGTTGACGCAGATGGCGGGTAAACGCAAAGGGGATACCACCGTTAATCGCAATTTGACCACTGGGCTGAGTCACACTTGAATCTGTTTTATCTGTACCCTGTAGATAAGCATAGATATCCGTGACCGCTGCATGATCCAGCTCAAACTCGTATCGAATCTGAGCCACCTGGCCTGTCTTAATTCGGTAGGATAAGGCTGGGACACCACTTGAGGTATAGTTACCATCAAAGCTAAGTGTTTCAAAAATCGGGTGATTATCAGCTGGAACAATATTGCTGGTTATCAGCGTGTCGTTTGCACTCACTTTGATGCCCCGAATCGTGTAGGTATAATCATCGCCGAATTGAGGCACAACATGCTGCATCTGACCGGCTGCAATTCCATCAGGGCCTGTAATCGCTCCCTGCGCTACCGATGTCGCTGCTCCCAGCGTGGCATAGCTTGTATCCAGAAGGAGAATGTCAAAACCACTCACGCCTTCAAAGCCTTCCCGTGTTCCGCTGAAGTTTACATCTCTCCAAATAACGCCATTCAAGGAAAAAGACTCGCAAGTCCCCAGCTCTACCTCACCGTCATATTTCATGTCGGCAGTTGTACCACCTAGGTATGAATCATCCTTGATGACCATTTCAAATTTCAGCGGAGTTTCCACGCCGTCAAATAGGGTGGCCGAGTTTGTGTCAGCATAGACCTCTGTACCAACCAGGTACACAGGCGGAACGGCAGAGTAGTCCGCACCGGGAATCAAGGGGTTTGACGTTGTACTTACCCGAAGCTCCCACGCTTGCAATCCACCAGCATCGGCCGCCTCATTACGCACCCAAGCATCGCTGCCCGTGGTCATGCTTGTGTCCGGCGTAAGGTAAGTCGGGTCAATAAACATGCGAACCACGACATCATTATAAGTAGCGGTCGCATTGATACCATTACCATAACGCAGGTTCATGGTCACTCTCTCGCTACCATACCCTGCGCCAGGTGTGAGTTCTTCCAACTTTAACTGGGGGATGTCAACTGCAAGCCAAGGGGAATTTTCGCTGACAGTCACAGCCTGACCCATGCCGTAGTCAATGCCGAAAACTAGAGATTGTCCCGGCAAAAGAAGCTCTGGATTATAACGAACAGCATGCCCACTGTCCAAGCTCAATCCCGTTCTGGCTGCGCTTGCATGAATGTCATAGAAATATCTGTTTTGCACATGGCTGAAGTTGTCCATCGCAACAAAGTCCGCAGTACGGAATGTTACGCCCGGATATGCCCGATCATTTTGGATTTGAGGATAAAAAACAGCTGAAATATGATCATGATCCCTGTTCACTGCATAAAGGTAAGCAGGAACTGAATTCTGGTATATGTTATTATTGTTCGTAAATAGAGTAGAGTTTACCGGCTCTCCTCTAGGCATCTGAAAATCAATCCAGGGATACACATTTGGTGTTGGAAATTTAACTGCCAGATCACCGGTCGTAAACTTGTTGATGCCCTGTCCGCGAAACTTCGCTGTATCGCCGGCACCACTAGCACCCGTACCTTGGCCAACCTGTGTATCCACAGTCCAGGCCAGTCCATAAGCATAAGCCTGTGTTTCACTGGTATTTCTTGCCTCAATCGTATAACGACAGGTGTCTACTTTGCCACTTGCGGACGGGCGCAGAGAAACAACCAGACGAATGGTTACATCCGTTGTGTTAGGCGCATACCCCTCCATAATAACGGTGTCCGGCCTGCTATCGGAGCCATTTTCTCCTGTGTCGTTATTGATTAGGTCATCGGTCGCCATATAGTCGATAGAGCCAAAAAGAGCATTTTTAGATACGGAGCCCGTATTGGTAAAAGTACCGTCGAGGCTACGACCGGTGGGATTGTTAAAGGAAATCCCCGGTTCCTGCCAGAAGGCAGGGTCTCGGGGGTCAGAGCTTGAGCTAGCTGAATCCTGCAAGGCAACCGCAATTGCAGAGTTCATACGGTTTGAGGCATTATAGTTAAGTGTGTGCGTGGTCGTAACGCCATCGTCAGCTGTGTCGAAATAGTTTAATCTAAAGGTTGGCGTTAAGCCACGATTAACCTCGATAGAAAAGTAATCTCCAGAAACTGTTACTGATGTCGGAAATGCACCGTCTTCGTTTTCAAGCGATGTTTCCGCTGCCTCCGCCGGCGGAATAATCGCCGGCAACAGGCCAAACAGCATGCACAGCACCATTAACATGGACAGAGCTCTTTGAAGGGCATTCTTTCTTAATGTTGTTTCCATTTGAGAGAAATACCTCCCTTTCTTCAATTTTTCAAGATTTTTTAACTGAAGCGAAGCCATGATAACGCCGCTGTCAGCCTAAGTATTAAACAAAATAACTCAATTGTTGTTCAGAGGCGCTTTGCGCCCCTGAACAACAACGGTATCAAGATTTTACTTCCAGGTCTCAGCGCCTGTGTTGTCTTTGGTGTAGTTGTGCTCTGTTGTGGCTTCTATGATGTCGTAGTAGGCCCAGTGACTGGTCGGCACATCGGAGAAGCGATTCACAGAGGGGTTCGCATCCACATATGCCTGGTCTGCACTGCGGCCGAGCATGATATTCGTCATGCGGACAGCCTCAGAGCGGGTGATGCTCTGTGCCGGACGGAAGGTGCCATCCACATAGCCGTTTGTCCAGCCCTTTGCGGAAGCGGAGACAATGTAGTCGTAGGCCCAATGGTCTGCGGACACATCGCTAAAGTTCATAATGCCAAGGGAAAGGTCGTCAAATCTGGCAAGCATGGTCACAAACTCTGCTCTCGAAATCGGAGCATTGGGACGGAACGTGCCGTCTGTGTAACCCTTGACAACGCCTCTGGATGCCAGAACAATAACTGCGTTGGCGTACCATGCATCAGAATACACATCTGTGAATGTCGAGTTGTTGCTGCTCACAGAGGTGTCAACCATCAGGTTGTAGAGCATTTGAACAACTTCAGCGCGGGTCATGTTCGCATCAGGCATGAACAAGCCCTTGTCATTGCCTCTAAGGTATGCAACGTGGTCAATCGTGTTGAGTTCCAGACTGCCCTGTGCTTGAATATCCTGTGCCTGGCTTTCCCACTGTGCATAGAGCGTTACATTGGCAGTCAGAGTGATTTCAGCACCGGAATCATAGCTTGTGCCGTTGCCGTTTCTCTGGGTGTTCCAGCCGAGGAAGATTTTGTTTTCACTACTGATGCCGGTGTCAGCCAGCATGAGTACCATGTGCTTGCTGTTTCTTGCAAGACCAGCAATACTTTTGCTGCCTGTTCCGCCGTTGGCATCATAGGATACAGTGAATGTACCTGCGGGTGTCGACGGACCACTGGAACCACCGGAACCACCAGGGCCGGGTGGTGCAACAACTGCTGTAACAGTGATGCTTGCTGTGTCAGCAAGCGTAGTCGTTCCGTCTGTGACAGAGCAGGTAATCGTTGCAGTACCTGCGCTCACGCCGGTAATCGTCACGGTTGCGCCGGTGCCGCTCACCGTTGCGATGGCGGGAGTGACGTCCCATGTGTAGGTCAATGTGCCGCTAAAGCTGACAGCTGTCGCTGTTGCTGTCGCCGCTGCACCAACAGCAACGGAAGCCGGAGTGACGGCAACAGTCACAGCAGGTGCGCCTGTAGGCGTCAGTATGAAGTCAACAGTCATGTCGCCACCGTTCACGGTGATGTTTTGGTTATCAGCATTAAAGCCGCTCTGAGAGGCTGTTGCCGCATAGGTGCCATCCGAAACGCCGGAAACGGTGTATGCGCCGCTTGCATCAGTGATAACGGTCTGAGAGCCAATGGTGACCGTTGCGCCGGTAAGCGGGTTATTCGCCGCATCTCTCACGAAACCGGAAACAGAGTGGGTCGTTCCACCAATTGGCGCAGCCGCCACGTTGAAGGTCAAGCTCACGCTGCCGCCCAGAAGGGGGCTGAAGGTAACGGTCGCTGTGCCGTTTGCCGTGCCAGTCACTTCTACACCAACAAGCGAGCCCTGATCAACAACAGAGACAATGCCGGGCGCACTCACGCTTGTGAGGAAGCTTGTAACCTGCGTGTTTGTACTTGTGTCATAAACGAAGACATTTTGCGTGTCTCCTGTTACAAGCGAAATCGGGCTGGTTAGGACGGTTCCTCCGGAATCACGAAGCTCGTAAGTCGGCGGAGTGGGTATCACCAATGCAGGTGTAACCGAAACAAGTATCGTTGCGCTTACACCAGAAGTGTGAGTCGCTATATAGACCGCATGCTGTGTTAAAGCACTGCCTGTGGCTGTGACTACATTGCCACTCAGAGCAAGGAAGTCCGCTGTACCACCCATATATGCCCATTCAGCACTTGCCACGTTCGTATATGCCGTCATTGTCACTGCACCACCGGCAGGAATACTATAGGTGGTTTTCCACTGAACCGTCACACTCTCGCCATCGGCAAAGGCATGACCGTTGAGGGATGCCGGAGTGAGCTCGACAACCTCATCGCAGCGCTGTAGTGTTACTGTAATGGTTGCAATAACAACGTTAGAAGCATCAAGCACATTGACAGTTACAGATGCATTTTCATTGTTGAGCATTTCTAGTTGATTATTAGATAACGCTGTTGCATCCAACTTTGACGTGCCATCTTCAACAAGACTCGCTGCGCCAGCCGGCAACAGTGATGAGATATCATCGTTTTGCCCATAGTAGACACTTCTTGTCAAGTTTTGGGGAATTGCTGTAAACTGAATTATTCTATCGCCCTGAGAGAGGGTAGGGATTCCATCTCCATTAATATTCGTTGTGAAAAGATTAAATGTATATGTGCCTATGGTTCCAGGTGTAAACTGCAGGGCACCGCTTGCATTCACGGAAACTCCGCAGGCACCAGGATTAGATGCACTCGGTGTGACAACCAAAACATTGGGGCCGGCTGCGCTCCCGGGACGCTCTGCATCTGCGAGCACACGCGTAGATCCATCGTTGAACTGATATCTGACGGGGTAGAAAATTGCCCCGCCCAAATCAGTCGCATTGGTTCCGCTGGCGGATGAAGAGTTGTAATCTACGCCAATATTAATATCAATAACAACCGGATCACTACTTGTATAGACGCCAAAAGTATCAGCTATCCGACCGAGCAAACCTATCGCAGAATATGAATGGGCCGGGTTTGCGCTTTGCAGCAGCGCAGAATTAAGTTCAAAGTCAACTGTTTCCGGAGTAGTTAATGAAATGACCGGATTGAGCAGATGAATCTTCAGACGCACATATCCGTCCGCATCTTCCCGTGTTACCAGAACATTGCTGCTCTGCGAAAAGGTAAATGCATTGGCTTCCCAGTCAGCGGCAAGCATGTAGTTCAAGCCGATGGTCGTATCTATATCACTTGTGCCAACCAAATTGGCGGGAAGAGTATTTGCGTAGCTGCTATCAAGGATAACCGGGTAGACATAGAAGGAGTGAGGAGCAGTCAATCCAGTTGTGTCAAACCGGTGGATATTTCTATCGCCTGCGTCCCGCATGTCAAAAATTGCATCATCACTTACCAGATATGTCCGCTCAATTGCAGGGGGGCTGACGGTCAGCTGAATACTAAAGGGGTTATTTGCTGCATCGTTAACCGCAGTGGTGGCATTATAAGTATTGCTTCTATAAACACCGCTAAAATCAAGCTCATAATGTCCGGACTGCAGGAGCTTAATCTCATAATGTCCGGGAACAACGCCACCACTCTCTGCCGCAGGTGTAAAGGTTACGCCGCCGGCAATGCTTGCGCTCACAATATGAGGCACAATCAAGTTGCTTAGAGTGGCGAGAATGCCTTGCACATCACTGCCCGGAGTGTAAGGAGAAACCCAGTCTGCAGCGCTGGGAGTCCCGATGCCATTGACCAGAGTTCTGTAGGCTGCGGGATCCTTTGACATGAGGTAACCGTACAGCACACTCATCTCAGCATCCGTACCGCTTGCAAAGTTATCAAGCGGGAGAGGTAGGCTCGATGCCGGTGTTGTCATGTTACCCGCAGACGGATTATATGCTCCATAAGTATCCATGGGTAGGAAGAATGTACCGCCGGCATATGTGCTGCTTGTGGCCATAGTATCAATCGCTGCGCCATCACTATATGTGGCTTTTATACGCAGGATAATTTTGTCGCCCACATTGCCGCTGAGCTGATACTGCCCGGCGCTATAGGGCACCGCAACATAAGTATTTCCTGTCGCATCATAGGTCATAATGTCCAAGTTCGTCAAAACCGCATCAGCAATCTTAGCATTAAGCTGTGTGCCTGTCACACCGCCGCTAACCAAGTTATGGCCAACACCATTGGACATAATTGTGCCGCTTCCACTGAAGCCCACAGTGGTTGAAGTGCCGATTGCAAGCGCTTCCGCATAAGCGCGCAGAAGGAATGCATTCGCAGAGTTGTCATACACCGGAGCCGTCAACCCTCCAGGCGAACAGGAAATATTCGCACCAAAGTTCTGCCAGGAGTTGTTGCTGGCAGTGTCAACAGCCGGATCATACATCTCGTCGTTGGTAAACACAGGAACAACCCACACATTGGCAGTCAGGCCACGAGGAATCTCCACTGTGCCGCTCAACACGGTTGCAACTTCAGCTTCACTATAAATTTTCTTGAGTTCATTCGCAGGGTTATTATAGTCATAGACGTTGCCGGGCGTTTCAATGTAATATGTGAAACGTTCAATCAAAGAACTAGACAGTTGCAGCGTAAGAGTGCCGGTATTTCCGCTGGCATCTGTGATTGTGATGGTCTCTGCTGTGCCGACACGAGCATCATTTGCACCACCGTTTCGGGTGCTGTCAGCCGTGAGGAGGACACCGGAGCCAAGCTGAACATCGCTAAAAATAGAGTTCGCAGGGAGCGTATTTAGGGTCAAAGACGCAAACTCCGAAGATGAGAAGTTTACCTGCACTGAATCTCCGTTATCGTAGACGGCAAACACCGTGTAGCTCTCTCGCGAGCCAATTGCGATATGATTAACGCCCAAACCGAGAGACGTTCCGGATGCATCGCGGAATTCATAGCCGTCAATCGAACGGGGAATGATGCGAATGTCGAAATACAACGGATTCGGTGTACCGCCGCTGATGTTGGTATTTGCAGCAGCAGTCACAGTTTCAGCGCCGCTGCCCACGTTGCTCGTCACGAGCAAGCCGGGTGTGTTTTGAGGCGGATAGGTGACAACTCTGCCCTCAATATCTGTACATTCAATAAAATCAGCCGCACTGGAACCAAAGGGGGAAAGAACGCCGCTTCCTCGATCCACATCGTTCCAGGCGATCCCTCCCAGCGGAGCCATGAACCACGGGTCACTCACATTGGTGCTGTATCGGGCGGCAACGACAAAATATGCCGTCTTGCCTTCCAAAATCGTAGTTTCTACAACACCGGAAGGAACGCCAACCGGGTTCCAGCCGCCGCCAATATACTCATATTCTGCCACTAAACCAAAAGCGGCATCGTTATCATTGACCAGCTGCTGAACATCCAAGCCGTTCAAAGTGGGATAGACAGTTGCATCAACTTTGTACAATGCATATGCTGCCGGCGGAACAGCCTGAATCGCATAATTAAATGTCTCGCTGATGCTCACCGAAGGAGCGACAATGGAAAATTCGTCCGTTCCGGATGCCTCCAGCGCAGAAATGCGAACTGCAGCATACCCGTTTACATTAATAAATGCGCCTTGAACGTTTCCGTTTCCGCTCAAATCAACCAGGCTAAAGACAGCATTATAGCTCGCATCAAGCGGCTGGCCGGTTGACATGTCTTTGAGCAGATAAACCGTTCCCTCGCTGTACCCGCCAGGGGCAATATTCCCCGCAGTTACGGAGGAAATCGAAGTCCCGCCCTTAATGTGAATATGTGCGTTACTTGCTGCTGTAATATCTCCAGCAGACACACCATCGTTGATTTCTTCCAAAATAAGATCGCTAACCGTGGCCAATGCCTGTACAACAAAATTTATGGAATCCGTCTTGCCGGAAGAAATCTCGTTTACTTCCAATTCATATGTTGCTACGCTTTCTGACGGATCAATTACTACTGTAATCTCCACCGCCGCACCGGCAGCAGCCATCGTGGCGGAGCTGCCCAATGCCAGCAGGTCTGTTGTTATTGTTAAATCAGCAGGACTCAGAGCAGCCTGTGCTCCGTTCTCGTCAGTCTTCACCACAGTGTAGACATAGGTTCCGCCTTGATACACAGCAGACGGGCCAGTAACCGCCAGAGATGTGTCCAATACATTCAACGTATATTGAATCACAGTCGTCACAGTTGAATGCTTGAACCCAAGCTCCAGAGCCAAGGGATAGCTTCCGGCGCTCAAGCCAGCCAAGCCGGCGGGATCTGTTCCGCTAAGTATATTTGAGGAGGTAAATGCGACCGACGTACCCGCAATTGTAACTGACTCAATGGAATCAATCAAATCGTCGGCAATTGTGGCATCAGTGGCACCGTTAAGCACCAAGTCAGCCACTAAAGCAGACAAATCAATGTCATTTGCGGTGACCGCATTGTAAACAATGGCGTTCACTGCCGGAGCTAGCTGGCGAGTGCCGCTCGCAAAGGTTCCCGCCGTTGACGCTGAGACACCTGCTTGGGGCACCACATCGGTGATATTTGTGTCATCTGCCACAACCATCACCAAATTAGGATAATCCAACTTTAACTCAGCCAGATCCAACGTGCCGACCACGCTGGGATTTTCTCTAATGTTAATGAGGAATACGCCGCTGTTTGGCCCGCCGACCGCAGCTACAACTGCATCCTCTACGCTTGTGTTCGTCATTGGTGCCGCCAGCACACTGGCCGGAAGAATAGTCAACACCATTGCAAAAGCCAGAAGCCGGCTAATTATTTGCTTTGCTGTTCTTTTCACAGATTGTTGCCTCCTGTTATTTTTATATTTTCTCACTATTTATATTTAAAACTAGCACGGCGGTGCACGTACCAGTAGTTTCGCCATTGAACATCCCCTCCTCCTTTGTTCTGCTGCATCCTCTCTTTAGCAGTCTGCACTACGTGATATCCCCTACCGCAGTGAAAACTGATTCGCTAAACAAAAAACGCAGCGGCAGTTGCATACCCTCGAGCTGCCATACTGTTTCTATAAATCCATTAAAATAAACGGCGAAACGAACATCTGGCGCAAATATACGCCCGCATCCGCCGAGGATACTCCAGTCCTAAATTTCAGCTTTATTATATCGGCTGAAATTGATTAACAGGCTCTGCTGCAAGCCCTAAAATAACCGCTGCCCAAGCTCAATAAATCCTCCCGCACATAATTTGCATTATGTGCCGCTCTCAGAAAAATATTTGCATAAATTTTCCGCAAAAAATAAATATGTCGGAATTTTCCGGCATATTTTTTGGGGAAACTTGTTTATAAGAGGGAGCGAAAACAGGCCTGAGCAGAATTTCGCCCAATGAAATTGCTCAGACCTAACTTGATTATGTAGAAGCAGGCTATTTTTTTCTTGCCTTTTGTCGTATTATCGGATATAATGTCACTGTGTCGTTCTCACGGAGGTGCGATATGTAAATAGTTCAGCACATAATGCAAATTATGTGCTTTTTTATTTATACAACCAGCGACAATCGCTGCAAAATCCGCTCGTGGGTGTGTCCGCATTCTATTGTGTAGATGCGTGTTGTGTTGATGCTGCTGTGTCCTAAAATGTCGGCCAGGCGCCCCAAATCCTTTTCAATGGAGTAAAACGTGCGGGCAAACAAATGTCGCAGGTTATGCGGAAAGACTTTTTTTCGCTCCACGCCGGCGTCTTCACAAAGACTCTTCATATCGGCCCAGATTCTATGCCGCGACAACGGTGCTCCTCTCTTGGTGAGAAAAACGCTTCCTTTTGTAATATGCTCCTGCTTTGTATAACGAAGCAGGAGCTTTCTTAATTCCGGAACAAGAAACACGGTGCGGTACTTACCCTTGCTCTCCACCTGCGCTTTCCCGTTTCGCACCGCCTCTGTTGTGATAAAGCGCAATTCCGAGACACGGATTCCTGTGGAAAAAATAGTCTGCATCAACAAATAGAGCCTTTGGCTCTTTTTCCTCTTTGCCGCCTGAAGAAGTCGCCTATACTCATCCCTTGTCAACTCTTTTTCGGATTCTGAAAACATACTGCGTTGAATTTTAAGTGACTTCACTTTCAGATCCGGCCTTGCAATAAAATCAAAAAAACCGTTTATTGCAGCTATCATCGAGTTAACACTGGTTGGCTTATGTTTTGCACTCAGATGCTTTTTGAACGCCAGCACTTTGCTTCTTGTCACTTCCTCTGCTTTCATAAAAAAGAAGAACACCTTTACATCTCTTACATACTTCTCAATTGTCAGCGCACTGCGCTCTTGGTCAATCAAAAAGTTTTCAAAATCGATTAGCCGGCTTTCATCTAATATCAAATTATTCATTGTCTATTCCCTTCTGTTTTCATTCGCTCTCGCCCTCAGCAGCACAGGGATAAATCCATGCGCCTTCTGTGGAGACGGAGGCATTCTGCTGCAGGCATGGTAAATTATACCATTTTTAGGAAGTGAGAGTCACCTCCTTCTTTACTTTTATTGTACTTAGTCTGCAACAGAACTATACATTTCAGATAAGGGAAAAGTTATTGCAAAATCAATCGCTATACATGGTACACACAGACGATGGAATATTCAATTAGCACGACATTATCCATTGGTGAACTGAAACAATTGATTAATTCAATTTATGAGGAGTAAAAATGATGAAAAAAGTAAATTCCGCTTTATAGCTTTGCCGCTGATTTGTTCCATTTTGCTCTCAGGCGTGGCTTTGGGAGCAAAATGGAGATCGAGCGACCAGATTCGGTCTTATTCTGTGAGTGTAACTCCCACCACTGGAAATCGGCTTGTAGTTGCATTCTCAATTGCAGAGACGAAGTCCGTGCAATTGGTTGGTGCAAAAATCATTGCTGTTTACGAGAAAAACGGCTCTTCTTGGGTATGTGTGGGTGGTTTTACCCAAAAAAATTCTGGAATGACAGGTTCCAATACATTTAGCTACGGAAACACTATTTATTACAACGCAACCGCCGGTAGAAAGTACAGAGTCACTGTTACACTTTTTGCGCAAGACTCTAGCGGAAACGAAGGTTCACGCACCCTTACCTAATACAGCAACGGCAAAATAGCAAACCTAAATATATAGAAGAAGAAGCTTATTACCTACAAAAAGCAGGTAATAAGCTTCTTTCATTTTTCTAACTCCTACGTAATCAAATATTTGGCGCAGTGGGCTTACAGATTCAGGCCATTGCCATGGCATGTATCCTTATGTATCCTCTTGGGTAAACCATACAATGACAGGATTGTAGAATCTAACACGCAAATAAATAGTATTGCTGTGCAACATTCGAGCCTACTCTGGCCCTGGCAAAAAGCTGCGCCCTCGCAGGACGTAGCTTTTTGAAGCCGGAGAACAAAATAGATGCGCAACGGGCTTCGTTTTTTGCAAGGAAGGGATGGTGAGGGAAACCTCTACGGTTTCCCTTATAATTGAGCCGCTTGCGGCGGAGCTGTCGCCTATTGGTGACGCCAAAAAGAAAAAGAACAGCCTAAGCTGTTCTTTTTCTTTTTGGCACGCCCGAAGGGACTCGAACCCCCAACCCCCAGAACCGGAATCTGGTGCCCTATCCATTGGGCCACGGACGCATATTTGGTTTTTAATATTAAATCAGCACGGATAATTGTACCATGCGCCCCTCCTAAAGTCAATCCGTTTTTCACTCGTCGGAACAATTCTTTTGCGCAAACAACCTCCGCTGCATAGAATAGCACACGGGCTCATTGCTCCACTTCCTGCTAACTGCACCTCATATTCCCTTTTCTCTCCCCTTCCTCTCTCTGAAAAGCTCATTTTTTAAGATGAAACCCAATTTCTCCGCTTCTTTCCAGATAGTATTCTGCAATTTCCGCCCATGATAGCATGTGAAAGGAGTGAACACAATGCAAAAAGCCATGAAAGATATCCTGCTGCGTGCAATCATTTTATCTGCGGTTATGGCGGTCATTCTCATGGGGATCCACAATGCTTACGCCGCCGAGGAGCAGCGCAAGCTTGTTCCCATGGGCAACGCCGTGGGTATCAAGCTTTTCTCCGACGGCGTGATTGTTGTCGGCTTTGCCGAGAATTTGTCCGCTGTCCCCGCAAAAAATTCCGGTCTGCGGGTGGGGGACATCATCACCCATATTAACCACAGCGAAGTGGACACGATTGAAGAGGTGCGAGCCATTGTACAGGAAACCGGCACTGCGCCC
>JGI994J12354_10001099_pt1 | contig 27357 bp, 25 predicted proteins | sample IntmicLarv3ML3BL_FD_12354 | JGI IMG/M metagenome (IMG submission 12354)
AGATGCGGTCAAAACTCATGGGAATACCGCTCTCCAACCGCAGGTCTGTATAGCTGCTATGATAGCTGCCGTCCACCATGTAAACAGGGTCGCCGGCGTTGGTATTTAGCATCAAATTGCTAAGGCCGGCTTTCTCCAAAAAAGCGCAGAGAGTGCCATCCAAGAAAGCAGCTCGGGCATCTCGAATCACATCCGCTGAAATACCGGAGGTCAGTGCTAGAAACTGGGGGTTTCCATCATTGCCCAGCAGGCGATAATCAATGATGAAGTATGCATACTCAGGGAAATTTCTCGGCCAGCTATAGTCTAAACCGTGATACTCATTTCCTTCACTATCTGTGCCGCAATCCGCAGTAGCTCCACCTTGTGGTCGGACTTCAAAACGGATATCCACCATATCTAGGTCAAGGTCATCACCAATCACAGGGTAACCGCCTATGCGCCCTGTCCACAGCAGGGTATAGCGTCCGTCTTCTCCGTTACGCTTCAATAAGCGGACGCTTGGGTCCATGCTTCCCCCTGTAATATCTTCAAAGTTCTCATCAGTAACCAATTTGTTTGCTACCTCAAGCAGCATACGCTCTGACTCACTCATAACACTAAAGAGCATCATGCCACCACCCTGCGATTCAGAGGGCGCAGGAATATCGATTGTACTTATCTGAATGATTTTTGCAGAACCGGAACCTGTAGATATAACCTGTGGCTCAACAACAGGCATCAGAACAATTTCTGATGCAGGAGATGTTGTAGGCGCAATATCTTCGGGCACAGGGATTTCTGTCGGTACAGGAGCTTCTGCTTCGTCATCATTGCTTGCTTCATTCGATTCATCTTCTTCAAATTCCTCGGATTCAAGCGAAAACAGCACAGATGTTTCGAGCACTGTCTGCTCTCCTGCACTCTCTATGAAATCTTCCTCAGTGTCGCCCTCTGACCAAACAACATCTTCGCTACTTCCCTCTGTTTCACTAGTAGGTACGTCTTCCTCAGCAGCATTAAGAGCTTCGGAAGCCACATCCACGGGTTCTATCGTTCCAATTATTGGCGCATCCACTTCAGCAGGCGCATCGGGTTGGGCTGGGACAGAGAACGGTAAAGAAAAACCAGAGACACAGCTACATGGATGCCCGGGAATATCTCCCTCATGCCCCATCAAATATACATTTGTTATTAAATTGCCCGCACTCGCCCATGGCTTGTTGGGATCTGGATTGTTAACATCGCTGCTGGTACCAATAGAGATTGTCATGGGTTGGTGGCACTGCAAATCAAAGTCAATGCGCAGTACAGAATCGCCCGGGTTAAAATTATCTACTGAAATTTCCAACGCCGCCACCGGCACAGGGAGCAGACCAATCATCAAGGCGACAGACAAAACCATCGCCAGAATGCGTTTTGTTTTCTTCATTCTCGTCATTCTCCTTTAACCCTCCGCATGGTGATGCTCCACCGAGGCTTCCAAGATATGCTGATATGCCCAATGGTTCGCTGCAACATCCGGGAACGGGCAACGCAAAGTATTCGGCTGGGTCTCAATATTTCTGCCCAGCAGCAGGTTGACCACCTTCACTGCCTCACTGCGGGCGATAGGCTGCTCGGGGCGGAAGGTGCCGTCGGTATAACCGTTGATATATCCGGCATCCACAGCAGCTTTCAGGTAGGGCAGATACCACGCCTGCTCTACATCAGAGAAGGTCAGTGCATCAATGGTAATCTCCATATCCAGCGGCAGACCTGCTACTCTGGCAATCACCGCCACAAATTCTGCACGGGTGATGGATGCCACAGGCTTGAAGGTGCCATCCGTGTAACCGGTGAAATACTTATTTCTGCTTGCGGTTTCAATGTGGTTCGCCGCCCAGTCGGTAGCTGTAACATCCTCATAGCGGGAGGAATAGCGGTACTCTGTCAGCTCCAGTGCAACAGCCAGCATCTTCGCCACCTGCTCACGGGTCACGTTCTCCTCTGCCTTGAACTCGCCGTCAGGGAAGCCGTTGATGTAAGGCACATGATGAACGGTAGCCTCTTCCGGCTCAGGAGTCGGAGCACCGCCACCGCCACCGCCAGGGCCAACGCTGGTCTGCCCCTTGGTCGCCACCTTGACCGTCGCCGTGGAATAAGCAGAGCCGTCGTTGTCTTTGATCCAGATGGTAATGGTAACTGCATCCACCTGCTCAATTTCCTGCGTTGCCTGAATAAAAATGCCACCGGCATTTTGAGTAACAGTGACCCATGATGCAGATGAACTTGGTGTCACGTCGTATTCATAATCCATTGCCGGAAGCATCGGCTTCACGCCGCCGCCACGCACGGGCACATTTCTCAGCAGAGTGTATAGATTCACCGGTGTTGTCTCGTTAATCACCACATAGCTATTGATGCTCAAATCATACTGACGGGTGACAGCTTCCTCGTCACAGAAGTTATCTGCGTTGCTCTTCACACCATTGGCGCCGGTGATTTCCGAGAGCTTCTGTCCGGTGAGATAGTTGTTGCTGAGGTAGATTTCTGCGGTAGCATTATGCGCATGCAAACTGTCCGGCACATAACCTCGTAGCTTATTATTTTCCAAGTGAACCTCACGCAAATTACTCATGAGGGCAAATGCGTCAGGGATGGTGCCGACGAGCAGGTTGTCCGCTAAATCAAGCTCATAGAGCTTGGTCAGGTCCTTGATTTCAGCAGGAATCTCACCGTAGAGCTTGTTGTCCCCCAAACCAAGCAGTTTGAGGTTAGTCAGACTGCCGACTGCCGTATCCAGTGTATCTTCCAGCCCATTCTGTGCTAAGTCCAGAATCGTCAGGGTCGTTAGGTTGTAAATCGAATTGTGAATCCCGCCTGTCAGGCCGCAATTCCAGAGGGAGAGGGTTTCCAGATTTGCCATGCCGGTCAAGTCGGGAATCGTTCCACCCAAATTGTTCTCGGACAGAGAGAGGTATTTTAGTCCTGTCATGCCGCTGATTGCAACCGGAATGCCGCTGGTGAGCTTGTTGTTCGACAGGTCGAGTATGGATAGGTTGGTATTTGCCAGAATATCTGCCGGAATCGTACCGGTAAATTCATTCTGAGACAGAATCAAAACCTTCAAAGCGGCCATTGTGCCGAAACCGGTAGGAATTGCGCCGCTGTAATTATTGTTGGACAGGTCAACGTGAGTCAGCTTCGTCAATGAGAACAATTCGGCAGGAACATTGGAGAAGCGATTTCCACCGAGGGAGAGGGTCTCCAAATTCTCCAGCCAGCCGATGGCCTGCGGAATCTTGCCGCTCAGGTTCCAATCCATAAAGCCAAGGTGATAGATGACAGACAGGTCCCCCGCAGCCAGCCGGCTGATTGTCTTCTGCTGCGCATTGAGCTGACGCTCTACCTCATTGATCAGCCACTGTTGACCCTCGCAGGCAGCAATAAAGTCCTTGCCGTACTGGGTTGTCGGGGTTTCGGTGTAATCTCCTGCCGCCGAGACGGTAGAAAAAAGACCTGCGTGCAAAATAAGCGCACAGGCCAGCAAGAGGGACAAGATACGGTTCTTTTTCAATTTGCTTCACTTCTTTCCTGTTTTGATTTGGGGACAAGCAAGTTATCTCACTTCTGCTGATGAACGTTGCATTTTGGGTGCTTTCATGGTGCAATTTGTGCTTGTTCATGAAGTGCTAGATGATTAAAATGATTTAGTTATCGTAAAAAATAATTGTATATTTATTATCCGGCAATGTCAACCAGAATGTTAGAAATTTATCTCTATGTGTGATGTTGGATGCATGGAAGAGCTCATACTTGTTGTGTGCTCAGTCGGCCTATATGCAACAAAAGACAATAAGCGTGAGGGAAGTTCCCTCACGCCTGGCTTTGTTTTTTCGAGATATTGTCATGATAAAAAACCTATTCTATCCTTATCGTCTCGGCAAATTGGTGCTGTTTTTCCACAAGGGATTGTTTCTGCAAAATTTGGCAGGAAATAAAAGGGGCGGGCAAGAGAAAATCTCATTCCTGCTACTTGACAAGCTGCGTCCGTGCGTCTATACTGGAATTGCACTCCATAATAGTCGAATCGAGGTGAGTAGGTGTATTATCCGAGACATATCCAGCTGGTTGTCGAGCGTATCTCAAAGCGTAAACCCGTTATTGTGCTGACTGGCGCACGACAGGTGGGTAAATCCACCATGCTTAAAACGATGTTCAAGGATATAAACTATGTTGCTCTCAACCGCCCGCTGGTGCGGGAAAGTGCAAAGACAAACCCCTCGCTGTTTTTTGATGTAAACAAACCGCCTGTCATAGTGGATGAAATCCAGAAAGCGGCGGAGCTGTTTGATTATATTAAGGACATTGTTGATGACGAGAAAACCAAAGGACAGTTTTACCTGACCGGCTCGCAGAGTATCAAGCTGATGAAAAATGTCAGCGACAGCTTGGCGGGACGAGCAGGCGTGATTAAACTGCTGGGACTGTCCGTCCGGGAGCTGTTGGGCAACTCACACTGTGAGCCGTTCCTGCCGACGACCGAACGCATGGTCGGCGCAGAGGCAACGAGCAACACATGTGACTATGCCAGGCTTGTTTCTTTCATCCACAAGGGATTCTTTCCGGAGCTTTACGAAACAGAAAGCGATTTACATGATTGGGCGGACTTCTACAACTCGTATTTCCAGACGTATATCGAAAAAGACATCAGGGATGTATTAAACATTCAGGACGAATCTGCGTTTATTAAGTTTGTCAAGGTTGTTGCATCCCTATCCGGTGAAATGCTGAATATTAAAACGATTTCTGATATTTGTGGGAAGGACGCAAAAACCATCAAGTCATGGCTGTCCGTGCTGGAGTCGAGCGGTTTGGTCTATCTCTTGGAGCCGTACTACAACAACTTCAACAAACGCATGATTAAGACGCCGAAGATGTATTTCCTCGACACAGGGCTGGCTTGCTGGTTGCTCGGATGGAATACGCCCGAACAACTGACGAGCGGCGCAATGTGGGGACATATTTTCGAGAGTTTTGTATTCGGTGAAGTTCTGAAAAGCTATTATAATGACGGCATCGTCAAGCCGCCGTTGTACTACTACCGTGACAAAGACAAAAACGAAATAGACCTTGTCATTGAGGACGGCGATACTCTGTACCCGATTGAGATAAAAACCTCCAGCGACCCCACAAAAGCAATGGTCAATGCGTTTCGCTGTTTGGAGGGGATTCCCGGGAAGAAGGTTGGCACGGGCGCAGTCATTTGCTTAGCGAAGGAACGCCTTCCACTTAAAGAGAATGTTTGGATTGAACCAGTGCAGATGATATGACCTCTGCGCACCGGATTGATTTTGCGGGGAAATAAAAAAAGACAGGCGTGGGAAAACTCCCGCACCTGCCTTTGGATTTTTGGTAAAGCATTTGAAAACGGAGACAGTCTTGCATAAGAGCGATGCAATCCTTCACTTCGTCCAAAGATAATTAATTTTTAAATGATGGCTGGCGTAAAATTGGCGTAAAAAGCGAAAGGGAAATTTCGTCGAACCAGCAACCCGTTGCGCCCCAGCTGTTACAGAACGGCTTCTCCCCTGCTTTTGGATACCTATTATGTTTATCAGGCCACACCTTATGACGTAAAAGACATCGCCGCCCGTTAGCTGCAACATGCTATTATTACGAAAGGAGATGACAATTGATGAGTATTACCTTTGATGCTGTTCGAAAAAATCAGGAGATAAAGACCTATATCCAGCAGGCCGATGCCTCCCTTCTGGCGCTGGGCTACACAGAGCATTCCTTTGCCCACGTGACACACTGCGCCCTGCAGGCCAGCGAAATCCTGGAAAAGCTGGGGTACAGTGAGCATGAGCGAGAGCTGGTAAAAATCGCTGCCTATCTCCACGACATTGGCAACATGGTCAATCGGAACAGTCACGCACTGTCCGGCGCTTTGATTGCCTTTCAGCTGCTTGAGAAGATGGGGATGCCGCCGGAGGATTTGGCTGCCGTGGTCACTGCCATCGGCCACCACGATGAGAAAACTGCCTTCCCTGTCAATGCGGTCACTGCTGCCTTGATTCTGGCCGATAAATCTGATGTGCGGCGCAGCCGGGTGCGAAACCAGGCCACTATCACCTTTGACATTCATGACCGGGTGAATTACGCTGTGGAGGAAGCTGACTTTAATCTGGACACCGCTGCAAAGAGCATGACACTGGTATTGGCAATTAACACCGAGGTCTGCCCTGTCGTGGAGTATTTTGAGATTTTCCTCGACCGAATGCTGCTCTCGCGCAAGGCAGCGGATTTCTTTGGCTATACATTTAAATTAGTGATTAATGGTTCTGAGTTGATGTAAAGCATGCACATTATAAATATATAAAAATTACAAGCGGTGAAAAATCACTTGACACAGCTCTTTCGTTGTGTTATCCTGATTCCACCTGTGAAAGGGGCTTTCCTTGTGTTGCGTAAGCGGTTATGCGGCACAATCCCCCCACCGAACATGGACACAGGGAGACGGAACGTCGAATCGCCGCTCAAAATAGGACAAGACTGTCTTTTTTGCGTTGTATTCGGTTCTTCCGGATACAACGTTTTCATTTGAAGGAGGTTTAAGACAATGGCAAAGGTTGGCGCTCGTATCAAAATTGTGCTGCGCTGCACAGATTGCAAGCAACGCAACTATGTTACAAACAAGAACAAGAAGAACACCCCCGACCGCTTGGAACGCAATAAGTTCTGCCCCTTCTGCAGAAAGCACACCGTGCACGCAGAGACGAAATAAGAAAATCCTTCGTGATTTTTAGAAAGAAAGAAGGGTAACGAGGCATGTCTGAAATGGACAAGGATTTCACCGAGCAGGAACTGGAGTTGGAAGCTATGGCGGCGCAGCCCGCAGAGGAAGAAGTTTCCAAGAAAGTGAAAGCCGAAAAAAGTGTGAAGACGCTAAAAAAGGAAAAGAAAAAAGTCAATCCGGTAGCTCGCTGGCTCAAGGAATTACGGGCTGAGTTGAAAAAGGTTATGTGGCCCACACATAAGCAGACCATTAACAATACAGCCATCGTCATCGCCTGCTGTGCTGTTGTTGGTGCGTTCATCTGGGTATTTGACCTGGCAGCAGTAAATGTCTTCGGGGCACTGCTACGCCTGTTCAATTAGGTGATTTGGCATGGCTGAGAGCGCAAAATGGTATGTGGTACATACCTACTCCGGCTACGAAAAAACCGTAGCTGCTACTATTGAGAAACATATTGAAAACCGCAAAATGCGGGATTTGATTCAAGAGATTAGTATTCCCATGGAGACCGTGACGGAGATCACCGAAAACGGCCCCAAAACCGTGGAGCGTAAGACCTTCCCCGGCTATGTGCTAATTAAAATGATTCTCACCGACGAAACCTGGCACGTGGTGCGCAACGCTCGCGGCGTCACTGGCTTTGTCGGCTCGGGCAACAAGCCCATTCCCCTCACTGAAGAGGAAATTGCTTCCATGGGCGTGGAAAAGAAGGAGATTATCGTCTCTTACGAAGTGGGCAACAGCGTGAAAATCACATATGGTGCGCTGGAATCTTTCTTTGGCACAGTGGAAGACATCGACCTTGACCGCAATAAGGTGCAGGTTGTTGTGTCCATGTTTGGCCGGGAAACCCCGGTAGAACTGGACTTAGACCAAGTGGAAAAAGTGAATTGATGGATTAGGCGAAACTCGCTGTCCATAAACTGAATTGGAGGTGTGCCCCGTGGCACAGAAAATAACTGGATATGTCAAATTGCAGATTCCGGCAGGCAAGGCAACTCCCGCCCCCCCTGTTGGCCCTGCCCTCGGTCAGCACGGCGTTAACATTGCCGGCTTCACCAAGGAATTTAACGAGCGCACAAAAAATGATGCCGGCATGATTATCCCTGTCGTCATCACTGTGTATGCCGACCGCAGCTTTTCCTTTATCACCAAAACGCCGCCCGCAGCCAACCTGATTAAGAAGGCCTGCAACATAGAAAGCGGTTCTGGTGTTCCCAACAAAACCAAGGTTGCCAGCATCAGCAAGGAAGATGTGCGCAAGATTGCCGAGCTGAAAGCGCCTGACCTGAATGCAGGCAGCGTAGAAGCGGCCATGAGCATGATCGAGGGTACTTGCCGCAGCATGGGCATTACCATCAAAGAGTAAGAAAGGAGGCGTTTACAATGGGTAAGAAATATATTGACGTAGCAAAAAAAATCGACAGCACCAACCTGTACGACGCCGCCGAGGCGATGGAACTGGTTTGCCAGACCGCCACTGCGAAATTCGACGAAACCGTCGAGCTTCACGTGAAGCTGGGCGTTGACAGCCGCCATGCGGACCAGCAGGTTCGCGGTGCAATCGTTCTCCCCCACGGCACCGGCAAAACTGCCCGGGTGCTCGTGTTCGCCAAGGGCGACAAGGCTGAGGAGGCCAAAGCCGCCGGCGCTGACTTTGTCGGCGCAGAAGACATGGTGGAGCGCATTCAGAAGGAAAACTTCTTCGATTACGACGTGGTCGTCGCAACCCCCGACATGATGGGCTTGGTTGGCCGTCTAGGTAAGGTTTTGGGTCCCAAGGGTCTTATGCCCTCGCCCAAGGCCGGCACGGTCTCCCCCAACGTGAAGCTGGCTATCGAGGAAATCAAGGCCGGTAAGGTAGAGTATCGTCTGGACAAAACCAACATCATCCACGTGCCCATCGGCAAGGTTTCCTTCGGCAAGGAGAAGCTGGTGGACAACTTCGCTGCTCTGATTGGCGCTGTGATTAAGGCGAAGCCTGCCGCTGCCAAGGGTCAGTATATCCGCAGCTGCGTTACTGCCTGCACCATGGGCCCCGGCGTAAAGATTAACCCTGCCAAGCTGTAAAAGTTAAGGCTATCACACAATGCTTAAGGCACCACGAATGTGGTGCCTTTTTCGTTGTCTTTCCTTCGCATACGGCCCTTGCAGCAAGAGTTTTCTGCTATAGTGGTTCTCTCCCACCAGAGTAAGGATTATCTTTTTCTGCTTTTTCACACCTTGTTCTCCATCTCTCGTTTTGCACGGAACTTCATTTTATATTCTCTCTGCTCAAAATACAACTGAGGTTTCTGTTCCGCAAGGCCATAACCTGTGCTATACTGATATTACTATCAGAAAAGCGAGGCAACTGTATGGACAAAATTCTGCGAGAAATCAATCTAGAAACCGGCATGCCCACAGTAGATGTCGCCGTGCGACGGCTCACTTTTGAGTGGAATCGGAGCAAATCCATGGGCGTGGGCGTGCTGAAAATCATCCATGGCTACGGTTCCTCCGGCACAGGCGGAAAAATCCGGGTAGAAGTGCGGGCCTATTTAGAGCGACTAAAAAAGAAGCGGGAGATTAAGGGCTATATCACTGGCGAAGAGTTTTCTATCTTCCACGATGGTACCCGTCAGGCTTTTCTCCAGTGTTCGGCTCTGCGCAAGGACCATGACCTCGAGCGACACAACAACGGTGTCACCTTCATCATACTTTAGTACAGCAGCATACGAGTCGCCGCTGCAAAGTTCGGCAGGTGGAGGGCGATGCCCAAATCAATGGCGAAGGAGATTGCACAGACCGTGCAGAGAATTTCCCGTGTGCGGTTGCTGAGTTTTTCCACCTTTGCGGAAAACTTTGGTTCCAGCAGATAGATGACCAGCATGCCTGCCGAAGCAAAAAACAGCAACCCTGCAAGGCAAATGCGACCGTTGAGATTCATAAACGCATCAGTATAATCCCACCAGCGCACGCCTAAAAGAGCCTCCAGCACCCAGCTGGTGCTGTACTCCACTATGGCACAGCCAGCCATGCTCAGCACAAAGAAGTGGCGCTTGCTCTCATCGCAAATATAGCGGATACCCAGCATGAGCAGGCAGCCACAGCCGTAAATCGGCAGCCATGGCCCGTGGAGAAATCCCCGGTTAATCAGCTCGCCCGTCTTGGCGACGGCATATCCCATTTCCCAGATCCAGCCGATGGCACTGCCGCTGAAAAAAATGAGCAGCAGAGTTTGGATGCGCAGCAACTCTATCTGTTCAGCTCGTTCTCGATACCGCTGTAAAACCTTTGTCATGATTCTCTCTCCAATCTTTACTCATTATTCTACGCTCTCAATTTTTAATGAGCCCTAGATTTAGATTAAAAAATCATGAAAAAATGATAAAAAACCGAAGCGGCCTATTCGGCTACTCCGGTTTTGTTTTTCAGGGTTACACAGCGGCGAGGGCCTGCTCGATATCGGCAAGGATATCATCGGCGTGCTCAATGCCGGTGGAAAAGCGCACTAAATCAGGGGAAATTCCAGCTGCACGCATCTCGTCATCGCTCATCTGGCGGTGGGTAGCACTGGCAGGATGAAGAACGCAAGTTTTTGCGTCAGCCACGTGAGTGGCGATGCTGGCCAGCTTCAGGTGCTTCATAAAGGTTTCTGCACCGGTGCGCCCGCCCTTTACGCCAAAGATAACTACGCCGCAGGAGCCATTGGGGAGATACTTTTCTGCCAGTGTCTCATCGCCATTTCCGGCAAGCCCGGGGTAGGTGACCCACTCAATTTTCGGATGGTTTTTCACGAACTCAGCTACCCTGCGGCCGTTTTCGCAGTGACGAGGCATGCGCACGTGCAAGCTTTCCAGACCCAGATTGAGCAAATAGCAGTTAAGAGGCGAGGGGATAGCACCAAAGTCCCGCATGAGCTGCGCCGTAGCCTTTGTGATGTAAGCACCCTCTTTACCGAACTTTTCGGCGTAAACGATGCCGTGGTAGCTCTCATCCGGCGTGGTCAGGCCGGGGAATTTATCCTTTTGCGCCATCCAATCGAACTTGCCCGCATCCACAATACAACCGCCCACACTGGTGCCGTGGCCGTCCATGTACTTGGTGGTAGAGTGAATCACAATATCTGCGCCCCACTCAATAGGGCGGCAGTTGATGGGCGTCGCAAATGTGTTGTCAATAATAAAGGGCACGCCATTTTTGTGGGCGGCGTTTGCGAAACGCTCGATATCCAGCACCACCAGCGCAGGGTTCGCAATGGTCTCGCCAAAAACGCACTTGGTATTCGGCTGGAAAGCGGCCTGCAATTCCTCGTCGGAGCAGGACGGGTTAACGAAAGTAAACTCGACGCCCATGCGCTTCATCGTCACAGCAAAAAGGTTATAGGTTCCGCCGTAAAGTGCGCTGGAAGCCACTACATGGTCGCCCGCCGAGCAAAGATTAAAAACCGCAAAAAAGCTGGCAGCCTGTCCCGAGGAAAGCAGCATAGCCGCTGCACCGCCCTCAAGAGCACAGATTTTTGCGGCAACATGGTCGTTGGTGGGATTTTGCAGGCGCGTGTAAAAATAGCCAGAGGCCTCTAAATCAAAAAGCATTCCCATTGCTTCACTCGTCTCGTATTTGAATGTTGTACTCTGGATGATGGGCAGCTGGCGCGGCTCGCCGTTGCCGGGCTTGTAGCCCTCATGGATACACTGGGTATCAATGTGTTGCATCTGGGTTCACTCCTTCAGCCATTTTTTGCCGTCTCTGTTTGCAGAAACAATCAAGATATATCTTACTTGCTTCCTGCCTCGCTGTCAAGCGTGATTTCTTCCAAAATATAGAGGCTGGCTGACAATATTTCTTGATTATGATACAGAAGCTGCCGGCCATCCACTGTGATGGAAACACCGTCCACTTCATCCAATTGACACAGAGTCAGCGTGATGCATGCATCTGCCAGCGTCTGTTCCATGCCGAAAAGTCCGGCATAGGACTCAGATAAGTCCAGATAGACGATGCCCTGCTCCAATTGCAAAGATTTTATGCGAGTGCCTTGTGGAATGGGCGAGCGCAACTCCGGGCTTGACGGCCCTTGAAACAGACGGCGCAGCAGGCTGTCAGGGGCACTCCCGCCCTCTGGCGGTAAATAGGCCTCATCGGTTACGGCGTCAGACCAGTCTCCGTCTCCAACTGTCACATAGTAGAGCTGATAGGAACCTTCCGCTGGCTCCGGCGCAGGTTTTTCGCAGGCGCAGAGCAAAAACAGGCACACAGCCGCCAGTGATATCATGCGTTTTCTCATGCACCCACCCCCTCGCCGTCAGGCAGAGTCAGCTGGAATACACTGCCGCCACCTGTCCGCTGGCGCACCTCAATGCTGCCGCCGTGCTGCCGAGCCAAATCCCGGGCAATGCTCAGGCCCAAACCCGTGCCACCCGCCGCACGGGAGCGGGCTTTGTCCACTCTATAAAATCGGTCGAACACCTTACCATGCTCTTCCTCCGGAATGCCTACACCGCTGTCTTCCACAGTGACGGTCACTTGCCCGTCGTTCTCTGCCAGAGTCACCCACACATGGCCGCCAAACACGTTGTACTTCACGCCGTTTTCCACCAAATTGAACACAATTTGATGCAAATCATCATCGTTGGCAACCACATTGCCTGCGCCCTCAAGCGCAAGGTGAATTGACACACCGCTCTTCGCCGCCAACGGTGCCAGCGTGTCCGTGACCTTCTCTAAAATCTTGGGCAGAGAAATTCGCTCGGTGGTCATGGTGACCTCACTGTCAACCTTGGTCAGGGTCAGCAGCTTTTCTGTGATACGGTTGAGTCGCTCTGCCTCGTTGCCAATATCGGCGACAAACTCCCGCACTGTTTCGGTTTTCATATTATCCGCATGAAGAATAGAATCAGAGAGTAGGCGGATAGATGCAAGAGGGGTTTTTAGTTCGTGAGACGCATCGGAAACGAACTGCTGGCGCACCTGCTCAGTGGTCTCTAACCGCCCGGCAAGTTCGTTGAAATTCTCCGTCAGGCGGGTAATCTCGTCTCCACCGCTGAGTGCAATACGGTGGCTGTATCCGCCGTCCCGCACCGTGCGAATGGCTCGCAAAAGACTGTCCATTCGCTGCATCAGTGCATTGGAAAATGCAATGCTGATTAAAATAGTCAATCCGGCAATCACCAGCGAAATATTGCGGAAATTATTTTGAATGCTTCCGATAAGCTCTCCTTGCTGCACGTCCGCCTCGTAGAGATACACAGCGCCGATGACGGCGTTTCGATAGGTCACCGGAGCGGCGGCCCAGCTATAAAAGGTTTCTGCGCTATATGAACTGCGAAAAACATTGCTGCCTCCCAGCGCCACGGAAATCTCCTGCAACAGCGCCACTTTGCCCTGCTCACCCGCCGTATCGTAGAGTACCCAGCCGGAGGCATCGGTGACGATGGCACGGGTAACGCCCACGTTGCCCAGTTGAGTCATCACCTGTTCCACACCTTCTACCGTCAAGCTTTTCAGGCCGGAGAGAGGGGATGAAATGACCTTGGCCTGACTTTGCAGGCTGGCTTCTTTCGCCTGAAACACCAAATCCTGCGAAATGATGAGCGGGTAAGTGTTGAGCATCATCAGCGTCACCGCCAACACGATAAAGTTGGTCAGGGCATATTTCAGCCGTAGCGAGCGCCACGCCAGTATTTTTTCCAAATACCCTCACCTCCTTTGCTGATATTTCGTTCCGTCTTTCCGCTACTTCATCGGTTGAAGTAATACCCGATGCCCCATTTGGTCAAAATGTGTTTTGGGTTCGCTGGATCGACCTCTAATTTCTCTCGCAGGCGGCGAATGTGGACATCCACCGTACGAAATTCGCCGATGTATTCGTAACCCCAGACGATGTTGAGCAGATTTTCTCTCGAGTATACTCTGTCCGGGTTGCGCATAAGCAGTTCCACAAGGTCATACTCCTTGGCCGTCAAATCCACCGGCTTTTCCCCCTGCCATGCGGCCCGGGCATCGCTGTCAATGGTGATGCTGCCGTAGGACAGACGAGCGGAGGCGTGCCCCTCCCGCTCAGCCATGCCTGCCCGCCGCAGCAGGGCGCGAATACGAGCCTTAAGCTCCAAAATATTGAAAGGCTTGGTGATATAATCGTCGGCACCGGACTCAAAACCCATGAGCTTGTCTCCGTCGTTGTCCTTGGCGGTGAGCATAATCACCGGTACATTGGAAAACTCCCGAATGCGCATGCAGGCGGCCATGCCATCAATTTTTGGCATCATTACATCCAGCACAATCAGGTCGTACCCGCCGCTACGAGCCATCTCCACGGCCTGCTCGCCGTCATAGGCCGCATCCACTTGATACCCTTCATTTTCCAGATTGTATTTCATTCCCTTTACCAACAAAACCTCGTCATCAACCACTAAAATTTTCAAGGCCGAATCCTCCCTCTCTCAGTCCACTGTGACCAAATGCTCTATGCTCGCAAACATGGTATCCCCTATGCCTTTCACCTCAGTGAGCTCTTCCACAATGGAGAACGAACCGTTGGTCTCCCGATAAGCAATGATATCCGCTGCACGCTTCTCGCCGATGCCGGGCAAGGTCATCAGCTGATGCAAATCAGCTGTATTGATGTTCACAATTACAGGCGCAACCTCGCCAGCCTCCGGCTCAGGCAGCGACATTGAGTTTGCCTGCGCCTGGCGAGGCGGTAAAAGCTCCAACCCCTGTGTAGCAGGCCTCACCATGGCCGCTCCCCGAAAAAACCAACCCAGCACGAAGCAGAAAGCACAGGCGGTAAGCACTAAAATCGCCGTTTCTGCCGGACGCAGACTTTGCTTTTTCTTTTCTTGCAAGACTGCTTCCTCCTCGTTGCCTTTTCCATAAATACGTGTTATAATACTTCAAGCACAAATCATTGTGTTTCTGTCTGTGTTGCAGAGATTATTGTCACTTCGCCGCATAGCAATGCTGCACCATGGCATCTCGTGCAGTTGCCCACAGGATGAGCACCGGACCATTCCCGCCGCAGCAACAGCAGGCGCAATAGAATTGTGGTTATTGTAACATACTTTTGGAGAATACACCATGAAAAAAATACGTTTTCCTGTGTTGATTTTAATTTTTGTCCTGCTCCTGCCTCAATTTGCGTTGGCTCTTGAGCAGGATATGGTAATAGATGCTAAGGCGGCCATTTTGGTGGATGCGGCTTTTGGCGATGTACTCTATGCCCAAAATGCAGATGAGCGAGTCTACCCCGCCTCCACCACAAAAATTATGACGGCTCTCTTGGTCATTGAAAACATCGAGATGGGCGGCTCTACGCTGGCCACGATGGTCACCGCCACCGAGTCCGCCATTGCACCCATCCCGCCTCGTTCCAGCCATCAAAGCATCCGTCCCGGCGAGCAGCTTACGCTAGAGCAGCTGCTCTATTGCCTCATGGTTGCCTCAGCCAACGATGCATCCAATGTGCTGGCAGAGGCCATCGGCGGCAGCCTAGAGGATTTTTATGTCCTAATGAATAGTAAGGCGCAGGCATTGGGGCTCAGTGGCACACGCTACATGAACGCCCATGGCCTCCATGATGATGAGCATTACACCACCGCCCGGGATTTGGCCGTGCTATCCAGTTACGCTATGACGAAACCTCTATTTCGCACTCTCGCAGCAGCGCCTATATACACGGTTCCTGCCACCAATTTGTCAGCGGAACGGTCGCTGCACACCACCAACTACTTACTCAGCCACCGCATCATCCCCGGCTATTTATACAGCTCCGCCACCGGCATCAAAACCGGCACTACCAACGAAGCAGGGTACTGTTTGGTTTCCTCTGCCCAAAAGGGCGAACGGGAACTGATTGCTGTGGTAATGGGCACCACGCTCAAATTGGATGCGGCCGGGCTCATCGCTGACCGCACCTACTTCAGTGAATCCCAGCGCTTGCTTGAGTGGGGCTTTGCCGGATACAGTCGACGGGAAATCCTCTCTGGCAACGATTTAATCGGCGAACTGCCAGTTTCCTTATCCCGGGTGGCCGATTATGTCGTTGCCCACCCGTCCGGTTCGCTGGAGGCCACAATTCCCCGTGACCTTGGCAATGAGGCCTTCCAGCGCACGGTGGTGTGGCTAAATGACTCAGTGGAAGCGCCGGTGGTGAAGGGACAGGTGCTGGGCACGATTACGCTGCACTACGGGGACACCGCATACGGCACGCTGAATCTGGTGGCACTCAGTGATGTCGAAGCCTCGCCGCGGAAGGTGTTTTGGAAAGACACCGGCGCAGCAATACTGCAGCTCATCATCTTCGCATTTCTGGGCGTAGCGCTATTTTTTGTTATCATTCTGCTCCTGCGCAACCGCAGGCGCAATGCGCTCCGTCTTGAACGGCAGGCGGAGCGAGAGCGACAGAGGGCTGAAAAAGAATAAGAAACGGGAGCGGCTTGCCGCTCCCGTTTTCACTTAATATCCACCAAAGTCCATTCGCTCTCACCGTTATAGCCTACTCGTCAGCAAAAATTCAAAGTGTTTTCCCCTTTCGCATTGGCCAACATGCAAAAAACGCCGGACCACTGCCCGGCGTTCGCTCTATGCTTCATCCACCTGTGCAAAAGCTGCCTGTGCCGCAGCCTGTTCTGCCTCTTTTTTCGTGTGGCCCGTGCCCCGGCCAATTTCCTCACCGTTGAGCTTGACCGCAGCAGTAAATGTCTTATTATGATCCGGCCCGCTCTCGTCCACCAGCACATAGCAAAGCTCCTGATTGGGTTTGCGCTGCACCAGCTCCTGCAAAGCTGTTTTGTAGTCCCGCCGCACCGCTTCTACAGCACCCCGCTCTAAAATCAACCGGGTGATGATAGTTCGCACCGCTTCCAGACCGCCGTCCAGATAGACCGCCGCAAAAATTGCTTCCACAGCATCGGCAAGAATGCTCGGACGGTTTCGTCCGCCACCGGCTTCTTCGCCTTTGCCAAGCCGAAGATGAGCGCCCAAATCCAATGTTTTCGCCACGTCAAACAGGCTACCCTCGCAGACCAAAGCCGCTCGGGTGCGGGTCAAATCCCCCTCGCCCACCGCTTTCTGGGTGCGAAAGAGATATTCCGCCGTAATCATACCCAGCAGCGAATCGCCCAAAAATTCCAGTCGCTCGTTGCTGGCTAATCCACTGCACTTTTGCTCGTTGGCGTAGGAACTGTGGCACAAGGCGTGCTGCAACAGCGCCGGATTTTGAAACCGGTAGCCCAGTTTTTCCTCAAGCCGTTCCATTACTCACCCAGCTTTTCGGAAATATAGCGCACCAAATCACCTATCGTAGCTACGTTAGACAAATCGTCGTCGCCCATCTCGCCTACGTCGAACTCCTCTTCCAGAGCCATCGATAGCTCCACAATATCCAGAGAGTCTGCACCCAAATCTTCAAAGCTTGTCTCCAGCGCAATGCTGTCCCGCTCCACGGAAAACTGCTCAGAAATCAAGTGCGCAATTTTTTCAAAAACCATGTTCAGTCGCTCCTTTGTGTCATCAGTAAATACATAGAAATGACGATACATAGGATAATTGAAGACAGGCAACTTGTCAATACCTTTTCTTCACTTTTTCGTTTTCTTTTCTATATTCCGAAGAAACTACTTGCACATCACCGGCTGCGCTACACCTTCATATCGTCGATATTTGCCTCAATATTTTCAATCAAGGTGGAATTTGCATAGTTTACCGCCTGATAAATAGCATTTTCAAAGCCCCGTGCGTTCGCACTGCCATGTGCCTTAATCACGGTTTTTCCGATGCCGATAAAAGGCGTTCCGCCCACTTCATTGCCGTCCGCTTTTTTCATGAACGCTTTCAGCGGCTTCATAATCAACATGGCTCCAAGCTTGGTAAAGGCATTGGTCATGAGCACGTTTTTGATTTCCTTGCCCATCATGCTGCCGGTGCCCTCCAGAGTCTTGAGGAAAATGTTTCCTGCATAACCATCAGTAACAATTACGTCTACCATATCCTGCATAATGGCTTCCTTCGCCTCCACGTTGCCGACAAAATGAATCCGCCCTGCGCCGTCAGCGGCTGTGAGCAGAGCATGAGTCTCCCGCTGCAAATCGGTGCCCTTTGAGGGCTCTGCACCAATGTTGAGCAGACCCACTCGAGGCTTTTCAATCCCCATCATCTGCTGGGCGCAAAAGCTGCCCATGTAGGCGAACTGGAGCAGATATTCTGGTGTACAGTCCGCATTGGCACCGCAGTCAATTAAAATCGCACCCTTACCCGTCGTGGGAATCACTGGTGCCATCGCCGCCCGGCGGATACCTCGAATCCGTCCCACCAGCAAGGTGGCGGCAGAGAGTAGTGCGCCAGTGCTGCCAGCACAAACAAAGGCATCCCCCTCGCCCTGTTTGACCATGGTGAGACCAACGGTCATAGACGAATCCTTTTTCTTGCGGAAGGCATTGGACGGGTCGTCGCAGATTTCGATAACCTCTTCTGCGTTGCGCAGTTCAAGACCCTGAGGCAGTTCGTTGTGCCCCAGCTCCTTTAGAGTTTCCAAGAGAATTTCTCCCTTGCCCACCAAGGTCACATGAAGCCCGGGGCGACCCTTTAGCGCTGCAATGGCACCCTCCACAGGCGCTTTGGGCGCATAATCGCCTCCCATTGCATCAATTACAATATTCAAAACACATCACTCCGTTTCCATATGATATCCTGGAGCTTGCCGTTTGCTCTGGCGGCAAACATAGACTGCTTCAGCTGTTTTTTCGTCATCTGCTTTCGCTGCTCCGTCGCCGGTGGGTCGAGCTCATTTTTTTCTCTGATTTGCTTTAACTCGGCCTTAAAATCAATAAACGGAAATAAACCGTAATTCACATTCATCGGTTGGAAATTTATCACGCTCTCGTTGGAAATATAGGCCGCCAGCGCACCAATGGCGGTCTCTTGAGGGAAATCACAGGGCGGCACGCCTTGTAGCCGTGCGGCCAATTCTATGGCGCACAGCGCACCAGAGGCGGCACTCTCCACGTAGCCTTCCACGCCGGTCATCTGGCCAGCAAACATCAAATTCGGCTCGGTTTTCACCTGATAATACCGATTGAGCAAACGGGGAGAGTCCAGATAGGTGTTACGATGCATCACGCCGTAGCGGACAAACTCTGCGTTTCGCAGGGCGGGAATCATAGAAAATACCCGCTGCTGCTCAGGAAATGCCAGATGAGTTTGGAAACCCACCAGATTATACAGCTCGCCCTCTGCATTGTCCCGCCGCAGCTGAACCACTGCAAAAGCATCCTTCCCGGTTTTCGGGTCGGGTAAACCTACCGGCTTCATCGGGCCGTAGCGCAGTGTGTCAATCCCTCTGCGACCCATTACCTCCACGGGCATGCAGCCCTCAAAGACTTTTTTGTCCTCAAAGTCGTGGAGCACGGCCTCACGGGCAGTGGTAAGCGCTTGCCAAAACCCATTGTACTCGCTCTCGCTCATAGGACAATTGATATAGTCCGGCGTGCCCTTATTATAGCGAGAGCCAAAGTAGGCATGGCTCATATCCACGCTCTCTGCGGTAACAATCGGCGCAGCAGCATCGAAAAAATATAAGGATTTGTGGTCACCAAAATAGTCGCCTATGCTTTTTGCCAGCTCATCACTGGTCAGCGGGCCAGAGGCCACAATTACCGGCTCTCCCTTGGGCAGCTCGGTGACCTCTCCCTCCACCACTTCGATAAGAGGGTGGCTGCGGAGCTTTTGCGTGATGAAGGCAGCAAAGCCCTCCCGGTCAACCGCCAGAGCGCCACCGGCAGGAATGCGGGTAGCGAGCGCAGCCTCCATAATCAGCGAGCCCAGCGCCGAGAGCTCCTCTTTGAGCAGCCCCACTGCATTGTTCCCGTCGCCGGAGCGCAGAGAGTTCGAGCAAACCAGCTCGGCAAAATCATCACTGTGGTGAGCCGGGCTTTTCTTTTGCGGCTTCATTTCGTGCAGTCGCACGGAGATGCCCCGCTTAGCTAGCTGCCATGCAGCCTCGCTTCCGGCCAGCCCTGCGCCGATAACAGTTACCTGGTTTGCACTCATGCTTCGCTGTCCTTCTTTATCTTTTTCACGGTGGACTTCTTAACTGCGGGTTTCTTAGCAGTCGCTTTTTTCGGCGCAGGTTTTTTAGCGACAGCGGCTTTTATCGTTGTTTTTGAAGCGGTCTTTTTGGCCGGTTTCTCTTTGGTTTTTTCTCCCTCATCTGCAACTTTTTTCTTATAACCGCCCCGCTTGTCTTCCGGCGTAAAGTTTGCACAGGCCTCATTAATGCAAAACGGTTTTTTTGCACCCTTGCCCGATTTTTTGAACATGGTCTGATTGCACTCTGGACAATTGTCCTTCACGGGCACATCCCAGGTCATAAAGCCGCATACCTTCACTTGCTCGCAAGCGTAATAGGCATACCCCTTTTTACTGGTGCGCTTCAAAATCCGGCCGCCACAAACAGGGCATTTTCCGGGCATTTCGATGACAATAGGCTTGGTAAAGCCGCATTCGGGATAACCCGGACAAGCCAGAAAACGGCCAAACCGTCCAGACTTGACTACCATATTTTTCCCGCACAGGCTGCACAATTCGTCCGTCACTTCGGCAGGAATTTTAATCCGCTCTCCATCCAGCGCCTGCTCTGCCGCCGCAAGTGTTTCAGAGAATCCACCGTAAAACTCGGCAAGCACCGCTTTCCACTGCTGCTCGCCTTCTTCCACCTTGTCGAGCCTGTCCTCCATATTGGCGGTGAATGCGAAATCAACAATGTTAGGAAAGCGTTCCTTCATCAGACCCGTAACTACCTCGCCCAACGGTGTGGTGCGCAGGTATTTGCCTTCCTTGACCACATATTCCCGGTCAAGAATGGTCGAAATCGTTGGCGCATAGGTGGAGGGACGGCCGATGCCTTTTTCTTCCAGTGCGCGAATGAGCGTCGCTTCCGTATAGCGAGCCGGCGGTTGGGTAAAATGCTGCTCCGGCCGCAGAGCCAGCAGGTCTAGCTGCTCGCCTTCCTTCATATCGGGCAGAGGCGAATTTTTCTCCACTGTTTCCTCATCCCGTCCCTCTTCGTACACGGCGGTAAATCCGCTGAACTTGAGAGCGCTGTGGTTGGCTCTGAATTGATAGCCTGCGCTGCCGATGATGATGGCTACGCTGTCGTAAACTGCACTTGCCATTTGAGATGCCACAAAGCGGCTCCAAATCAGGCGGTACACCCGATACTGCTCAGCGGTGAGGCTCTTGCGAATTTCGTCAGGTATCAACGTCACATCACTGGGCCGAATCGCCTCATGCGCATCCTGCGCATTGTTTTTCGCCTTGTAGTGGCGGGTGGTTTCCGGATAATACTCCTTGCCATAGCGGCCAAGGATAAAGGATTTCGCACTGGCTTGCGCCTCGGTACTAATGCGCAGCGAATCGGTACGCATATAGGTAATCAAGCCCACAGTGCCCTCGCCAGCAATATCCACGCCTTCGTAGAGCTGCTGTGCAATGGACATAGTGCGCCGGGGCGTCATGTTTAGTTTGCGGGAGGCCTCCTGCTGCAGGGTAGAGGTGATAAACGGAGGCGCAGGGGCGCGGTTTTTATCTTGCCGCTTCACGCTTTCTACTAAAAACGGAGCGGTCTTTACCGCATCAAGAACGGTCTGCACTTCTGCCTCGCTGTGCAGCTCCATCTTTTTGCCCATGCCATGAAAGCGAGCTTCAAACTTAGCCCTGCCGCTGACTGTGCGTTGCAGGTCTGCATCCAGATTCCAATACTCTTGCGGCACGAAGTTTTTTAGTTCTTCCTCCCGCTCCGCCACCATGCGGGTTGCTACCGACTGCACTCGCCCGGCGGACAAGCCCCGGCGGATTTTCCGCCACAGCAGCGGCGAGAGCTGATAGCCCACAATACGGTCAAGAATCCGGCGAGCCTGCTGAGCATCCACCAAATCCTGATCAATTTCACGAGGGTTGGCAATGGATTCGGTGACCACCTTTTTAGTAATCTCATTAAAGGTCACTCGGCGGGTGCGCTCACCGGACAGCTCCAACAGCTCCTTTAAATGCCACGAAATGGCCTCACCTTCCCGATCCGGGTCAGTTGCGAGGTAGACCATGTCCGCCTTTTTCGCCGCTTTGCGCAGGTCGCTAATCGTATCTTCCTTGCCCTTGATGGGCTGGTAGTCCGGAATAAAGCCACCGTCAAAATCCACGCCGATTTTGCTTTTCGGCAAATCCCGCACATGTCCCATGGATGCCTTCACTACATAGCCAGCGCCCAGATACTTCTCAATGGTTTTAGCTTTGGCCGGAGATTCTACGATTATTAAGCTGTTTTTAACTGCTTTTGCCATCTTGTTCCCTCATATCATACTTATCATTCATTCGTCTCGAATGCCTATTTTTCCTGTATATCGCCGCATGGGCAGCTCTTGCACATAGTCCCCCAAATCCAAATGGGTCAGGGCGGTCATCACTTGCTTGGCTGAAATTTGAATCAGCTCTACCAGCTCTTCCTGCGTATAGCTCTTGTTCTCCAGCGCCCGCAAAATGGCAATCTGGTCGTCAGAGAGTCCCGCTGCGTGAATCGCCTCTGCTAATGAAATATATTGCAGGCCTGGCGGATTGTCAACCTTTTTTTCCGCTTCAGCCGGTTTTTTTCTCTTTTCCTCTGGCGCTTTTCCCATGACCTCAGCCTGTTTTGCGTCAGGTACCGTAGGCTCTCGCAGTTGGTTCGGGAATAGATAATAATAGTCTGCGATGATATCTTCTGCACTAATCACCGCTTTTGCGCCGGACATTAGCAGCCGGTTGGTTCCGATGCCGGTGGGAGAGTAAATGTCTGCAGGAACAACGAAGCAGTCCCGATTTTGCTCCACTGCATGGCGGGCGGTAATCAGTGCGCCGCTGCGCTCGGCGGCCTCTACAACCAGCACGCCCAGCGACAAACCGGAAATCAGACGGTTTCGCATCTGGAAGTGATCTGGCTTCACCCCTGTGCCTGGCGGGTACTCGGAGATTATCATGCCCCGGGCGGCCACGTCCTCATACAAGGCGGCATGCTCTTTCGGATAGATGACATCGACACCATTCGCCACCACGGAGACGGGAAAACCTCCTGCCACCAAACAGGCCCGCAGCGCTGTGCCATCTACGCCTCTGGCAATGCCGCTCACCACCACAGCACCTTTGCGAGCGAGGCCGCTGGCAAAATCGCCGGCTACCCGCACGCCGTAGGCGCTGCACTCCCGAGAGCCCACGATGCCCACGGCCATCATCTCGTCCAACGGAATCCACTTGCCCCGGATGTAGAGCACCAGCGGCGGGTCACTAAGCTGCTTGAGCCGGTCGGGATAATCTCCGTCGGCGTAGGTCATAATGCGCACATTGAGCCGATCGCATTCTTTGAGAATCCAATTGCTCCTCTGCAAATCTTTGTCCAGAAGAGACGCCGTTGCAAGCTTGCTCAAGCTAAACTCCCGCTCCAGCGTTTCCTGCTGAGCCATAAACACCTGCTCGGCCGAACCGAAATAGTAGAGCAGATTCATGTAGTCCGTCGGCGAAACATTCTTGCGGGTCGCTAGCCAAACCCAGTATTTACTCGCTGCCATTTGCGTCCTCCCTTGCCATTTCCCAAAGCACAATCGAGGCCGCCACTGCCGCATTCAAGCTCTCGCTGCTTCCTGCCATAGGAATCATTATCGCATCAGTGCTATTACGCCAAGCTTCACTCACGCCCTGCCCCTCGCTGCCGATGATAAATGCGGCGCTGCGAAAATCTACTTTGCGAATATCCATTGCACCAGTGCCTAAGTCCGCCCGGTAGACCGGCGTTTCCCCCAGTGCACGGCGAATCTCCATCTCATCGCCGCTGTATATCGGGCAACGGAACAGTGCGCCCATAGAGGCTCGCACCGCCTTGGGACCAAAGGGATCAGCGCAGTTCCCGGAGAGAATTACGCCATCTGTGGAAAAGGCGGCGCAGGAGCGTAAAATCGCCCCCACATTGCCCGGATCCTGCACCGAGTCTAAAATCAGATAGCGCCGCCCTTCCAAACACTCCGGCAGAGCCAGCTCAGGTAGGTGGCACACAGCGAGCACACCTTGCGGCGTGCTGGTCGGTGCAATGGAGGCCATCACGTCCTCTGGAACTTCTACCACTCGCACAGTTGCGGACAGCTCGGGCAGCTCTATGTTCGGTATCGCAAGTACAATTTCCACCTGCCCACCAAAGGTCAGCGCCTCCGCCAGCAGGGTGGGGCCGTCCAGCAAAAAGCAGCCTGCCTCCCGCCGCGCCTTTGCACTGCCTTGCAGGCTGCGCACCAGTCCAATCAGCGGGTTTTTCCGGCTACTGATTTGCTCCCTCATGAAAATTCACCTCACGTATCCTGTGTTTTTTCTGTCGTCCTTGCATTTTAGGGTAAAAGACAGCATACCGAGTATGCCTCGATATGCTGTCCAACGGCTTAATCTATTGGCTTCATCGTCGGGAACAATAGAACGTCCCGAATGGAATCGGAGTTGGTCAGCATCATCACAATGCGGTCAATACCTGCACCCAGTCCGCCGGTGGGCGGCATGCCGTACTCCAGCGCATTGAGGAAATCTTCGTCCATCATGCTCGCCTCATCATCGCCACGGGCACGCAGGTCAGCCTGACGCTGGAAACGGGCACGCTGGTCAATGGGGTCATTGAGCTCACTGAAGGCATTGCAAATCTCGCACTTGGCAATGAACAGCTCGAAGCGATCGGTAAGTCGCTCGTCTTCCGGGCTGCGCTTGGCAAGCGGAGATACATCTACCGGGTGCTTGGTGATAAACACAGGCTGAATGAGCTGCTCTTCCACAAAGCGGTCAAAGCATTCGTAGAGCAGGTTGCCCCATGTGGCGTCTTTTCCTTTTTTTCCGTCGAACTCTACGCCCAGCTTTTTCGCCTCGGCGACAGCCTCAGCATCGGTGCTACAGGCCATAAAGTCTGCACCAGTATACTGCTTCACCGCCTCGGCCATGGTCATGCGAGGCCATGCGGGCGTCAGGTCAAGGTCATGCCCCAGCCATGAAACCTGCTGGGTACCCAAAATCTCCTGGGCAGCGCCGGACAGCATTGCCTCGAACATGTCCATCATATCCTCATAATTTGCATAAGCCTGATACCATTCCACCGTGGTAAACTCCGGATTATGCTTCGGATCCATGCCCTCGTTGCGAAACAGGCGCCCCACTTCGTACACTCTGTCCATGCCGCCGACAATGAGCCGCTTCAGGTGCAGTTCGGTGGCGATGCGCATGTACATGTCCATGTCGAGGGTATTGTGATGGGTGACAAAAGGCCGCGCAGAAGCGCCACCGGAAATGGTGTTCAGCACCGGCGTATCGACTTCGATATATCCTCTGCTGTCCAGAAAACGGCGCAGATAGGTAATGAATTGAGAGCGGATTTCAAAAGCTCGGCGCACCTCCGGGTTGACAATCAAATCCACATAACGCTGGCGATAACGGGTTTCCTTGTCCGTGAGTCCGTGGAATTTTTCCGGCAGAGGAATCAGGCTCTTAGATAATAGCGCCACAGCCGTGAGGCGGAGGCTCTGCTCGCCCCGCTTGGTGAGGAACACCTCACCCTCCACACCTATGATATCGCCAATGTCGTACTTTTTAAAAGTCTCAAAGACCTCTTCGCCCAATTCGTCGCCCCGGGCGTACATCTGAATGCGGCCTGTGTTATCTTGCAGGTCGCAAAAAGTCACCTTGCCCATGCCTCGCTTGCTCATCATCCGGCCAGCCAGAGAGACCTGTTTGCCTTCCATCGCTTCAAAGTTCTCGTGGATATATTTGCTGTCGCAATCGGCCACGTATTTTGTGATGCGATAGGGATCGTTACCGCTCTCTTGTAGCTCTTTGAGCTTATCTCGACGGATTTGCAGCAACTCCGACAGACTCTGCTGCTCCATCGCTTCGTTTCTTGGCTCTGACATGGTTTTCTTCCTTTCCGTCCGTTTCATCCGGACAGTCAAATGCTCTTTACTGACCCGTCACCTTGAGAATCTTATAGTGGAAGGTCATGCCGTTTGGCGCATCATAAGAAGCGCTCTCACCAATATTTTTGCCCAGCAAAGCACGACCCAGCGGGCTTTCCTCGGAAATCCGTCCCTGCATCGGGTCGGCTTCCTCGCTGCCCACGATTTTGTAGATAATTTCCTCTTTGTATTCGTCAAGCAAGGCAACCGACGCACCAAGTTGGATGCCCTGCGACACATCGTTGGGATCAATGAGGATGTAGTTGGCCAAAATCTCCTCTACCTCTACCTTGCGGGAGAATACTTTGCCCTGTTCATTTTTCGCCTCATCGTATTCACTGTTTTCCGACAAGTCGCCAAAGGAGCGAGCCTCCTTAATCAGGTCAGCAACTTCTTTCTCTCTCACGGTTTTCAAGTAATGCAATTCCTCACGGAGCGCATCCAAGCGTTCTTGGGTGAGCTTATACTCTTTGGCCATCGTTGTTTCCCCCTACCTTATTATATAATAATCCACAATAGAAGCTATTACAATTACAGTATTATAGGCATCTTATCCTGTAAAGTCAATAGTTTTCTGCCAGCATTTCTCGAATCACTTCGAGGGCTTTCGCCATTTGCCGGTCTTCTTCTACTGTATTCTCCACCACATAGTCGGGTGTCATGCCGTTCTGTGCAAGGCTCATTCCACCGCCAGTGCGATATTCTGCCGAGGACAAGTTCATGGCACCGCCGTTGGGCAGCGGAAAGGCTTGCTGAGAATATCCCTTGCCGCTGGTGATTGCGCCTACAATAGGCGCTCCCACGCTCTCGCGTAGTTGAGCTGCGCAAAATTCCGCCGCAGAATAACTCTCCTCATTCACCAGCACCACAATGGGCACGCCCAGCCAGTCTGCGTCAGAGGTGATAACGTTTTCTGTGCCATCGTGGTCAATGGCGGTAAAAATCGGCCCCTCAGGCAGCAGATAGTCCAACACGTCGGTCAGCTCTGGCAGATAGCCGCCGCCGTTGTTCCGCAAGTCCAGCACCATGCCCTGCATCCCTTGATTCAGCAGGTCATCAACTACCACCTCAAACTTGGCCGCACTGTCCAGATAAAAGCGGCTATAGCTCACCACAGCCACCTCGCCATCCAGTTCGCCAACCACCGGCTGGGCAGTAACCCTCGCTCGCACGATGCTCACCACGCGCACAGCGCCGTCCACACTGGTAATCTCCAGCTCGACCTCTGTGCCCTCTTCACCACCGATGCGCTGGGTGAGCGCATGGCTGTTCTCTGCTGTCACCTGCTCTCCCTCTACAGCGGTGATGCGTTCGCCTACAAGCAAGCCTGCCTGCTCGGCAGGACTGTCGGGGTAAATAGAGGCGAGAAACATGCCCTCATCCCCTTCGTAACGCACGGTGACGCCGATGCCCACAAAGCTGCCGTCCCGGCTTGCGTTTTGAAAGGCGTAAGCCTCTGCATCGGAGTAGTAGCTCCAGCGGTCTCCCAGGCTTTTGACCATGGTCTCCAGTGTGCCATCCAGCCACAGAGCCTCATCGTATGCGCCCACAAAGCGGTTTTGCACGTACCAGTTCGCCGCAAGGAGGGTGCGACCGGAATCACCGATGTAGGTGAGG
>JGI994J12354_10001100_pt1 | contig 27335 bp, 17 predicted proteins | sample IntmicLarv3ML3BL_FD_12354 | JGI IMG/M metagenome (IMG submission 12354)
GGGCGGCTGTCCCCAGCCGCCCGCAGAAAAAAACTATGGTATTGCGTTTACGGGCGGCTGAGGACAGCCGCCCCTACAGGCGTTGCGTAAAACCAGGCTCGACACCAGAAAAACAAACAACCGCCGGAGTGCAATACTCCGGCGGTTTGGGTTTTATCTATCTGTGCGGGTTATTTCTCTGCGTCTATGTTATACACACCGAATTCCACCAGCTGCAGCCGGTGCACGTCCGATTCGTCCCGCACCGGTGCGCCGAGCTTCAGCACGCGCAGTCGGATGTAACGGTAGTTCTGCGCGCCCAAATCAAAGATCGCGGGCGAGAGAACCGGCGCGTCGTAGTTCTTTTCCACCACGAGCTTTTTCCAAAAAACGCCGCCGTTCGAGACCTCGATGACGAAGGAAGCCGGGAAGTTGCCTGATGTGCCGTCCGCCGCGAGGACATCCGTTCGCGGGTAAATCTTGACCTGGTTGAACGCTGTTTTTTCGCCCAGATCAAATGTCAGGCGCGGGCGCACGAGGAAGAACGGCGTTGCGCTGCGGTGGTGCTTGGAGGAATAGCCAAACAGCCCATCCTGCGCGGCGAGTATGCCGTCTGTCAGCGCCTCTTTCGTCCAGTAGGAGCTGTCCTTGTACATATTCCACGCGCTGCGCATGGGGTTCTCCAAGCCTTCCAGCAGGCTTTTTTGCTGCGCGGTTTGGGCAAAGCTGGCGTGGAAAATGCGGTTGTCTTTGATGTCATTCAGTTCAATGGTATCTCCAGGCAAGGACGTATCCTCCTCGCGCAGGCTCTCAAACGCAAAGTCCATTGTGTTGGCGGGCTTGACGGTGAAGCTGAGGCTTTGTCCGCTTTTCATGGGGATATCCGCAGGCAGGCGCATGGTTTGCGCTTCTTCGCCGTCGATGGAAATATCAGCGAACGCGACAACACCCTTGGTTTCGTTATAGATGCGGACTTTATAGGTCATGTTGGCGGCGCTCTCAAAGGTGAAGCTGCCGGAAAGTACGGCGAATTCCGCGCGTTTGGTTTCGGCATCGTAGCCGATGTAGCGGATGCCGTCCGTTTCCTGCGCGTATTCTGCGGTGGGCTTGCCGTTTGCCAGAATGCCGTCTTCTGCTTCCGCCGGGAGCAGCACGGTGGCGGTGGTGTTGGCGGGGACAGTGATCGCATAACTCAGCCGATTGTCCGCAACGCTCCAATCGCTCTGAATGGTGCCGTAAACGCTGTCCAGCGCGGTCTTCATCATGTTCACGCCGCCGCCGGTGGTGGGGCGCAGGGTGAGGTGCTTGCCGCCGGGTGCCGCGGCGTCCCAGCGGATGCCCGCGCCGTAGCCGTAGACCCATTCCATCACGGAGCCGAAGGCGAAATGGTTGAAGGAGTTCATGCCCGCATCGCCAAATCCGCCGTCCTTGGTGTAAGCGTCCCAGCGCTCCCAGGTGGTGGTGGCACCGTTGCGGATGCTGTAAACCCAGGATGGGTAGGAGTCGGTGAGCAGCAGGCGGTAGGCGAGGTCGTCATAGCCCATATCGGAAAGCACCGGGAGCAAAAATCCCGCGCCGATGAAGCCCGTGCTGAGGTGGTAATCCGCGCCTGCGATTTGCTGCACAAGGTGCTCGCCCGCCTGTTTGCGCGCGGCTTCGTCCGGCAGCAGGTCAAACTCAAGGGCCAGCAGGTAGGTGGTTTGGGAGTTGCCCTCGATGAGGCCGGTGTCCTTATCCCAGAACACGCGTTGGAAGCTCTTCTTCACGCGGTCAGAAAGGGCGGCGTAATATTTGGCGTCCTCCGTTTTGCCGAGGATCTTTGCCGCTTCGCTCGTGATTTGGGCAGCCTTTGCAAAGTAAGCGGTGGAGATGACGTTCTTCGGCGTACCCTGCGGGGCAACCCAGTCGCCGTAGGCGCAGTCGGGCACAATGTATTTGTTGTCGTCCCGCTTGGTGCCGAGGTCGGTGATTTCCGGCTGCTGCGGCGATTCATAGTTGAAGTCCGGACCGTCCGGATTCCCCGATGTGGCGTTGCGCGTGTTGGAGGCGGCGAACGAAGTGTAGTAGAACACCTGCCCCTGCATCATGTTGTAGTAATCCCGCAGGAACGTTTCATCTCCGTAGGCGCAGTAAATGCTCCAGGGCAGGACCCACGCGGCGTCCGCCCAGGCGGCGTTGCCGTAGGCAAGCTCGTTCGCCCCATTGGGAGAAACGTCGCTCACGCCGCCGTCCGCACGCTGCGATTGCACCATGTCGGTCAGGAATTTCCGCAGGAACTCGCGCACGTCGTTGTTATAAACGGCTGTGTCGCAAAAGGCGGCGATGTCGCCGGTCCAGCCCAGGCGCTCGTCGCGCTGCGGGCAGTCCGTGGGGATGCTCAAAAAGTTATCGCGCTGGCCCCATATCACATTCTGAAAGAGCTGGTTGAGGTCGGCGTCCGAGGTTTCGATGCGCCCGGTTTGCGTCAGCTCGCTGCCGGCAAAAATGGCGGTGACGTCGGCGGGGTCAAGCTCGCCGGGGTAGCCGCTCACCTCAATATAGCGGAAGCCGTGGAAGGTGAAGCGCGGCTGGTAGGTTTCGTCCCCGCTGCCTTTTTTGGTGTAATAATCCGTGGCCGTTGCCGAGCGCAGCGCTTCCAGGTACGGCTCGCCCTCCGGCTTCTCCTGGCCGTCATAGAGCATTTCCGCATGGCGCAGGCGGATTTGTGTCCCAGCCTCGCCGCCGCGTACGATGATTTTGGCAACGCCTGCGATGTTTTGGCCGCAATCCAGAATATAGCGCTTGCCGCCCGGATTGTCAGGGTCGTCGAGCGTATAAACCAGCTCGGTTTCGCGGATATCATAGCCCGGCTCTGTGCCGAGCTTGACGCGCGGGCCAACGTGGGCAACGAGCTTCACGTCGTCCGGGTTGACCGGGTGCGGGGTTTTGTGGTCGATGCTGCGCAGTGTTTCGCCGGCGTTTTCGGCCGTGACAATCTGCGCGGCCTTCCAGCCGTCGCCATCGTATTGCGCCGTTGCCCAGCCGGGCAGCTCCTTGCCCGCGTCATAGGTTTCGCCGCGCTCATTGTCCGCCAGCTCATAGGGGCCGTTGCAGGTCACCAGCCAGGAGTCGTCCGTGGCAATTCGCTGCATCGTGCCATCCTCATATGTGATTTCCAGCTGCGCGAAGAAAGCGGGGTATTGGCCGTAGCGCTCGGGGTTGCTGCCGATGTGCCCGGCATACCAGCCGCTGCCGGTGGCGGCGCCCAGCGCGTTTGCACCGGGCTTCAGCTGTTCCGTGACGTCATAGGTTTGATACATCAGCAGCTGGGTGTAGTCGGTCCAGCCGGGGCTCATCATCTCGCCCGGGGCCACCTGCGCGCCGTTGAGCCAAGCGTCATAAACGCCAAGCGCCGTGGCATAGAGCCGGGCGCTCGCGATTGCTTGATTTGGCAGGGTTTCAAACACCGTGCGGAACATCGGCAAAGAGCCTTCGGAGGCGTCCTGCGCCGCGGCGGCGATGAACTTTGCCTCAAAATCCTCTTGCCGCAGCGTGGTTTCGAACCACGTGACGTCCGATTCCACCTCGTTGCCGTCCTTATCCCAGACAATTACGCGCCAAAAATAACGGGTGCGGGGGGCCAGCACCGTGCCTTCATAGGCGATATACAGGCTGGCGTCGTTCTCGATTTTCCCGGAATCCCAGAGGTCGCCGGTTTCGCATGCAGCATCAACACTGACCAGCACCTGATAGGCGGTCTGCTTTTGCCCAACGATATCAGAAACCATGTGCCACGAAAAGCGCGGCGCGGTTTCCATGCCGAGGAAGGGGGTAATAGAATTTTCGGTTTGCAGTCCCTGAATTTGCGTCGCTGCCGGGGCCGGTGCGCCCAGAGCAACAGGGCACAGGGAGCAGCCGAGAACCAGGGTTGTCAGTGCGCTGAGGAAGCGTTTGAATTTCATTTGTGAGCCATCCTTTCGCAATAAAAAAATGAGACATAACAGAATCAAAGTATAGCGCAGTATTTGATAAAATGCAATAGATTTTTTCAAAAAGATGCGCTGAATTTTTCTTGCATCTTCGGGCGAAGTGTGCTATGATTTTTTATGAAAATGTTTTGGAGGTTGTTACATGCCATCTGCTATGCCGCATTTAATGCTGGCGCGTCGCTGCGATTCAGTTGCGGACGCTCTGTTTTTTGTCGGTAATCTCGCCCCGGATTCCATTGCTGATTGGGGACGGAAGGAAACGCTGCATCTTCGGAACGCGGATGACCGCGCACACGCCTTGGGTCAATTGGCAAGCCGAACCAACCCCTCCAAGCCATTTGAAGAGGGCATTTTGCTGCATCTGTTTTTCGATTGGAAATGGGACACGGGTCCTCTGGCTGATTATAAAAACCACTATGGCGATGATTGGTTCCGCACATACCGGGCAGAAATCGGCGCGTTGAGCGCTTATCTGTTTCATCATTGCGCGTGGAGCAATCTCATTTGGGATACCATGCTGGCGGTGCGGGGCAGCGAATACCCCGAACGGTCGGATTATCTATTCACAGAGGTCTATGATATGATTGACCGCAACAGAACATGGCACCGGGAGAACGCGGATATTTCCCCTGCGTTTTATTCCCCCGATGACATTTTGCTTTTGATTGGCCGTGTAAAAAACGAATATGATATCTGGCGCAAAACGAACGGCTATGTTGAACATTAGGCATTGCAATCAGGTTCGTTGCCAAGCATCTCACGCTCGGATAACCCGAATCCTTCGGCAACATCATCGCCGCACGGCTCAATATGGATCATGATATCATACACGTTTTCGAGATTTTGTTTGATTTTTTGCTCCACCTGCGAAGCAATGCCATGGGCTTCTAACACAGTGCAGGTTGGATCCACATCGATATCAAAGTCAATGTCCCAAAATCCGGCAACGCGCCGGATTCTTGCACGGTGCGGATTGCGCGCGCCGTCCACGGAATTCACGGCACAGGCGATCACGCGGTACGGCTCCATGTCGTGATTGCCATCCATCAATTCAAGCGTGGCCTCCGAAAAAATTCCAACGGCCGTCTTGATAATCCACGCACCAATCAACAACGCAATGATGGTATCGGCATGGGCCGAGCCGGTCAGAGACGATATGACAAGCCCCGCCAAAACACCAAGCGAAATCACGACATCGCTTGCCATGTTTTTGGCGTTCGCTTTGATTACGGCGGAACCGGCGCGTTTGCCCAGCACATGCTGGCTCCACGCAAGCAGGATTTTCCCGGCAACGGAAATCAGCGTTACCACCATCGCTGTCATGGAGGGAGCAAGGCGCTGCCCGCCGGAAATGAGATTGGATATGGAGCTGACGATCAGCTGCGCACCCGCAAAAAAGATCATAAACGACAAAAACACAGTCGATATCGTCTCCGCCCGTCCATGTCCCCACGGGTGTTCTTTGTCGGCGGGTTTGGATATGATTCTGACAATCACAAGTGTGACGATGCCGATGAACACGTCCGTCGCTGAATCAATGCCATCGCCGATCAGCGCGCCGCTGGTTGCACGTGTTCCAACGATGATTTTCAGCATCGCCAAAACAGCGTTGCCCGCAATCGCGGTCATCGCGGCAATGCGAATGTATTTGTTTTTTTCGTTCTGATTCATTGTTATCATCACGCCCCCAACGCCTATTCGCCATAGTAATCTTCCTGCTGCGCATGCCGAATTAACCGGCGGCGGTGCTGCCGTGCTTCGCGCAGATGGGTCCAGAATTTTGATATTTCCGCAACGATTGTGGGCACAGCGGTGAGCCCGAGCACTGCCAGCCACGCCATCCCTTCCAGGGGCACCAGGTCAAAGAGCCTGCCCGCCTGCGGAATCAGCACCAGCAGCGTGAACAGCGCAATCATGCCCAGTGCGCTGAACACCAGCGGCCAGTTGTCGCGGATGGTTCGTTTGAGGATGGATTTGCGGCTGCGCACGGTGAAGATATGCAGGATGCTCGTGAAGCCGACGACCAAAAACGCCATGGTCTGCCCGATGGCCTGCGATGGCACGCTGCCGCCGAACGCCACGAATTTGCCGAGGTAAAACGCGATCAGCCCCACGATGGAAAACGCCATCGTTTGCTGAAGAATCACCTTGATCAGCCCGCCGCCAAAGAAGCTTTCGTTGCGGCCGATGGGGTGCCGTTTCATGATGCGCGGGTCGCTCTGCTCCTGCGCCAAACGCAGGCCGGGGATGCCGTCGCCCAGAACGTTGATCAGCAGGAGCATCACGGGCGTCAGCGGCATGCCCCAGCCCATGAGCTGCGCGCCCACCATGATCACGATTTCCGAAAGATTGCACACCAGCAGGAAATAAATCGTCTTGCGTATGTTGGAAAACACGCTGCGGCCCTCGCTGATGGCGGAAACGATGGTGGCGAAATTGTCGTCCGTCAGCACCATGTCGGCGGCGCTTTTTGAGACCTCGGTGCCGGTTTGCCCCATGGCAACCCCCACGTCTGCGGCCTTGAGCGCCGGCGCGTCATTCACGCCGTCACCCGTCATGCTCACGACCTCGCCGTGCTCCTGCCACGCCTCCACAATGCGGATTTTATCCTCGGGCGAAACCCGCGCGTAAACCGAATAGTCCATCACGTTGTCAATCAATTCCGTGTCGGACATTTTTGCCAGCTGCTTGCCTGTGACCACCGGGTCTTTTTCGCCGATCAAGCCGAGCTGCTTTGCGATGGCGCCCGCCGTTGCCGCGTGGTCGCCGGTGATCATCACCGTGCGCACGCCTGCTTTTTTTGCCTGCGCGATGGCGCGTGCCGCCTCCGGGCGCGGCGGGTCAATCAGGCCGATGATGCCCTCAAAGTCCATCCCGGCTTCGAGCTCGCTCAGGTCGCCGCTTGCGGGCAGGGCATCCACCCGGCGGCTTGCCAGCGCGAGCATGCGCAGTGCGTCGTGCGCAAAGGCGTCGTGCGTGACCTTGCGCAGCGCGTGCGCTTCTTTGTCGTCTTTGTTATATGGCAGGCGGTCGAACGCGCCTTTTGTCAGCACGAGATACCCGCCGCCGGGGTGCCGGTGCACCGTGGTCATCATTTTACGCGCGGAGGAGAAAGGGACTTCGCCCACGCGCGGCCACGCCTGCGAGAGCGTTTGCATATCCTCGCCCTTTGCGATCATCAGGCGCAGAATGGCGCTTTCCGTCGCGTCGCCGATGATAATTTCACCCTCCGGCGTTTGCTCCAGGCTTGCGTTGCCGGCGAGTGCCAGATGCTGCAGCAACCGGCTTTGCGCCTCGCTGAACAGCTCCTGCGCGTCAATCGGATCGCCCCCGGGCACCCAGAGTTTTTGTATGGTCATGCGGTTTTGCGTCAATGTCCCTGTTTTGTCCGAGCAGATCACGGACGTGCTGCCCAGGGTTTCCACGGCGGGCAGCTTGCGGATCAGCGCGTTTTTCTCCACCATTTTTTTCACGCCGTGGGTCAGCGACAGGGTCACGATCAGCTGCAGCGTTTCCGGCACGGCGGCCACCGCCAGCGAGACCGCCGCGAGCATCATCGTCCAAAAATCCTCGCCCTGCCGCAGGCCAATCATCAACAGCGCTGCCGCCGCCGCAATGGCGATCAGGCTCACGAGGTGGCTGACCTTGTTCAGGCGCTTTTGGAGCGGTGTCTGCGTTTTTTGCGCGTTGTTCAGATAGCCGGCGATTTTGCCCATCTGCGTGTGCATGCCCGTTTCGGTCACAACCGCCGCCGCGTTCCCGGCGGTGATCAGGCAGCCGGAAAACACCATGTTTGCCATGTCGCCAATCGGCGCGTCCTCCTCGGCGATGAACGCGGCGTCCTTTTCCGAGGGCTCGCTTTCGCCGGTGAGCGAGGCCTCGTCGGCAAATAAATTCGTGCTTTCGATCAACCGCGCGTCGGCGGGGATCAGGTCGCCGGTTTTCAGGAGCAAAATATCGCCGGGCACCACCGCCGCCGTGTCAATTTCCAGCTTGCTGCCGCCGCGCAGCACAAAGCAGGTGGGGCTGTTCAGGTTTTGCAGCGCCTCAAGGGCCTTTTCCGCGCTGCGCTCCTGCGATACCGCCAAAACGACGTTCATCAGGATGATGGCGAAAATCACCACCGGCTCAATGTAGCCGTGCCCTTCGCGGATGGCGAGCGCCAGCGAAAGAAACCCGGCGGAAAGCAGGATGATGTTCGCAAAATCCTTGAACTGCCGCAGCGCCATGACGATGGGGCTATCCGGCTTTGGCTTGCTGTATTCGTTTGGGCCGTGCTGCTGCGTGCGCTTTTGGACGGCTTGTTTGTCCAAACCAACATCGGCGTTCGCCGCCAATTCTTTCAACACCTGTTCGGCGGAAAGACTGTACCATTGTTTCATTGCCAACCTCCTTTTTCTTCTAACGTCTATTATAGCCCAAAACGAAAAAAAGGTCAACCGCAATTATGGATTTACAGCGCGAAACTTGCTGTGGGCTATTGCTGTGGGCTGTTGCCGGTCAGCGCTGTATTTCACATGATGCAAGCCCGCTTCAAAATTTTGCTTGCCTTGTCCCGCCGGTTATGCTATACTATAAAAAATAAGCATAGGAGGTTGTTTGTATGAAAAAAAGCATTTTCGCAAGATCCCTGTCTCTGTTGCTCGCCCTGTTGATTGCCTTTGGCATATCATCTGCGGTGTCTGCGGAAGACGCATCCGAGGCAACAACTACCGTCGCCATCCCCGCGAGTGAAGCCGTTACGGAAGCTGTTGCTGAACCGGAACCCGCTGCGGAAGCGGAGCCGCAGCTGTTGAAGGCGGCGGAAGACGAACCCGAGGTCATCACCATTCCTGTCAGCGCCCGTGTGGGTGAAATCTTTTCGTTCGCACAGCTGAAGGCTCTGACCGGAATCTCCCCCGAAACGGCTTTGTACTTTGTCAGTTCTGATGGTGCGATTGGGAGGATGAGCATTGCCGAAAAAGCCGGACCGGGCACAGTGCGGTACAAAACGTTTGACAACAGCAAGCACTTCGTGTTTGAGTTCGATGTTGCCGCAAACCCCGATGCCGTCACGCTTGAAATTGCCGCGAAAGAGAATCAGGATCTTCCCATTGATGAGATATTGACTGCGCAAGGATATACCCGTAGCGATATCCGGGAATTGCGCAGCTGGGATACGAAAATACTGAAATACCAAAGCGTAACCGCCCATGTTATCAATAACTTTTCCGCCGAGACCCACGGTGAAGGACAGATTCTACTGAACATGAACGATGGCCAAGTGATTCTGCTCAATGTCACCGTAGAACGAGAGGCGTTTAAGTTTTCGTTCAGCCTCGATTCTCTCAAGGAGCTTTTCATGGCTCCTCTTGCCTTAATCGTGATCGTCATCGCAGCACCGTACATGGCCCCGCTGCTGCTGCTGGTTCCGTTCATCGCAATCTTCGCCCCATTCTTTGCCCTGTATCAGAGGCTCTGGCCCAGTTATGAATATCCGTATGCCCCACTGACAATTTAGTTCACACGCTTCGCGCACTCACGTTTTGTGGGTGCGCGATTCTTCATTGACTTTTGCCCCGTTCTGTGATAAACTTTTATTTTAGAAGAGAGAACAAATGGGGGAAAACACACTGAAAACGTCAATCAGGCTGCTGAAGGAAGCAAAAAAATATTGGGGCGCGCTGGTGGTGACCATGGGCTGCATCGCGGTGCTCACGGCAGCACAATTGGTTACGCCTTCCGTGGTGCGCAAATTCACGGCGCTGATCGAAACCCGGGACCCGAACCTTGCGCAAAAAGCGCTCCGGCTGGCGGTTTTTCTCGGGATCGCGTATCTTGTGCAGAGCGTTGCGCAGGGCCTGCGCAATTATCTGGCGCACAAGGCGGTGTGGCACTTTGTCTCAGATATGCGGGTCAAGCTCTATGCCCATTATCAAAGCCTCTCGCTGGATTTTTATCACGATAAGCAGATCGGTCAGCTGATGAGCCGCGTGACCTCGGACACAATGAACCTCGAAACTATGATTGCGCACGCGGTGCCCGACCTGTTCGTGAATCTGATTTTGTTTGCGGGCGTTGCGGTGCTGCTCTTCACGATCGATCTGCGGCTTGCGCTCGTGAGCCTGCTTGTGCTACCGTTTTTGGCGGTATCCTCGCAGTGGTTTTCCAAACGGGTGCGCCCCAAATTCCGTGAGGGCCAGAAACTTATCGGCAACCTCAGCGCGGAATTGCAGGATAACCTTTCCGGCATCCGGGAGGTTAAGCTCTTTAACCAGCAGGAAAAAGAACTGAACGACGTAGAAAATATCTCAAAAAATCACATCAAGGCGCTGCTTTCGGCGCTGAAACTTAGTGCGGCTTATCACCCCGGCATTCAGTTTTTGAGCAGCATGGGCACGGTGTGCGTCATCGGCTATGGCGGCTATCTCGCGGCAACGGGGCAGGTGTCGCTCAGCGATATCGTCGCATTCATCTTGTATCTGGGGATTTTTTATCAGCCGATATCGGTGCTCGCGCGCATCAACGAGGATATCCAAAATTCTGTTGCCAGTGCGGAGCGCATCTTTGAAATATTGGATATTGAGCCGACGGTGCAGGATAAACCCGATGCCATTCAGCTGGAAAATCCAAGAGGAGAACTTGCGTTTGATCATGTCAGCTTTCAATATAACGAGCACAACGAGGTCATCAAAGACCTGAGCTTTGTGACAAAGCCGGGCAATATTTTGGCGCTTGTGGGGCAAACCGGCGTTGGCAAAACGACGATTGTGTCGCTCCTTGGGCGGTTCTATGACCCGGTATCCGGGCGGATTTTGCTGGACGGGCACGACCTGCGCGACCTGACCATGGAGAGCCTGCGCGACAGCATGAGCATTGTGCTGCAGGATGTGTTTCTCTTCAACGGCACCGTGCGCGAAAACATCTGCTACGGCGCGCCCGGCGCGAGCGATGAGCAGGTGAAAGAAGCCGCGCGGCTGGCGCATGCCCACGAATTTATTCTGGAGCTGGAGAACGGCTACGATACGATGATCGGCGAACGGGGCATCAAGCTTTCCGGCGGGCAAAAGCAGCGCCTGAGCATTGCCCGTGCGATTTTGCGCGACCGCCCTGTGCTGATTCTGGACGAAGCAACCTCCGCGATTGACGTGGAAACCGAGCGGCTCATTCAGCAAGCAATGGATAAAGTGATGGAAAACCGCACGACCGTCATCATCGCGCACCGGCTTTCTACCGTGAAGAAGGCGGACAATATCATCGTGCTGCGGGACGGCGAAATCGCGGAATCCGGCACGCATGAGCAGCTTCTTGCCCACGATGGCATCTACGCAAATTATAACCGGGCACAGCTTTTTGTGTAGCAAGAGGCAAGAAGCAAGAAACAAGAAACAAACAATGGCACACCATAAAAAACAAAACTGGGAGGATTTATTCATGAAGAAATTCGCTAAAATCCTGACAATTGTCTGCATTTCGGTTCTGATTTGCGTGTTGCTGGCGGCATTTTTGAACCTGCGCGGCAGCAACAACAGCATCACCAAGGACCCCGCGCAATACAAAAACGTGATCCTGCTCATCGGCGACGGCATGGGGCAAAACACCCTCAAAACAGCGCTCGCAGAGGACAGCACGCCCCTCTTTATGCAAACCATGCCCGTGCATGGCGAAAGCAAAACCAACAGCTGGCCGGGCTTCATCCTCACGGATTCCGCCGCCGGAGGCACGGCCCTTGCCAGCGGCATCCGCACGATCAACGGCATGCTCGGCCGGTATGCGCTGGACCCGCAGGGCTGGGTGATTCAGCCGGCAAGCCTCTCGGAAATCGCACTGAAACACGGCCGTTCTGCCGGGGTTGTGACAACGGACAGCACAAGCGGCGCCACGCCCACGGCCTTCAGCGGCCACTCCATCTCGCGCAACAAGGAAGAGGAAATCTCCGAAAGTCAGCTGGTATCCGGCCTCAATTTGATCTGGGGCGGGGCAAGCGATTCTGTCACAAAAGAGAACACAAAAGCCAACGGCTTTGCTTATGTTGATAACAAAACGGACTGGGATGCGCTCGACAGCGCGAGCCGCAGCTTTGCGCAGTTCAGCGGCGACGACCTGGCAGGCACGCTGAACACCCAAACCACCCCAACGCTCGAAGAAATGACCGTGAAGGCCATTGATTTGCTGGACGACAACTCAAGGGGTTTCTTCCTGATGGTGGAAGGCGCACACATCGATAAATTTGCGCACGCCAACGAAAAAGATCCCATGGTGCACCATGTGCGGGAGTTCGACAAGGCAATCAAGGCCGCGATGGACTATGCTGATGCGCACCCCGATACCCTGGTGCTGGTGACGGCTGACCATGAAACCGGCGGCCTGACCCTGATTGACGGCAAGTATGAGTACACCTCCGGCGGGCACACCAAGGCCAATGTGCCGGTGTATGTCAACCGCACGGACGCTGGCTTTGAACACGGCGGCGCATGGAAAAACCGCGAGATTGGCGCGCAGCTGGGGCGCGTTCTCGGTTTTGGCAAGAAGGTGTTCCCCAAGCCGATTGGGTCGTGATAAGAAGAGGGAGATAGGGAGAGAAAAATTTTATGAGCAACAAAAATTGGCCGGAATTCTGGCCTGTAAAACTGGGAAAGCTGGAAATTGGTCTGCCTTTGGTGCGGAGCGATAACGGCTTCCAAATCTATGCGTTTGACCCCATGGGGCGCGGCGCGTGGAACCTCGCCGCCGCAAAGGCCCTTGAGGAAAAACTCGCGCACTATGAATTTGACATCCTGCTGGCGGCGGAGTCAAAATCCATCGCGCTGGCGGAGCAGCTGGCGCATGTGCTGGGGCAGGAGGATTATGTGGTGCTGCGCAAGGCGCGCAAGCTCTATATGCTCGACCCCATGGTGATGGACGTCAAGAGCATCACCACCGAGGCAAAGCAGCAGTTTTTCCTCGGGCGCGACCAGCAGGATTTATTGCGCGGCAAGCGCGTGTGCATTTTGGACGACGTGATTTCCACCGGGGGCACGCTGCGCGCGGTGTGCGGCATGGCAAAGGCGCTCGACGCCGAAGTCACGGTCATCGCCTGCGTGCTCACGGAAGAAACCCCGCTGCAGTTCTTTGATGAGATTCCTGTTGTGAACTTAGATCACATCCCATTGCCTGCATTTAGTGATATGATACCGGAATAACAGAAAAAACTTGTTTTCTATATTAGGAGGTCTCCCATGCAATATCGTACTGACCCGAAAACCGGCAATCAACTCTCCGCGCTGGGCTATGGCTGCATGCGCCTGCCCCGTGGCATATCGGGGATTGACGCCGAAAAAACCATGGCGCTGATTCAATCCGCCGTGGAGCAGGGCGTGAATTACTTCGACACCGCATACGTCTACCCCGGGAGCGAATCGGCGCTGGGGCAGGTGTTTGGGCGCACCCCCGGCATGCGGGAAAAAATATTCCTCGCCACAAAGCTGCCCTTCCGCATGGTGAAAACATACGCCGATTTTGACCGCCTGTTCAACATTCAGCTGGAGCGGCTGGGCGTGGAGTATATCGACTACTACTTCATCCACAACATGTCTGTCACGGCTGATTGGGATGGCCTGGTTGCCCTTGGTGTGGAGCGCTGGGTGAGTGAGCAAAAGGCCGCCGGGCGCATCCGGCAAATCGGGTTTTCGTTCCATGGGAGCCGTGGGGATTTCCTGAAATTGCTGAATCTGCATGCGTGGGATTTCGCGATGATCCAGTACAACTACTCCGACGAAAATTATCAGGCGGGGCGCACGGGGCTGCAAAAAGCTGCCGCGATGGGCATCCCGGTGATGATCATGGAGCCTCTGCTCGGCGGAAAACTGGCCACGGGCGTGCCCAAAAAAGCGGTGTCGCTGATGAAAAAAGCCGAGCCGGACCGCAGCCCTGCCGCGTGGGCGATGCGCTGGCTGTGGAATCAGCCGGAGGTCACGGTTGTGCTTTCCGGCATGAACAGCATGGATCAGCTGGATGAAAATATCAAAACAGCGCAGGATGCCCTGCCGGGGTGCCTTGATGACCGCGAGCAAGAAGTTTTCCCGCAGGTGATTGACATCTTCCGCGAGTCCTACAAAATCCCCTGCACGGGCTGCAATTACTGCATGCCATGCCCGCGCGGCGTGAACATCCCCGGCTGCTTTGCGGCCTATAACACGAGCTATGCCATGGGGTTTGCGGCGGGTTTCCAGCAATATCTCACCAGCGTCAACGCTGCTGACCTGAACTCAAAGAGCAACGCGCGCAGCTGCATAGCCTGCGGCAAATGCACCAAACACTGCCCGCAGAACATCGACGTTCCGGCGCAGCTCAAACGCGTGAGCCGCCGCCTGGAGCCTCGTATCATGCGCCTTGGCATAAAAATTTATAACAAACTGCAAAAGTGATTTTTTGTTGCATAAAAACAGCCGCGTTCCAAACACATGGAACGCGGCTTGTTATTTGATAGGCTGTTTTGGATGGTTGTGTTGATTTTGGCATGTGGGCGGATCGCCATCCGCCCCTACAATCACAGAATCATCCCAGAATCAGCTGCAGCACCGCTGCAATGGCGGCACCCAGCCCGGCGGCGGAAAGCAGCGCTCCGGCGGTCATCAATTTGGATTGCAAAATTTTGCTTGGCGGCGGGGCACTGCTGCCCATGGCCGCTGCACGCGCGCGGTCCTTCAGTGTGCCCTCGCTGAGCGCCGAAAACTCCGGCTTGACGAAAAAAATCACACGCTCAAAGTATTCGCAGTCGCTTTCCAGCACCTCAATCACCCGGTGGTTCACGCCCTTGATCATAGCCCTGGCCTCCGTTCATTCATGTGCTTTTATTGTGAACAGAAGCGGGGCCGGGTATACATAAAATTTACAAATCAAGCGCGGCAGTGAGAATTGTTGGCGCCTTCAGAATGCCGCAGGGCTTGAGGACATATTCGTAGCTCCAGTCGTGATCGCTGCTGCGCCACGCGTTTGGCCCCTGCCAGCCCCAGGTGAAATCGCAGTTGTGCAGCGAGCCGAAGGTGTTCACCCGGTTGCCAAAAGCCGTGATATCAATGGCGTGCGTGCCCGGCGCGGGGCGGCCAAGCTCCGTGCGCCAGGGCGAAATGGCGATCGGCCCCGCGTCGCTGCCGTCCATCGCAACGCGCAGCACGGGGAGGTTGAACAGCGGGGCATCCAGCGCAACCGCATTTCCATATACATGGTTCAGCTCTGCCTGCGCATGGTAGGTCACGTTGCCGCCATAGAAGGGGAGGCCCTGATTGACCCAGCTGCCGAAGGCGAGTTCCCTCACGGGTTCGATGATTTCCGCTGTGCGGCCGCGCACCTCTACGCCGAAATCGCCCAGCAGATAGCAGCTTTCCAGCGTGGTCACTTTACCAAAAGGCTTTTCGATTTCCAGAACGTTTTCGCCCTGCCTCAGTGCGCCAAGCATGATTGTTTGAAACGCTTCGTCAACATAATAGCCTGTTGCTTTTGTCTGCACAGCTGTGCCGTTCCATGTGATTTGCAGTTCTTCTAAATCTTCAACCGCAAGCTGCACCTGGTCAATCGCAACGCGCGAACGGATGGCATAGCGCAGGCGCACGGTGTGCGTGGGCACGGCGTCCGGGTCGCCCTTCATCACCCAAGGCTGGCAGCCCCAGGCGATTTCGTTTTCCATGCCCAGCCGGTCCTTGTATCGATCGCAGACGCGCAGGATTTCATCGGGCGCTTCCCAATCGCCGCCGTCCAGCGCGGGTTCCGGCATATCGAGCACCAAAACGTTGGGTTCGCTCAGCGTCACTGGCAGCACCGGCGGCAAATCGCAGAGGGGCTTGAACTGCAACGCTTCCGGCGAATGGGCGTTTTGCCTGCCCGGCGTGAGCTTCAGCAAAAGGCTGTCCTGCGGGTAGGCCGTCCAGTCCATCGTGGTATCGCCGTTGGCATAGTTCGTTGAGAATGGGCTCGTTTCTCCGCTGAGGGTGTCATAACGTTCGGCGCACCATTCGCCCTTCAGGTTGATGTTCAGCTGCCGCGCCTCGGCGGCATAGGTTTTTTTCGGGCCGTTCACATGGCAGAGAAACAGCCAGCGGGTGTCGCCGTCCTGCCGCCACTGAGAGAAAAGATTATCTGCGGCAGCACCATCGTGCGTTACGCTGTGCAAGCGCCATGGCTCCAGCGCGCCCAGCAGCTCGCGGCGGCTCCAGTTGATGATCTGCGTCTGCTCCGCCGCAAAATCAAAGGCTTCGCCGCTGGGTTCGGCCTCCACATAAGAGGGGATGCTGCCCGCAAAGATGATCTTGCCGCCCTTTGCCGCGAACTCCTTGAGCGCGTTGAGCGTGGTGGAGCGGATGGTTTCCATGTTGGGGGCAAGAATGACATCGTAGTACATTTCGCCCACAGCAAAGCCCACCCCATCAGGGGTTCCGTCTGCATTATATTGACTCGGCAGGAGGGATTCGCAGATGTAATCGTAATCCAGCTGATAATAGAGCAGCCACTCCGCCAGCTGCTGAAAGCGCTCGTCCATTTCGTCGCGCACGAGTTTGGTTTCCGCCCTCGGCCCGCAGTGGATCCAATAGCTTTCCACCGGATGGATCACGCCGATTTTGACGAGAGGCTTGCCCCGCGTCATCGCGGAATTCACACGCGCGAAGTGATCTTCGATGTATTTGTACTCCCGGAACCACGGCGATTGGTGCCCGATGCTGGCAGGATAATCCCGCTTGGATTCGCCCCGCATGGAGACCCAGTAGAGGTGCGGCACCCGCACGCTGACGCCGAGGGCGGCCTGCCAATCGCCCTGCAGCTTGTGTTGATAAAAGCGGAAGTTCCAGTTCGTTACGCCATAAAGCTCGCTGAGCACGCCCGGGCGGCCGTATTGATGGGCGGCGCTCTGCGCCTGCTTTGCGGTGTTGATGTTGCGCTCGTCGCACAGCATATCGATGCCCGGCAGCTGGAACGAGCGGTAGGAGCGCATGCAGTCGCCCAGCGCATAGGTCTGCGAACCAAGCGTGTCCTCCTGCATCATGTGGCCCGTGAGCATGAGGTTGTGCTGTTCGCACCAGCCGCCCACGGTATCCGCAAAGGCGCTCGCAAAGCGCTCCGCCGCGTGGTCGTGAAAACGGTAGCGAGCCGGCGAAACGCCATCAGGCAAATCCCAGAAGAGCTCCGGCAAAGTCGCAAAAATATCCTCGCCGTACGCAGCTTGATAACTGGCGGAAAAATCGTCTGTCCAGGGCAGCTCCCCTTTTTCTGGCGATGCCGCCGCAGGCAGCGAGATTTTATCAGGCGACTGCGGTTCGTCAGTGAAAATGGCGGGCACAAGCGTACCAAAATCGCGCCCGAGCACCTGCAAATAACGCTCGTGGGTTATCTCGATAAAGCGCTCGATCGCCGCGCGGGAAAGGGTATCCACATAGGTTTGCATATTGAACCAGCCGGAAGGCTCATGGATGCAAAGGCTCGCATAGCGCAGCTGTTCATTTTCGCCCGCTTCCTCGCCATCCGCAAGGCGCCGATAATCCGCCAGGCAGCCAACGCTGTCCAGCCGCACGGCATAGCGGGCGAGGAGCTTGCCGTGTGTTGGCTCCTGCGTAAAATGCAGCCCCCGCATGCGGTAGCGCTCGTCCTTCGTCACCAGCCCGCCGGCAAACCCGGAAGGCCACTTGTCCTCGTCATAAAGCCAGGCGAGCATGTGCTCCGCGCGGGCTTTTTCGGCGCAGGAACGTACCAGCGCCATGAATTCGGGGCTCAGGTATTCCGTGGTCATCCCCACGCGCACATGCGCATGGAAGCCGCCGAACCCCATTTCCTTCATACACTCAATCTCGCGCAGCAGGGTTTGCTCGTTCAGCTCGCAGTTCCATGCCCAAAAGGGGGTGGCGCGGTATTCCGGGCCGGGGTTGCGGAAGGTCTCGGGCCGGAGCTGCTCAAAGCGGTTTTCGGGATAAAGCATAGCTAACCTCCTAATTCAAACCTAAAATTAAAGTATGGGGATATCTTACATCATATGGCCGAAAAAAGCAATAAAAATTTTGTGAATTTGCGCAGGATATACGTGATTGTTCAAACAAATCCCCCTCATGACAGAAAGCAAAATTAGTTCAAAAAAATTCGCGAAATAATTCTGAAAAAAAGGCTTGCATTTTCTGGGCGAATCGTGTATAATGTTTCATGGTCGCGGTAGAGCAACCCTTGTCCCGGCCATATGTGGACGTTTAGCTCAGCTGGTAGAGCATTCGCTTGACGTGCGAAGGGTCAGCGGTTCAAGTCCGTTAACGTCCACCAAATGTCGAATTGTGTCGACAATAGACGAAACACGCTGAAAGGCGTGTTTTGTTGTTTATGTGACCCAATGTAATTCTCTCAGCCAGATTTACTTTTCAATCGCAAATCAATTTCTCCTGCTATAGCTTTTTACGCAGAGATATGCTATAATCAAGAAACACTTGTATCAGCTAGGAGATTGTTGCACATGCCTGTATTTACAGTAACAAAAGAAAATATAAAGACACTTGACGATGCTGCGCTAAGAGAGCTGGTGGCACGTTTGTGCATGGCAGAGTTATATGCTCAGGGCATAGCAGATGGGGTTCGATGGGGTGGGAATCAGGATGCGCCCGATGGTGGTATTGATGTCCTGGTTGATGTTCCTTTCAAAGAACTGCGTGTAGGGAGTTTTATCAAATCACCCTACACTTCTTTTCAAGTAAAAAAACCTTCCATGCCGCCAAAAGATATTGAAAAGGAGATGTGTCCCAAAGGTGTACTACGTCCGGTTTTTAGTGAAATCAATAAGCAAAATGGTGCATACATAATTGCGAGCGGCACAGATGATGTTACGGAAAAAGCTCGCGATGCCCGAATAAAGAAAATGAAGGAAGTCCTTAATCGTAGCGAGTTTAAGAATGTTATAGTAGATTTTTTTGATTCACAACGGATTGCCAATTGGGTTAATTGCTATCCAGCAATTTGCATATATGTTCTGCATAAATTGGGAAAGGGTGTCAGCGGATGGAGACCTTATGGAAATTGGTCATCCAATCCTGTTGGTGAAGAATATCTTATTGATGATGAATCCAGCAATATATGCCATGGAAGCGTTGAGTTGCGAATTATAGACGCAATTCAGAAAATGAGGGAGTTACTGCTTGAACCCAAAGCTTCTTTACGCTTGGTTGGGCTTTCTGGAATGGGTAAGACCAGATTGTTGCAGACGTTGTTTGATGAGCGTGTTGGAAAAAATGCTTTATCTAAGGAGCTTGTTATTTATGGTGATATTGGAGCAACACTTGGCCCATCTCCGGAAACATTGGCAGAGCGTTTGATTGGAGAGGGTAAGCCTGTCATTTTGGCAGTAGATAATTGTTCGCCACAACAGCATAAAAATCTTACAGCTATCTGCACCTGCGAAAGCAGTCCTGTATCTCTTATTACTGTTGAGTATGACGTAAGAGACGATCAGCCGGAGGATACGGAAGTGTTCCGATTGGAACCCAGTTCAGATCGATTAATTACGCGTCTCTTGCATGCTCGCTATTTAGAATTAAGCTATGACAGCGCAAGGCATATCGCCGAACATTCCGCAGGGAATTGGAGAATGGCAAATGCGATTGCGAAAAGAATGCATCCAGGTGAATCTGCAATCGCGTTAAATGATGCTGATTTATTTGATCGTTTGTTTTGGCAACGGGGGCAAAAGGATGAACAGCTATTACGAGTTGCAGAGGTTTGTTCGTTGGTATACTCCTTTGGAACTGAAGACAACGGACATATTTGCAAAAGAGAATATCCTGTTTTGGCGGACATTATCGGCGTGAATGAAGACGAGTTTTACAGATATGCACGAGAGATATTTGATCGGGAACTAATGCAACGACGCGGTGACTGGTATGCGGTTATGCCGCATGTATTAGCAAGCAACTTGGCAAAACGAGCATTGCAGCGTATTCCCCTTGAAAAAGTAGAGGATGCTATCTTAGTCGAAGGAAATGAGCGTCTGATTGTAGATTTCACCAGACGGTTGGCATTCCTGCATAATAGCCCAGAAGCAGTGAAAATCGTACGGCGATGGCTTGCTGCGGATGGCTTACTGGCTAATGTTTTTCACCTGAATGACAGAGGTCTCACCCTTTTAGACAATATAACACCAGTAATTCCGTCAGAGGTTCTTCACATCATTTACTCAAATTATCAAGAGCAAGAAATGGATTATTCTTACAGGCAAGATAAGTATAGCTCAATAATCGAAAAAATCGCTTATGATGAAGCGTTGTTCGAGCAATGCATGGAAATACTCACGTGGTTCGCGTTGTCCGAGAAGGCACATCCGCGGAAAATAGATAAGTTGAAAAAATTCTTCAGATGTTTTGGCTCAGGGACGTTGGCCACATGGGAGCAGAAAAGAAATATTGTTCATTCCCTGATAGATTCCGAGGAACCTAAAAGACAAGCTCTTGGCATTAAGCTATTATGTGAGATGTTTTCTGCTAATCTATCAGGTTGGTCTGTGTCGGATTTTGGTTCACATATTCGAGATGGCGGTATTTGGTGGGAAACGGATGATGATCTTGTGCAGTGGTACTGCAAAAGCTACGATTATGCCATAGAAGCAATAAAGCAATATCCCGCGCACAAAGATGAAATCCTAGATGTTCTTGCAAGCGACATGCGAGTTACTTGGTTCCATCGGTCTTCGCTGAGAGATTCATTGAGAAGCGAAATACTGAGGCTTGTAGAACAAATTCGTTCATTTACTTTCTGGCCTCGCGCTGTTACCGAGATGAATCTAACAATGAATATGTTCTACGATAAGGATGAGGAGAACAAAAAAGATGATGTGACAGGAAAAGAACTAGCGGAAAAGATCATTACTATTTTGGCACCCCAGAATGATATGGAATGGGTAGCATTAGTTACCTCAAGCTATCGATGGGATAATGTGTTTAGAGATGAAGATGAGGGTATAGAAGCTTTTTCTGTTGATTTGGGAAAGCGTGTGGGCAACTCATTGGGTTCCTTGAAGCCCATTGTTGAGTTTTGCTGTAAGGGAACTGGGCTTGGTGCAGTATATTTTGGGCGTGGCCTTGTACAAAGCAGTATAGATATAGAAAAAGCATGGAAATGTATCCGTGAACAATTAAAAAAAATGAAACCGCACAAGCGTAGTGCCAGTATTGTGGGAGGTATCATCCATGAGTTGTTTGAAACAAACGCGGAATTAGCGAAGAGGATTCTGTATGAAATTGCTGATAATCCTATAATAAATCACCTTTGGCCCATGCTAGCGTGGAATTTCTTTGATAAAGTCCCATTTCAAAAGATCATTGAATTCATACAGAAGTCGGATTTGGATGAAGACTCATACACTTATATGGCAAACAATATTCTAAAAAAATGTCCAGATGAAATAACGGCCTTTTTTGACGCTTTGCTTGAAAAGCCGAACGGGGTGAAAGCAGGAATAAAAATACTGTGGGCAAATGTATTGCATTGCCACAAAAATAGCACTATGCCACTTAACTTGCAAGAGATTGGACACCAATTGCTTTTGCTCTATGACTATGACGACTCATGGGAATCAAGGGATGGCGCAGATGATATTTTCAAAGCATGTGAAAAGCTATATACAACGGACGAAAGCAAGTATCAAGAGATGTTGATTCATATGTGTGAGCTCTCTGACACTTGGGCACTTCGGGGCAAAAACTCAATAATATTATCTGGGTTGGCAAAAATAAATCCAACAGCATTTTTGGATGTGTTCATGCGCGAAAAAGAGGACGACGATGATGCTCTTAGGCGGAGAATGGACTGTTTTCCATCTGCGCTTTCCAGCGTTGAGGACAAATGCTTAATAGATTGGGTTATTGCAAATCCAGATAAGAAAGAGCAGCTCACATGCGCTGTGTTTCCGTTTAGAAAAAATGAAAGCGAATCGTTCGAGTGGACACCCATAGCAACTCATTTGATTGAAGATACAAAACAGCCAGCTGTCGTTCTAAAAGTGTTTGTAGATCGATTCTTTCCCCAGAGTTGGTCAGGGGATCGTGCTCCGGCTGTAAAGCCTCTTCGAGTATTGTTGGAACAATTACTTGAGCATCCTTCAGCGATTATAAAAGTTGCCGCCAAGGATGCACTGAAAAGTTTCGAGGAAAGGCTAAAGGGCGTTATCCAATTTGATAAAGACCGTGAGGAAGAACGTCGGCATTTGGCAGAGCGTTTTTAGAAAATGTGCTACAAGCGGTAAGTGATTAAAGCGAGCCTTTTCAAATTGTTCTGATACGCAAAAAATCTACGAGAACGCATTAAAAGACTTATCTGCCCCATCCCCACCCATAACATAAATCCTCTCAAACAGTGCCTGATTAAATATCCGCTTAATATATTCCGGTGCAGCACGATAAGCTTCGCCGCAATTCTCGGCAATCCCCACCGCTCTATTGCGCTGCGATTCTATTACCTCAAACCGGGCATCATGAACCTCAATTTGGTGGTTAATTGCGGCAATGGCGTCCACAATAGCAAGCTGCTCTTCTTTGAATAAGCTCAGCGGGAGCGCATCAGCATAATGAGCTTCAAGCAATTTGCGCTGTTTGCGCTCCAGCTTGTCTTTCTCTCGACACAATCGCAGGCGTTCATCGGCAAGTTCGTCAATCGTTTTCTGAATTTCAAGTTGTATCCATTTTTCCAGTTGTGTCCGAAATTCTGGGGTGAACGACATATTGTCATATAGTGCTTCCACTTGGCGCTCAACTTCTTCAATTAACACAGATTTTTGTTTGCAGTCGCTACGTTTCCCATGCCGTCCCGCGCAGGAAAAGTAGGGATACCGAACCCCTGAACGCGATTTGGCATATTGAATCAAAAGCCGTTCGCCGCAGGAGCCACAGTAAACAGTGCTTTTTAGGAAATGCGGATGCTTGCGGGTACTCTCGCCGTTTACACGGCTTGCCAAAATGTCCTGCACTTTTTGCCACGTCTTTTTGTCGATCAATGGTTCGTGCTTGCCGGGTAGATACATGCCCTGAAATTTTATTAACCCCATATAGTATGGATGTACGAGAAGCTTGTTCAGTGTGCTTTTGTCCATGGACTTCGACGGAATTTTTGGCGTTGCGCGTGTGGTCAGACCTCGCAAAGCCAACTGATCTGCAAGCTCATTGACAGTCCATTCGCCTGTTGCATAAAGGTCGAACGCTGCTTTTATCAGCGGCGCTCGCTCCTCATCCAATTCAACAGTTCGGTATTCGCGCCCGAGCTCGTCGAATTTGCGCACATTCAAATATCCAAGCGGCGCCCGGCTGACTGTCCCTCCGTTATGCGCTTTCGTTGTCATGCCCTTCAAAACTTCGGTGGCGAGGTTGCGCGAGTAAAACTCCGCAATGGAAGCCATGATGCCGTGAAGAAGCATACCGGATGGGGTTTCATCAATGCTCTCCATCGTGGATACCAGCCGCACACCATATTGCCGCAGAACGCGCGTAATATCCGCATCGTCCTCGCGATTGCGGGCAAGTCGGTCAACTTTATGGACAATTACATAGTCGATTTTATCTTTGTAATCGCGAATATAGTCAAGCATTGCCTGTAGGTCTTTGCGGTCTGCCGCCTTCGCGGATATGCCCCGATCGACGAACTCTTTGATGATGACTGCACCAAGGGCGACTGCTTTCTTTTTGTTGGCTTCTCGTTGGGCCGGGATAGAAAACCCTTCGTCATCTCCGCCGCCACGTTGCGCCTGCTGCATCCTTGAAACGCGCAAATATGACAATGCAATTTTTGGTGTGAACAGCGGGTTCAGTTCCGCAGCCAAGTTCTCTATTCTTTTCATGACGCCCCTCCGTCTTGGTCGTTCACTCGCAAAGCAAGCTCCAGAATGGCACGCCCAAAGCGGTCTATATCGGGTGGATTACGCAAAACCGGACCCAGGCTAAAGTTTAGTGATTCCATGCACCGACCAGTGCCTGTGTAGAATTTTACTACTACCGGTTCAATTTGTCGTGCTTCAAAAGGTAAGTCAGCAAGTGCGGATTTGTACTTGGTGTTGTTGGGATTGCAGATCATAACAGCCTCTTTTCAATTAAAATAGTAGCGATATCTTCTTTCATATAGCATACTATTTTTCAAGCAAGGCCGCAAGTGCACCCTATTTTTGCTCATAGTCCCAGCGACTGCGAATCCTGACTCCATTCTCATGCAGGAGTCGATTGATGGCTGACTCACTCACCTCATATTGCTTGGCTATCTCCGCAATTAGTTTGCCATTTTCATAAAGAGCAATTATCCGATGTACGGCTTCGCCTGACCTGATCTTGCTTCTGCTGACTTTTATACCATGCTTTTTCAGTTGGTTGGCAATGGTATGGCGGTTGCAGCCATATTCGTGGGCAAGCTGGTTTGTGCTCTTGCCGCTCTGGTAATCAGCGATGAGCTGGGCGATTTCTTCCCCACTGAGATGTTTTTGAATTTGCTGTATTTGTTTTGCAACAATTTCACCGTTATCTGAAATATAGGTAGCGGCTGTCTTGACAGATGTGGATTCTTTAGGTATAATTGTATCGTCATGGAGCGTTTCGGCGCAACGCTTGTGGGCAATTAGCCTGTCCAGCGATTTATAGTCAAATCCTGGTAGCTCCACCAAAAAAGGAAGCCCGTCAATCGTAGGATTGGCGGGCTTCTTTCTGTTCATGATAGCTTAGCCGAAAAAACGAGGAAAAAATAATCTTTCAACTCACATAAAAAATTCTTGCATTTTCCTGTGGAAGGTGCTATACTCAACGTGTATGGTAAAGCAAAATAGTATGACTAAGAAGGGATGATTGTTATGTGGAAAATATTTTTAGTTGTCGTTAATTGGCTTATGGCCGGCGTAATGTGGTTTCTCTCTATCTTTGGGATTGGCGGCGATCCGTTCGCGTACAAGAAAGAAGTCGCTCAAGTTGTGCAGAGCGTAGTGGATGCAATCAATGCCGAGGATGCCGAGGCTCTGCAGGCCATGATGTGTCCTAAAGTGCACGAGTGGGAAGAAGACCTGCCCGGAAAAATTGAAACGTTGTTTGAACTGATCGACGGTGAGATCACGAATTATGTGATGCAGGACGGCGGACGCTATCTCGGGGGCCGCAATGGGGGTCACCAACAGTCGATTGGTATTTTGTTTACAGTGAATTCGACAGGGTATGTGCTCGGGTTTAATTGGGATTTCGCTGAAGAGGAGTCACCGCCGGAAGTTGGAATACACGACATGAGTTTGGGGAAAACGGACACCATATGGTGCATCCATTCAGTGCACTGGAATGGGTTGGAATCGTTTTGCTATGCCTGCAACAGCCGTATTATATAAGAAAACATAACCTATATTTTCAGTAAGCAGCTCACGTCCGCACAGCATTTTTCTGTTGCATGCTTACAACGGCAGCTGCCGCACACAACTCACGCACTCACATTATTGTGGGTGCGTTTCTTTTTTGCCCTCGTCATCTTTTGCCATACCGGTTGACATCGCGCGGCCGCAGTGCTATAATGAACTCAGACTATTTTCAGAGGAGGATAAGGCGATGAATCAATGGATGAAACGGGTATTATCAGCGCTGTTGGTGTGCGCTATGATGCTGGGCGGCAGCGGGTATGCACTTGCAGAGGCGCCGGCGGACGCCGCAAGTTCCAAAATGACGCCGGTTGAAGTGTTCTCGGAAAGCGGACGCATCGAAACAATTGAACTGCCAGAGACCGCGTTTGCTCAGGAATCGTTCGAAGTGTCTTTGGCTGCTGTGGATTCCAATTTTGAGATGGTAAAGATCGTCGACAACGGTCCCGATACCAACAAAGTTGTGCTGACAATTGCGGGCGACGGATTCACGGCAGGGGAGCAGGATGCCTTTATTTCCGCGGCAACAGGGGTGGTCAACTATCTTTTGAATAAGCACCCATACAAAGCGTTTCGTGATGTGTTCAATGTATATGCCATCAAGGTGGTTTCCAAAGAGTCCGGCGCGGCGGAAACCAAGAACGGACGCGTCAACAACTACTTTGGAAGCAAATTTTACTCCGACGGCGTGACAGAACGGCTGCTGTATGTTGATGAAACCACGAAGCTGCGCAATCTGCTCAAGCACTACACGCCGGAATACGATGTGCCTGTCGTTTTGGTCAACAGTACCAAGTACGGCGGCGGCGGCGGAGAATTTGCCGTGCTTTCCTGCCATTCCGGTGCAAATGAGATCATGGTGCATGAGCTCGGGCACTCCGTTGGCGGCTTGGCCGACGAGTATTGGTTCAGGGGACGTGAAGCGCCGAACATGACGGCAAACAACAACCCGCAGACTGTAAAATGGAACACTTGGGTGGGCGTTGACAACGTTGGAGTATATGCGCATGAAGAAAATAATCGCTGGTATCGTCCGCATAACGACTGCGAAATGAGATATCTGAACCGTTCGTTCTGTGAGGTTTGCGCCACCGAACTGACGCGTGTGCTGGCGGATAAATCAACCGGGATTTTTTATGGACAAAGCGCGTTGATCCACGCAAAGATCGCCGGCGGCACAAAGCAGATCGGCAATTACGCTTATTATGACAGCAGGGCGCTGCAAACCATTGCGATACCAAGCAGCGTGACGGAGATCGGGCGCTATGCGTTTTTTCGCTGCACCGGCTTGTCAACGGTGATTAACCAAGCGGCAGCGCCGCAGGATATCACCGGCAACGATGTGTTCTATGGCATTGACCGTTCCAACATCACGCTGTGCGTGCCGCCCGGAGCAAAAGCAAGCTATGAGGCGGCGGGCTGGACCGGTTTTAAAGAAATACTGGAAACGATAAATGCCGCCGCGGCCGCAAAAATCGCGCAGATTGAAGCCGTGACCAACGGCCTGAATGAGGCCGATTACACCGCCGCAAGCTGGCAGGCGCTGCAAACAGCCATCAGCAAAGCTGTTGCCGCCGCCGGCACCGCCGCAACGGCTGAGGCGCTGGGTGCGGTCGCGATACCGGGCGTGGGCGCGCTGGCCCGGATTCCGAAAAAAGGCATCTTCGGCACCAACCCGAGGTGGTACGGCGCGTGGTGGCACTACGTCCTGTTCTTCATCGGCTTCGGGTTTATATGGATGTGGTTTTAGATCGGACTTGAGTTTAAGTGTACCGCAAGGACGCGGCACGGACCTGAACTTCGGCTGTGAATCTTATAGACAAGCCCTGCTGCCCAATGGAGGACAGCAGGGCTGATATTTTGTTGGACCAAAGCGTCAATTTCGTGCCGCAGCATTTTGGTTTATCTAACTCTAGGTAAGTGATGATTAAGTGCATCTGCAACTGTAGTACCTTGACCGGGCTAATTCTTTACAGTTTTGCAGCTTGCGGACTAGCTTCCCCCGCCCTATTCGGGCACCCCCTTCGCCATCGAAGGGGGCCTCGCAACGTCAT
>JGI994J12354_10001102_pt1 | contig 27298 bp, 33 predicted proteins | sample IntmicLarv3ML3BL_FD_12354 | JGI IMG/M metagenome (IMG submission 12354)
CAAAATAAAAGCCAAAACTATCGGAAAAATGATAGACAATTGGCTGACGCTCGAAGGGCTTTTTACTATAGTTTTGATGGCAAAAACTGACGGCGAAAATTATGTTTTTGAGACCAACAACAACGGCAACAGCACTTGCAAAAGCCCTTTTGAGATGTTTGAGAGCAAAGAGATACCGAATGACTTAAAAGCCGTAGATGGCATTATTCGTGAATATTGGGGCTTGAACCCAATTAAAACAACAACAGGAGAGAAAAGGAATGATTAATTTCACACAAGACCAAATAGCGCAATGCGCTGATGTTGACAGACAACCTGCCGGTGGCTATGTATGCCGCATTTTGTGGGTGACAAATGACGCTTCTAAAATGTATTTAAAGATTGGCTTAGAAATAGCTGAAGGTAATTACGCCGGACTGTTTCAGAAAATAGCTGAACGTTCAGAGACCGGACACTCACCCGGAACATTATATATAACGCTAAAGCCGGAACACAAGTTCAAGTCCTTAGCTAACTTTCTAAAAGCTGTAACCGAGAGTAATCCGGGCTATATTTGGAATCAGGACGAGAACAGTTTAGTCGGTAAAATAGTTGGCTATTTATTTGGTGAAGAGGAGTATTTGAGCGACAAAGGGCAAGTGCTTACAAGTGTAAAACCGTTTAGACCAATGGCGGCAGACAAAATCCGCTCCGGCGCGTTCGGTATACCACAAAAGAAGAGATTGACTATGTCGCAAACAACACAATATAACCAAAGTGCGTACCCAATAGAAGTTGATGATCCTTTTGCAGATCAATAACAATAATAAGAAGAGTGGGAACAGTTTTGAAAACGAGTTCTGCGAGATTATGAGGGCGCAAGGGTATTATGCCCACCTGAATACACCCGGAAGAGGTGGGCAACAACCCTTTGATGTGCAGCTTTTAAAAAATAACAGAAGCGCGCAGGTGGATTGCAAAGTGTGCCATGAGGAATATTTTTCCCTTAGCAATATACGCGAAAATCAACGCACGGCATTTAAGCTTTTGGAAAGCTTGGGAAGTGATAATAACTACATCGTGGTGAAATTTGCGAAAAGCGATAAGATAAAAACAATCAGATTTTCAGAGATAGATTTTAGCAAGACAAGGATACATGAGAGCGAATTTTATGAAATTTCAGATTTCAAATGAAATAATAGTTGAAGAGCCAACAAAAGAGGTGTGGGATTTATACACACGCAAGTTGACCATGTCAAACCCTGCTTACTTATCTGCAGAAAGGGCCGGAAGGTGGACGAGAAATATCCCCAAAAACATTTTGCTTTATAAGCGCGATGTGGATAAGCTCTATCTGCCATATGGCTTGATTGACGAGCTTAAAGAGACGATCATAAACAGCGGTTATTCTGTGGATTTAGCGTCGACTAAGCCGATAACCTTAAAGGGTGATGTGGGGCTTTGGGGTTACCAAGAAGAGGCAGTTAATAAATTGGTTGCTGCGCGAAATGGTGTGCTTATAAGCCCTGCGGGGTCGGGGAAAACGCAAATTGCGCTCGGGCTTATCCAACGTCTCGGAAGACGCGCTTTGTGGCTCACGCACACTAAAGACCTTGTAATGCAAAGCATGGCGCGCGCAAAGAAGTTCTTTCCGGAGGGTGATTTCGGCGTAATAATGGACGGCCGCTATGAACTTGGCCGCGATATTACTTTTGCCACCGTGCAGAGCTTGCACAATAGAGACCTTGCGGAACTTAAGAACGCTTTTAATGTGGTTATCACGGACGAGTGTCACAGGATTTGCGCGAAAGCAGAATATATCGCGATGTTTTATAAAATACTTTCTGCACTAGCTGCACGGTATAAGTATGGCATAACCGCCACTTTTCACCGCTCAGACGGACTTGAGAAGGTAATTACCTACGTTTTGGGAGACATAGCTCATATGGTTGAAAAGTCGCAGACACAGACGCTCACAGCGAGGTTGGAAGCTATAAGTACAAGTATTGAAGAGAGCTTTGACTATTTGGCAAGTGACGGCACGCTCGACTACTCAAAGTTGCTAAAATACTTGACCACAAACGAAACACGCAATAAACTGATAGCTGATATCTTTAATAGTAATTTAGCTCACAGCGGGCTGATTTTAAGCGACAGGTTAGAGCATTTAAGCAAGTTGATGGCTTTATGTGACGAGCCGGAAGCTTGCTGTATGCTCTCCGGTAAAAGCTCAATGAAAGAGCGAGACGCGGCATTTGAAGATATGCGCACAGGGGCTAAAAAGCTACTGTTTGCGACCTACTCACTCGCTAAAGAGGGATTAGACATCCCGCGCTTAAGCCACCTTTATTTAGCCCTACCAAAGAAGGATTACGCAGTTGTTACGCAAAGCATTGGACGCATTGCGCGGCCGTTCGAAGGAAAAGCAGAGCCAACAATTTATGACTTTGTGGATGAGAATATCGGGTATTGCTTAAGCACATATAAAGTCCGCAAGTCATACTACAAAAAGGAAGGGATATTGTGTTAAGGGATATGATAAAATCGCAATTGACGATGAAAGAAATATTTGGAAGATATGCGCCGGAGCGAAAAGTAGCGCGTGGGCGCTCAAACTGTCCGCTGCACATGGGTGATAATCTCAATTTTCAGCTGTATGAAAAATCCTTTTACTGCTTTAAATGTCATACCGGCGGCGACCAAATAAAGTTCGTGGCTGAGCTTTTTAGGATAAGTTATGCAGAAAGCATTAAGCGTATTGCTGCTGATTTTGGCTTAGTGGCTGAAAAGCAGACTTTGACGCAATACCGCCAAGCAAAACAGCTTCGGGAAAAACTGAAACGCGAGAACGAGAAGGAGCGCGAAGAGGTGCGAGATTTTTTTGTTTATTTGGTAAATATTGCAAAATTATGCGAAAAATGGGTTTTAAAATATAAGCCAAACTACCCGGAGCAGGTGTGGCATCCACGATATAGTTTCGCGCTCGAATATCAACATTACGCAGATTATCTGTATTTTAATTACACCAAAGATAATCCACCTGCTAAAGAAATACGTGAAAAACTTTATAAGGATTTTGAAAAATGTATTTAACGGAAAATGATATAATCGCGTTTGACGCCCTAACTCTCATGAGTGAAGAGGTCATCAACGCGTTATACAATATAGATGACGGACTTGAACAGGAGCGCTTAAAGGCAATGATGATAGTTCAAGCGAAAAAAGAGAGTTGTCATGTTGAGCTGAAAAAGATATTTAAAACATATGATACAGCGCAAAAGAAGTTACGTGAGGCGCAGGGCGAACATATTGGGCCGGTTAGGACAAATATTCCGCTTATGAAGGATGGCAGCGGGCAGGTGATGAGTAGTATTCGCAATTTTAAAAATATCCTCTCTTATGACCCTGTTTTTAGCGATATGACCTTTAATCTTATGTCGCACCTTCCGGAAATACGTGGAAAGCGTTGGAAGGAATCAGACGACAGTCGCACGCGTATGTTTATAGAGGAAAAGTATGGTATTCACAACCCCGCTAAGCTCACCGATGCCATAAACGTGCTTTTTGACGAAAAGGGGTATCATCCGCTAAAAGATATTATAGAATCGGTGGAGTGGGACGGTCATACGCGCATGGAAGATATGCTGATAAAGTATATGATGGCTGAAGACTGTAATTATTCACGTGAAGTCTCAAGGTTAATATTTGCCGGAGGTATTCACCGTATATATAATCTGGGCTGTAAGTTCGACTATGTGCCGGTCTTAATCGGTACACATCAAGGCGAAGGGAAATCGTCGTTCATTCGGTGGCTTTCCATGAATGAAGATTATTACCGCACGATAAGCAGCATTGAGGGGAAAGAGGGAATAGAGGTCATCGAGGGCGCGTGGATTTGTGAGATTGACGAGCTTTTAGCACTTACAAAAACTAAAGAGGTGGAGGCGGTCAAGAGCTATATTACTCGCCAGACTGATGTTTACAGAAAGGTATATGAACGTCGCATAAATACTCAACCGCGACAATGTATCTTTATCGGCTCCACAAATAAAAGCCAATTTCTGACCGACAAGAGCGGCAACAGGCGTTTTTTGCCTATCAAAGTGACACAACAAGGCAGGGTGTTGTATTCGTGGGAAAAGGAGTGTAAGGCGGATATACTTCAGTGTTGGGCTGAGGCGTTATATAAATATAAAAATAACGATTTACCGTGCTATATGAGCATATCAATAGAGTCGGTGGTGCAGGAAAGACAAGCTGCAGCTGTAGAAGACGACTACCGCGTAGGCATGATAGAGGAGTATATCACAAAACATAAACTAAATCGTGTTTGCATTAAAGAGCTGTGGGAGTATGCTTTACGTCGTGATCCGGAGCGATATTCAAGGCGAGAAAGTAATGAAATTGTAATGATTTTAGAAAGTGTAATGGGGCTTGAAAAGTGCGGCAGATTTAGAAGTGAAGAGTATGGTCAACAATTTTACTGGGACTGCAGAAAGATTGTGATTAATAGCCAATAAAAAGTGATTAATATGCGAATTTTGAAAAATGTTAATCACAAATTATTAATCACAGAAAATCACAAATTTAAGATTGATTTAAAAAAGTGGAAAATGGATAATCACGTTATTAATCATTAGTGAAAATTGCAAAATCGTACATAAAAGAGGGTTAGTGTGATTGAGATTAATACTCCCATTGGGATTTTCGGGAATTTAGCTAATATACACACGTATATAGCGTATATAGGACACTAATCACATTAATCACAGGAGTTTTTGAAAAATGATAAAGTTTAAAATACCAATAAATGCGACAAATAGAGATTTTAAGTTGACTGCTGAGGATGTAATCGTGGCGTTTGAAAGTACGTTCCCATGTCATGAGATTTTGACGGCGGACAGGGTCTTGGTGATAGCATTAAACTTTTATACTCCTTTGCCAAGTTCTTATGGGTATGTGAAAAGAATGACTATAGCTAAACGTAAATACTTAAAGAACACCGGGTGCGGTATGATACAGCAGGAACGGCTGATATTACGGGCGCTTGAAGATGTGGTCTTTGAAAGTGGCAAGAGCGTGGCAGGAGTTAATGTTCGGAAATACTGGACCAAAGAAGAACGACGAGTCGAGGTGGTGGTGGTGGACGCTGAACAGGATGGATATTTGCGACAAGTTAAGACCGTAGAAAATGAAGGAGTGGAGTGTTACACCGTGCAGGAGTTGGCGATGGCCTGCGGGAAATCGACGAGCGCGATTTACCAAATGATAAACAGAGGGTGGCTCATAGCAGTACGAGGTGAGAGGGCTGCTGCTGGTTATAAACAAGGTGGGCTTGATGTGCAGGCAGGGCGTGTGCTTATACCTAAAGCCGAAGCTGCCAAGCTCCTTGACTACGTTGACGTTGAGCGATTGGCAGCCGGGCGAAACCTTTCCATCTCTGAGCTTCATAGAAAGTTACGGGGAGGGTGTATAAAGATACATCACGTAAGAAACAAACGGGTGGTGCGTGTCGAAGACTTGAAGAAATTGTGCTGAAACCATGTGCAGAAAGAATGGTGAAACCTACAGAATTCTGGTATGGGATTCCTAAGGTCAGTGAGAAAAAAAAGGTACTACCCTCGGGGGTATGCCCTATGCGGGGGCGGAAACGCGCGGCGTTTTTAGAGAATTTTTAAAAAAGAAATTTGGTAACCAAAATACAAAATGAATAAAACTGATAAGTATAGCAAAATAACGCATGATAGTGTAGCTAAAGAGACCGGAGTCAATAGGTCTTATGTCAGCAAACTCGTAAAGCAAGGCGTTATCAAGAGAGGTGCGAAGGGTAAGATTGAGAGCTTTGAGCAGGCGGTGGAAGCTATTCAGACAATCCAAGGCAAGGTGCAGGAGCGCAAAGAAGAAAGATACTCAGTGACTGATTTGCTTCTTGAAATCAAACGTGAGCAGTTGCGCGACAAAACTGCCGCAGCTACAAGTAAAGAAATTTCCAACCAAATAAAACTTGGAAAATTAATAGATAAGGAAGCAGCTATTGATAAGGTTTCTGATATGTTTACAGTTTTTTCAAATCTTATAAATCAATTGCCAAATGACTTGCGCCAGTACGTTGCGGTGCAAAGTGGTGATGCTGCGCTTGGTAATAAAGCTAAACAAAAACTTGAAAAGTCTATTAGGAATATAAAATCTACAATGAAGAAAAACATGAAAGAGTGGGATGACTGGATTGAAAAAGACTAAATACAAAAAACTTAGTGATATATTTGCCGAAGAGGATGTAAGCACGATTTCCGAATGGGTTGATTTAAACCGTCTATCTATATCAAATAACCGTCAATTCTCACTCAGCATCACTCCGTACTTGACGCAAATTCTAAACGACTTTTCCGATTATAGAGTACGTAACATCTCTTTTGTTAAGCCCTCGCAGGTTGGCGGTACGGAAGCACTTTACAGTATGATGCTTTGGGCTATCGTTAATGACCCTTATAATATCATGATGATCTATCCACGAAACGAAGACGTGAAGCGAATACTTTCAAAACGTATCGCGCACGTTCTTGATTCCACACCTTCGGCTAAAGCGCGTATGACCGGTCGCATAAGTAACTCTGAAATGACCATACCTTTTGTCGGTGGAAACGTCATATTTGCCGGATCTAACATTGATGCCGGGCTAGAGAGTTGGGACTGTAAAAATATAATCGCTGATGAGGTGGACCTTTTCGGGTTGACTGACAAGAAAAACGATCCAATAGAAAAAGCTGAAGAGCGCCGAAAGAGCTTTATCAACATCGAAAGCAAGTTTGTTATGGCCAGCAAACCAACGCACAGTCAAGGCAATATTTGGCGCGCAAAACGTGAAGCAACAACACAATATGAGTATCATTGCCCCTGTATTCATTGCGGCGAATATCAAAAGCTCCGCATGAAAACAGATGACGGCAAATATCTATTGCGGTGGGAAAAGGGCGCAACCGCAAGCGAAGCTCGTCAATGCGCTTATTATGTTTGCGAGTTTTGCGGCGCAACAATAGAAGAGCGTGACCGCTTTACTATGGTTTCGCGCGGCAAATGGATTCCTATTATCGGTGGTGATGATCGCACCAAAGTTAGCTATGCCATAAACTCTTTGATTTCGCCTTTCCTTAATTTCGGTGATGTTGCCTCGGCGTTTCTTTACTCAAAAGACGATAAGCTGAAATTGAAAAACTTTGTCAATGGTACACTAGGCGAGCCGTTTGACGAGATAAACTTAAACGCAACGCAAGAAATGGTGTATAAACGAATTGGCGACAATCCGATGGGTGCAATTCCCGCTGATACTTTATTTATGACCGGTGGCGTGGACGTTCAGCAAGATTGTATGTATTATGTCATTCGCGCTTGGCAACCAAAAGGTAAGAGTGAGACTATAGAATTTGGTCAAGTGCTCAGTTTTAATAGCTTATATAAGACCATGACGCGAGAGTTCACAGATATTTACGGTAAGGTACAGAAGCGCGTTAATTCGGTTTTAATAGACAACGGTTACAACACGAACGAGGTCAATACTTTTTGCGCTGCATTAAATTATAGTTTATTCGTTCCGGTGAAAGGTGCTTCAACTTTTATCGCAAAAGGTTATCGTATAAACAAGATGGCGACCGATGCCAAGGTAAGTATGCGTATGGCGCGCGAGCATTACGTCTCTTGTTACACACCATATTTCAAGGAAATGTTCTACGAAGAACTTCGGAGTAAAGAGCCAAAGTGGCTTGTCAATAGCGGTTTGACTGAAGAATACGCCAAGCAGGTGACTTCAGAACACAAAATCCCACGGTTTGATAACAGAAATTACACAAATTATACATGGGAGCCGATAACTCCCGGCATTGATAACCATTATTTTGATTGCGAAGTTTACGCCCAATGCGCTAAGCATTACTATAAAGGGTTATAGAAAACAGCGACTTTGTATAATTTTTCGCGCCAAAATGCACATTTTGGCGTGATTTTTTATACAAACACGACAAGGGAATTCGAATATGTTATCATAAGCGCGTGAAAGACCACGAGAATGATGACATGTTTTGTACGCTTGAAAAGCCACGTCAGATACCGGCTACTGTAATGATGGCCAGTATCGACACGGCTATTTTTGAGCTAACTACTTCAGGCGTGCAGTCGTATTCGCTCGCAAACGGTCAAACAGTAAATCATTTAGATCTTAACAAACTTCAGCAGATGCGTAACTTCTACGCACAACAGGCAGCGCAAGAACGCAAAGGAAAGAGCACATTTATTCCGATGGACACTTATTACCGTGAGGGGCGTGAACCGTGAGAAGAATGACACTTGGAGCGAGAATATTAAACAATATCCGCGGTAGACTTCTTATGCTCACACATCGCGCGTTTGGTGGTTACCGTTCCGGCGCTAATCCCTTGATTGACTTCACTCGCGTATCAAAGCCAAGTGGTCATAAAAACAGACCGAGCGAGCTCAAGGATGCTATTATAAATGCGTACATCAGCGGAGTCATGGGCGAGAGCGGTATTGATATGCAAGCAAAGACCGGTAATACCGAGTTTAATACCGTGATTGAAGACCGCTTCCGCAAGTGGTGTCAGAGCAACAGGTGTGACCGTACAGGGCGCTTTTCTATTTATGATATTCAAGAGTTTGCGGTCGGAAAAATGGTTGCCGATGGCATGATGTTTATTCAAGAGATGTACGAAAAGGACAAGGACGGCAAACTTAAATACACGCTTCTTGGCCGTGATATTGACCAGTTAGACTTTAAGAGCAACGGTCGCGACATTTTTAGCGGTATCAAGATAGACAACTACGGCAAACATTTGGAGTATTATTTTAAGAATCGCGATAATGAACGTTTTACCGTGTCAGCTGACGACATTATTTGCCTCGCCACTTTCGAAAATTGGCAGGATGTTCACGGAACGAGCATTTTAAATAAAGTTTCGAGCTTGATAAATCGCCTCGAGGATTATATTGACTGCGTTTTGCGCAAAGCGCGCAATGACAGCGCTATTTCCGGCGTTATAGAATCTGAACCCGGATTTGTTCGTGGGTTTAACGATGACGCTATAACAACAGGGCGTGATGAGAACCAAAACAAGGTAGTGCAAATAGAGCCCGGCAGTTTGACGGTTTTAGAGCCGGGGCAAAAATATTCACCGGTTAATCCTCCGGCGTTTGCGGCAAATGTCGCTAATATGGTTTCGCAGATCATTCATATCGTGTCGGCAGCGGTTTCGCTCTCGTATGAAGCGGTAAGCCGAGACCTTAAAGGCGCAAATTTTAGTGCAACGCGTCAAGCGCTCATAATGGACCGTCAAGTATTTTCAAGAATGCAGAGTAAAATCGGTGCGCAGTTTATGGCGCGCGTTTACGCACATTGGCTTGAAAATGCTATAGCGAACGGTGAGATAGAAGTGCCGGCCGGTATGGATATGGAAGAACTTTTCAAGAGTGAGTTTGTACGGCCGAAAATGGCGTGGATAGACCCAGCCAAAGAAGCGAGCGCTTATGTTAAGTCAATAGAGGGCGGTATCATGTCGCCGCAAGCTGCTATGAAGGAGCGTGGTCAAGACTGGGATGACTTTAAGAAAGACACGGCTGAGGCGGTAGAGTTTTTTAATGAGCTTGGCATCGCCTATCCGATAGCAACTAATAGTACGGACATCAGTGGGGAGACAGAGACAGAAAATGAGCAATAAACGAGAGATAATCCAATTAAATGCAAACATTGTCAAGTGTGCGCAAAATGAAACCGAAAACAGTAATGAGTATATCGTGTCCGTGGCGAGCGAAGCAAAGGTTGAGCAATGGATGGGCGCGCTATGGCTTTCCTGTGCTGATGGTGCGGTTGACTTTTCTCGCGTAGAAAACGGAAACGCTTTTATAACTTGGGATCACGATTATTCGCGTTTGCCGCTCGGTAAGATAAATGATGTTTATATTAAAAACAACAAGGTGCTTGTTAAGTTTCAGTTTGATACTAATTCGGGTGACGAGTTTGCTTTGCAGATAAAGAATAAAGTTGACAACGGTTTCATAGCAAATGTTTCGGTTGGCGCAGAAATAAACAAGGCTGTGGAAGTTGAAGCCGGTGACACAGTCGGCAGCATTACGGCAGATGAGGCGGGTCGCGTTATAACTAACTGGACACTTTACGAGTTTAGTTTCTGTAATTACCCGGCAAATAATGAGGTGGGCGTGGAGCGTTTTCATAACGAAGGCGTATCGCCGACAGAAGACAACACAACAACAACAAAGGTAGAAAATGAGGAGGAATCAGAAATGCCACCAAAAGAAGATGGAGCTGTAGCTACAGTAGATACAGCGCAAGAGACTGTCAATGCTGAAGAGATTACGCTGATTGAGCGTAAGCGCACAGCTGACATCTTGACATTTGGAAAACAGATGAATGAAGATGTATCGGAGTATGTCGCAAAAGGCGCGAGTTATGCCGAGACAGTGCAAGCCGTAATGCTTGCGCGCGAAACAAAGAAAGCGGAAGAGCAGTCAAAAGCGGACGACAGCACACCGGCAACGGTGACTGTTGGCGCAGAAAAGTTTGAAAAGCAAAAAGACGCAATTACAACTGCGCTCTTACACCGCGCCGGATTTAAAAAAGCCGAAGGTGACGCAGGTGAGTTTGCTAATATCCCACTCTTTGAAGTAGCGCGTTTTGCGCTTGAAAAGAATGGTAAACAGGTGGATAAATATGCGAATGCCGCGACTATCACCAAAGAGCTCTTTAAGGGCACAAGTTTTATGTCAGCCGCTGACTTTGTCTCCATAATGGACAATGTCGCAAATAAAGCAGCCATGATGCCGACACGCCCGGTAGAAACCACTTACGAGCAGATTACCCAGACAACCATGAATAAGGACGCTCGTCCGGTGAATTTGTACGATTGGAGCGGAACAGGTGTGTTGCCTGAGGTTCATTGGGAAGGCGAAATTACCTATGATTATATGAATGATATGGGCATCACCAACGAGCCCAAGCCATATGCGAAGATTATGGGTGTGACCGAGCAGATGATTATAAATGACGACGTGGGATTTTTCGAGCTCTTTACTAACAGCTTTGTACAAGCAGGGCGTCGCACTGTTGAGAAATTGCTTTATACCGGCTTTTTCTTAGGCAACCCTAATGTTCAGTTTGATGGTCTTCCACTCTTTGCTGAGGTGACTACTCCGGCAGAGAATACTCGCCGCACTACCAATATTTATAAGACTGCGTCCGGTACAGGCACAGCAACGCTTGACGCTATAAGCGGAGCGTATCAGTTAATGGCAGCGCAGATGTCTTTTGGTAAAGACCAAGAACTATTGGGACTTATGCCGAGGTATATTATCTGTTCACCGATGCTTTATCCGCAGATGGATCTATTGACCCATTCCACAACGAATCCCGAACAGCCAAACCCTGCTGTTGGTGTTCCAAGCTACGTAAATGGTTTGACTGTTATTAGGTCCAAGTATTTGACCGGTGATACTTGGTATGCTATGGCAGACCCTGTTGAGTGCCCGGTATTTGATATTATTCGCATAGAAGGTTATGAAGGTCCGCAAGTTTCAGCTAGAGAGAGCTTTACAAGGCTTGCTTTAGAGATGCGTGTACTTGAATACTTTGGCTTGAGTGTTGTAAACCCGAAAGGCATTGTCAAGGTTGAAAAAGGTTAAGATAAGGAGATTATAAGAAATGGCTAGTTTAAAAATACAAGATGGTGAGGCTATCACCTTTATAACATCTGAAGATGTCACTGCGGGCGTGGTAACGCTTTTAAGTGGTGGGCTCTTTGTTTCGCCGCACAGAGACGCTGTAGCGGGCGATGAGGTCGTTGGTGAGGCGGTTGGTGTTTATGCTGTACCGTCCGATGCCTTGACGTGGACACCGGGACAAGCCGTGTACTTTAACGCGTCAACAAAACGCGCAACACAGACCGCGGGAAGCAATACGCGCATGGGCGTATGTTGGAACGGTGAATCAACCGTTGTCGCTGCCGGTGACCCGGTTTTAGTTAAGATTAACGTTTAGCAGAAAAAGGGGTGAAACGTCGGTAATGCACGCGACTAATATTAAGCTATCGGTTCACCCCACAAAACGTTGAATTTTTAGGTCAAAGTAACAGATTGCAAACCTATTAGCAGAAACACGTAAGGCGTGTGCACAGATTTGAAGTGCAAAAGAGGAAAAAAAATGGCGGTAAAGATAATAAGTGAAAACGGCTATAATTTTGCCGGTAAAATAATCAAAAAAGACCAGTTATTGACAGGTGCAACTCCGAAAGCAGAGGCACTACTGATAAAAAATGGTGTTGCTGCTCCGCTCTTTGAAATTAAACCGGAAGTCGAAGAGGATGAAGAGCAATAAGAAATGGTAAGGAGCGATGTTTTTAAGAAAATGGTTAGGCGCGATATGAAGTTTATTACCGGTTCGCACGGTGAGTTCAGTGAGCTTCATACAGTAAACGACACGGAAATTTGGGGTGTTTTTTCAGAAGCACCGGCAAAAGAAAATGACGAATACGGCCTTATAGATCAAGGTTTCACTTTTATCTGCGAAAATATCTTGGAAAATCGCTCCATCTTCTCGGTCAATCGTAAAATGGTTGTTGACGGCGAGCGTTATTTAGTAACATCAATAAACTATGACCACTCGTCAAACGGTTTGGTAATACGTCTTTCACAGCAGGGAGCTTAAATGGCTAATCTCATTACTCAAATAGATGCGCAGGATATACGAGCTTTGCTTGATACTGCAAAGCTCCTTGACAGCGACAAAGACGAGATAATGCTCAAAGCGCTTAACTCCGCAAATAAAAAAGTGCTTTATCCGCGAATTATCAACGGTTTGGACAAATTATATTTACTGAAACCCGGCACGATAGCTGACGTGAAGAAGTATATACAAAAATTACCGGCTGCAAGTAGACGCCGTTTAGAAACCGGTGCTTTGGCTTTTAGAAAGTCGCTTTTTGCGGATCATTTTCAAGTGCGAAAAGTTGGCGGTGAATATTTTGTGCGAGAGAGAAGAGATAAGCAGTATTACGCCACCCCGCATGGTACATTTTTTGCTAAAGGTAAATTATTTAAACGCGTTTCTGCTCCTCGTTTGCCAATCAAGCGCACAAAAGCACTTGCAACGAGCAGTAAAATGATGATTAAAGTTTTTGAAAGAGATCCAAGTATTGCTGAAGACGCATCAAGCGCAGTTGTTTTTGAGGTTAAAAAAGGCATTATGCGGATAACGAAACGAAGGGCGAAAGGTAGGTTATAAAAAATGCAGGTATTACGAAAACTTATATCAGACCATTTAAAAGCGCGCTTTTCTGAGCGTGGAAAGTATTCGCACATTTATACAGATATCGAAGGTCAAGAAGAGCTCACGATTAAGGTTTATGAGCAACGCTTGCCGGACATTATGGACGATAAATACTCGGGCGCACCGTTCATTCTTATCACAGGCGAGACAGAGAGCGAGACGGTCAATGTTTCGGAAGAGTTTCAAAAGACGGTTGCTTTTACGTTAACTGCTACTATTCCCTGCTCAAAGAAAAATGACGTAGTTTTTGACGACGATTTGCGGCTTGAAAACTTAGTTGCTGATGTTGTCCGCGAGCTCAAGAGTGCTGTTGGGTTACAATTTGCGCCCGGCACGACCATAAACACAGAATACGGCAATTTAACTTACGGCACGCAAGCAATAGCTGCACAAATCACTTTTTCCGCGCAGATAAGCGGAACGTATGATAGTAATTTAGGAAAATATTTAAAGAGGTAAAAGAGATGGTATTAGACCTACAAAGAGGTATAGTAAATGTACCTTTGCCAACCCGGCTTCCACCGCCAATAATTAATGAAACGTTTAGTACATTTGTTGTTGGCACTGCGCCGATATTTATGGCTACAGGCACACCGGCTCCGGTGGGCGAGGTTATAAGAATTAGTAATTTAAACGAGATGAAAGAACGTTTAGGATATAACTACGACTTTGGTCGTTATACTCTTTGCGAGGCTGCTTTCATGTTTTTTGAGAATTCCGGCATTGGTCCGCTGTATATGGTCAATGTTTTTGACCCATCTAACACCACTGAAGGAGCAGACTTTGAGGGAGCACTCATAAATGGCTCACTAACCTTGCCGGCAGGAAGCATTGTTGAAGATGTGCGAGTTGGCGAGAATGTGGCAATAAAAGGGACTGACTATATTTTGAGTTATAGCTCTATTACAGGTGAACCAATTATTACTCGACTCAAAGCAAGCACAGTCATTCCAACGGATAGTACTCAAATCACTGTTCAGAACAAATTCATTGCAGCCAGCTTTGCCGGTGTTAATGATGCAGATGTTGCTAAAGGGTTTAACGAACTTGAGATTATCTATCCTAAAACTGAGACTGGAAGCCCCGAGGTTTTAATAGCCCCCGGATTCGGTCATCAGCCACTTACTTATGCGGCTATGCAAAAATACACTGACGAGGAAAGTCCATACGGCGGACGTTGGTTTGCAACCGCTATTATTGATATTCCGGATGACGCAGAAAATGCTGATGTTCTTGAAAAAGTTGAAAATGTGGCAAAAAATTACACAATCCCCGGTTACGGCGAGTGGGCGCGTTGGGCTTTTGGTGGCGCTAATGTTCACGGCTCAGTTGTTAAAGCTGCTATTTTAGCGCGTGGCGTTGCACAAAATAGCGGTGTGCCGCGCGGTGGCGGAAGTAATGAGGTTGTAGCAAACTGTACAGGACTTTATAACGGCAAAGGTGAGCGTCTTTATATGGATTTAAAACCTGCAACCATAGTCAATAACTCTTGCGTAAATACCGGTCTTTACAGCCAAGGTTATAGAACTCTTGGAAACCGTTTGCTTTCAAATCGTAACTCTGACGAGGTCAGTCACGTTTGGGGCAGTTTTAGAATAGCTCGAAACCACATCTTTAACACATTTCAGCGAGACCTTATAAATAGCGTTGACCAAAATATGGGCTTAGGAATGATAGAAGGGCTTGTCACGCAAATCAATATTACACTAAACCGCATGAGTAAAGCGAAAGCTATAGAAGGCAACTTTGAAGTTGTCTTAAATCGTGAGCTTAATACAGCAGAAACTCTTGATAATGGCAAAGTGATTATCGACGTTATTCAGGGCAAGGGTGCTCCGGCAGAGGGAATAATCATTCGCACTTATTTCGATTTAGAACTTGGACGAAGTTGGGTTACACAACTCATAGGAGGAAATTAAGATGGCTGTAAACAGTTTATTTATTCCGGCAGCGACCGCTGACTTAGCTTTATTTATAGGTCAAGACGTTGACAAAGTCCTTGGTGTAAACAGCGTTGAACTTCCGACTATCACAGCGCAGGCGGTGGATATTAGCAATCACGGAACAATTAATATTCCGGTGCCGTGTATTATTGATACAGCCGTGGCAACCATTAACTTTAGTAATTTAGTTGATGATGTCACACGCTTTGTCTTGGGCGCAAAAGCTGATTTTACCGTAAAATGGGCGACAAGCGGACAGGACACCCGCTCCGGTGTTGCAGTCTTGCGCGGCAACGAGGCGTACATAGAGGGTGTCGTAAAGAATACTCCGGGCGGCTCTGTTACGCAAGCATCCGGTGCTGAGGGCGCGGTTGAAATAGAGGTGTTGGTTTATATTCGTAAATATAATGGTGAAGAGGTCTTCTTTATGGATAAACTGAGCGGAACTATCAGATACCACGGCGTTGAGGTCAGCAGCGATTTGGCTTCGCTATTAAGCAGATAATCTTGAAGGGTAAAAAATGGGCAAAGACATTTTAGAAATTGCCGGAATGATTCCGGAAACAGAAACTACAGAGGTTAGCGGGGACAGCCAAGAAAAGCTTTCCCCGGCTAATCTTGATGCTTTAAGGGAAGAGCGCTTAAAAGAGCAGGACAAGCTCGAGGCGGAAAATAAAGAGCCGGAAGTCACGCAAGAAGAGCTTGAAGAGGCATTAAAGCAGTTGCATAAGGGTGTTATTAAGTTAAACAATCCGGAAAAAGTGACCTTTGAAGGTGAGACAGAAGAGAAGGAAATCACGGAAATAGAGTACGACTTTATGCGCTTGACCTTGGAAATGTTTTTAAACTTAAAACAAATACCATATACTGCAAACGACCTTGAAGATGGTCTTGTAACAACTTACAGCTTGCCGTCGTCTGAGGGAATGCTTGTTGCATTTTCCCATGCGTCAAAAATACCTTTTGCGCAAATGAAAAAGTTCAGTCTTCTAAATGCTTTGGCGATTAATATGGTGAACCGCAATTTTTTTATAACATCCGCGCTGAAGCTGGGCGGATAAATATCATAAAGAGCATAGCGCTTATAGGTCAGCACTTAAATGTCGGCTATTTAGACTGTATGAAAATGCCGATTATGGACTTTCAGCTTATGACTAATGCCGCTGTGGAAGCTAAAGCAGCGGCAAAAGAGCAGGGTGATTTTATTGGGCAACTCACGGCAATGCTCTCTACCAGGAATAGGTAAAACATTATGGCAAAATCAGATCATTCATTGATGGTTAAACTCGTAGGTCAGATTGATAAATCATACCAGCAAACGGTAAATCAAATAAAGAAAGACTCTACAGCTTTTGAGCGCAGAAATAAGGTGATGATGGACGGCGCAAAGAAGTGGACGCGAAACGTTTCACTCCCTTTGGCGGCGGCGGTTGGCTATGGTGTAAAAGAGACTATTCAGCTTCAACGGGGTTTGGCGCAAATAAGCACTATTGCCGACACCTCGACTGTCTCGCTTGAATCTTTGAGTGACGGTATAAAGAAAATAGCTATGGAAACCGGCAAAGATTTGGCGGATGTGACAACTGCGGTTTATGAATCCATCTCTTCAGGGATTGATACCAAAGACAGTTTGGCGTTTGTGGAAAAAGCGTCTAAGCTTGCAGTCGGCGGCAGCACAGATCTTGCGACTTCAGTTGACGTGCTGACAAATATTATTAATGGTTACGGAACAAGCGTAAAAGACACTGACCATTACATGGATGTACTCTTTAAGACACAGGATAAGGGCAAGGTAGTTATTGATGAGCTTGCATCAAATATCGGTACGATTATCGCGACTGCTAATATGGCGGGAACGAGTATTGATGAGCTTGGCGCTATGTACTCAACTATGACCATCAAAGGTATTGATGCGGCAGAGTCTACTACGGCTATTAATAACTTGCTTATCTCCATGACTAAAACCGGAAGCAAGGCAGATAAGGCGCTTAGAGAGGTTTCCGGTAAGGGCTTTACTGAGTTACAGAAAGAAGGTAAAAGCGTTGTTGATATTCTAGAGATGCTTAATAAGCATGCCACAGGCAAAGGTTTAACAATGGCAAATATCTTTGACCAAAGAGGGTTGAAAGCTGCTAACTCTTTACTTGCCGATGGCGCAAAAGAGTATAATAATCTTGTCGGTGAGATGCAGAATTCCGGTGGTACAGCGCAAAGAGCTTACGACACTATGTCTGAAACTGAAGCGGTTAGGTTAGAAAAACTAATGCAAACATTAAGAGTCACAGCGATAGAATTTGGCGAAGCTGCAATGCCTATTTTTACAACTGTAACAAGCGGAATAAAAGATGTTTTAGACTGGTTTAACAAACTCAGTCCGGGTGCACAAAATGTTATAACAACTTTAACACTTTTAGCTATTGGTTTCGGTCCATTAGTACAAGGTATTTTGAAAACACGTGAAGCGTTTTTAATTCTTAAAGGTCTCGGTATGGTTGCAAAGTTTGGCAAGATAAAGGATGTTGTAAAACTAGCCGGTGGAGCAATGCAAATAACTGGTGGTAATGCCGGTGGTCTTTTAACTGCATTTGGTGGTTTATCTGCAGGAATGCTTGCTGCTGGTGGTATTATAGCTGTTTTAGGAGTATTTATCGGCTTAATGATGGATGCTGCTAATCAAATAAATAGAGCGAACGGAGAGATAGATGCTGCTAACAGAAAAATGGAATCCTTACCAGTGGCGCAAAAATACGGGTTTAAACCAAGTGCAGATGGGACTGGTACTAGTAATAATGTGACACATGTACAACTTGTTGCAAGGTCTTTCGAAGAAACTTATGGGAGCAATCCAATAACTAAGCATTATTCCGGTACTAAAAAAAGTGGTAGTACAAAAGCGTGGGCTACCGGAGGTATCATTAATCGCGCACATATTGGCATGGTCGGCGAAGACGGTCCGGAGGCAATCATACCTTTAAGTAAACCACGGCGCGGACGCGAGGTGTTGGCGCAAGCAGCATCTCTTCTCGGCGCTACCGGAAGCCAAAGACAAAGTGCTGTTTATAACAACAGCTATACCATAAACATAGCATCAAATGACCCAAAAGCTGTAGCGCAAGAGGTGAAGCGTACGTTGCTTGAAATTGAGCGTGAGCAGAGGAGGCGTGTTTTAGCATGAGCGCAAAAATATACTTGACTCCTTATTATGAAACTTGGGACGAAATCGCGTATAAAGTTTACGGCAATGAGACGTTCGCCGCACGTCTCAGATCTTACAATAAACGACAGCGTAAACTGTGGCAACTTCCGCCCGGAACTATTATAGAGTTGCCGGATGTTGTTTTGCCCGCTATTGTTGAAGACCTGCCGAAGTGGAGGGCGTAACGTGGCTGTTTCCGTAATATTAAAATATACCGGAAAGAAGTTAAATATTGACACCACGAAAACGCGCGTGGCGTTTATAAGCTCGGCAACCTTTTCTGATGCAGAAAATCAGATAAATGAGGCGCAAATAGAAATAAAGGATTTAAAAAAGGTTATACGTAATACCACACCGCCAACCAAAGAAGATACCTTTGAAATGTGGTTTAAACGTGATTTTACCGAGTTTTATTGCGGAAAGTTTAGCGTTTCTTCGATAAAGCTATCAAAAGAGGGGTTTACTATAACCGGCAATGGTGTAAACCCTGCAAGTTTGATAAAAAAACAAAACGAAGATGAGATCTATCGCGACACGTCTGCTGCGGGCATTTTAAAGAAAATAGCTGAAATAGTCGGCATGAAACATCAGTACGATTTGCCGAAAGATTACCCTATCATGTCTATTTCGCAAAATAACAGAACCTACGGTGATGTGATAAGGGAAGTCGCAGAGATCTATTGCGGCGCAAAAAGCAAGGTGGAAAACGACACTATCATTATTTACGAAGGCGTGAACCCGACCGCACCAAAGGTGATAAAAGAGGGCATTGTCTCACCTGATTATAGCTTTTACACAAACGCTAATGAAGTCTTTGGCTGCGTGGAGTTGACGTGGAACAGTGCCAAAAGTAAAGAAATTAAAGGATTTTACGGCGATAAAGACGCTAAGAAACAGAGTTTGAGCGATATTAGTTTTCCGAATGAGGGTGAAGGAAACCGCTTGGCTAAGAATATTTATTTCGCACAAAATCGCGACATTGACACGTTGAGCGTGAGCTTGCCGGGGTTGTTGTATGACAAATATTACTGTGGTGACGTTATAAAGGCAGTTGATTTTGATGTGCAAACTGACGGAACATACGACTTAAAAAGCGTGAATTATGCGTATAGCGGGCAGGGTTTAGAGTGTTCGCTTACATTGGAGAGAGCATGGCGGCTGGATACGTAGGACGAGTTACAGATGTTGACCTTAAAAAGAGGTACGTCAAGGTGGATTGCGTTGTGTTAAAGACCGACTGGATTCCACTCTCAACTCCCCTTGCAGGATCTAAAGCGCACCTTACTTTTTCACCCGCTGTTGGTGACAGATGCGCGGTTTTAAGGATGCACGGCGCAGCTGATGACTTTGTTTATTTAGGGAGCGTTCCGGAAGACGATTTGCCGGAGCTTGAAAATGAAAATGATTTAGTAATTGACTTAAAGGGCGGAACATTGAAACTGGATGGAAATGTGAAAATTACAGGAAATATTGAGGTTATCGGTAATATTTCGGTTGATGGCAACATAGCCGCATCCGGTGACATAAAAGCCGGTGGAATATCGCTTACAAGTCACACGCATGGTGGTGTAGAGAGCGGTGGAAGTAATACAGGAGGGCCACAGTAATGTCTTTTATACCTGTTCCGGGAAAATATTTGCCCGAACCGGGCGAACATTACTCTATCCAAGAGATGTCCGCTATGGTCCGTGCCGGAAAAGAGCTTTATATACAGCAGCAGCCTCCGGCAGAGATTCCTACAGATGCTAAGAAAAGTACAGTAAAGAACGAAAAAGCGTTTGTCTTTGGAAATCTGACATACAGAATGGAAGTTGGTACGGCGCGCGTGCCGTTTAATGGTGAGAATAGAAGCGATAGTCAAGACATAAGCACTTTTAAAAATTGTAATGAGATGTTTTTAACTGATAATAACGGCAAAAATCCCGCTGATTTTTCCGTTAATTTAGTAATGACTGAGCTTTTGGGTGTTAGTCCTGTTGATATGGAAAACGAACTCCGTAGAGCTATGGCTGAAAAGGTTATAGCACCAATTATCATAAATGGTGTTCCGGAAAAGACAGATGGCAATAATACTGCTTTTTGGTCAATCTCCGGCATCTCTAAGAGCTATGACGAGCCGACAAGGGCAATTATGTATTTAGCCGTAACGTTTGTTGAAGTGAACGAAGATATGGACGGATACAATGGCCAAGGATAAATAAAAAATGGATATTATGAATAACATAGGTCAAGAAAATATACAGGTCACAGTCGGAGCGGTTGCGCTCTCAAGCATGAACGTAAAAGAGAGAGATGTTGTTTTGGATGCGGAGAATAGTATTTGGAACAACTTCGATTCTGCTTGGTGTACGCACAGCATCATAAAAGCGTATCTCAACACAACAAAAAGAACGCTACCGTATAACAGAAATTTCGGACTGCCGTTTGACATAGTTGATAAGCCGCAGGGTGTGGCTTATGCCATGCTTGCAACAGATATTTTTTCAAACTTAAATCGGTACGTGAGCGGGGTTGAAGTTGCACGCATCGATGTTCAAGCTGAAGATAACGGCATTTTACGACCAAGCTTGATTTTTAAAGGAATCTAGAAGAAGATGGATTTACAAAACCGAATGTTAGTTGACTGGCGCAATAAATACAGTGTTGACAGTATATACAGCAGACTTATAACTTACGCTGAGAGTGAACTCAGTGGAGGCAGGATTCCGCAAAACTCCTTACTGCTTTTACAATACAAGGCAGTTGCCGGGTTATTGAATGAGTTGGCAGCGCAGTTTGACACTGACCTTCGCGGTTCGCTTGACCCGGAACAGGCAGAGGGTGTTGGGTTAGATTATCTTGGAAGAATTGTTGGTGCGGTCAGAAGACAGCCGTCAGCGGCAACTGCTGTATTTAATATAAACTGGGAAACTGTACCACTGGCTGACGGCGCGGCAGATATTACGGTTTATAGGAGCGGCGACAAAGTGGACGGTGAACCGGATTTTAGCGGACGTATTACCGCGCGTGCCGGTGAGCCATCAACCATTGTAACCTTAACTGCAACCGTTGAAGGACAGCGCGGAAATGGCTTTGCTATTGGCACGCTTAATACCGTTACAGAACTAAATGTTGTAACCGAAATCCCTAAATTTACCATACAGAATATTACGGTGACATCTGGCGGAAATGACTATGACGATGATGTGGCCATGCTGCAAAATATCTTCTATGCGCAAGGCGATAAAGCTATTGGCGGCACAGTTTATCAGTATAAAGCGCAGATAAACGCGGCTTTGCAAAATGTTGCCGGAATGCAAGTTTACTCGCCGCCACCGCCTGAAAACATTGTAGAGCTTTATTTTATTTTGCGTGGCGGTATCTTACCGAATGAGCGAGATTTGCTGACAGTAAACAACTGTGTGCAAGACCCGATAAGGCGTTTACAAAACGAAAAGATTTATGTTTACGCGCCAACATATTATGATGTTACGCTTGACGTTTCTTATTATGTTGAGCGCGAGAATGCGCTGAATTTGAGCCAAGTAAAAGCTGATGTTTTATTGGCTGTGCAAAGTTGGGTGAATGATGAGAGCGTAAATATAGGCGGCTTTATAGACATTGACGACCTCACCGCGCGCATGCGGCAGGTTGGAGCTAAAAACATATCAGTTGCTTCACCTGTTCCGCAGCGCCTCAATAAAGGGCGAGTATTGCACTGCACAAATGATATTGATGATACAAGCATAAAATTTGTGGACTTTGTTTAAAAAAAAATGGCAGAAAACTATATTACAGACAGAATAGATCTCTTTGGGCTTATGCCCGATGCTTTTACGGAAAACGCTTATGATGCAGCTTCTGTAAAGGCGGTTGAACGCGTGCTTAATGAACTGCTTTTTGATGTTGGCTTGTATACCGATTTTTGGGGACGGCTTATAGAACTTCCGGAGTGGTTTTTGGACTCGTTGGCGCAAAAGGTGGTCCGTGTGCCGTATTATAATTTGGGTTGGGACAAACCACGAAAAGTTGCGGCAATAGAAAGCTCCGGTGAGGACAATAAACGTTGTGCAACGGTTGAGTTTTTGCGTGAGTTTATAAAAGATATTTTTGGTAACGAGGCAGATATTTCTGAATACTTTGAAGCAAATATTGACCGTGGGCTTATGCTTGCGGTTTCGCCAAACGGTTGGACGCAGACACAGCTGAATATGTTCTATAACTCCATAGAACAGGTTAAACGGGTTTCGCAACACCTATTTTTAGTTGAAAGACCGGAAGGGATAACTGATTGCAGTGCAACTATTTATGAGGCAACAGCACTCGTTATTCATGACATTTATTGGGATAAAGGATAATCAAACTATGGCTATAACTACAACAATGACAAATATAGGACGTACGCTTTTAAACGGCGCGGTTAATGGTGGGTTTCAAGTACAGTACACAGTCGCACGACTGGGTGATGGTGTACCCTCGTTTCCACCAACAGACCTTGTGGAAATCATAAACGAAAAGATGAATATTGGCTCGGTAAATGTTAGAAAAGATTCTACTGACCAATATTTCATAAACATAGAGGTGAATAACCAGTCACTCACAACAGGGTTTGAATTAAAGGAGTTGGGCGTTTATGGTCGCCGTTCCGGCACTGCTGATACACCTATTTTAGTCTTTTATGTGCAGTTTACGGATGAAGATATTGCGTACTTCTCACCGCACACCTCCGGCGCAACTCTTCTGAAGGTGTTTAAGATTAATACGCACCTTTCCCATGCTGCAGAAATAAGCTTGATAGTATCAACTGATTTTGGTTTATCACAACAGTGGGCGAACGACCACTTAGCGCCATGGACCGGAGGGAGCAACCAACACCCATTAGCAAATGATAATACACCGGGGCTTATGTCACCCGCTGCTTACAGGAATATAAGTAATTTAAGAAGTGCAGAGATATATTTTTATACAACTCTTTATACAAACACTTTACCGCCACGTTCCAGCCCTTCGATGCCTTACGGGGTTGTAGATGTTTTTACGCCAAAATCATTGTGGATTCAGTCACAATTTACAGATAATAACACACCGACATTTAGGACTATGATGATTTCATTTTGGGCGAGGTCAACAGCAACCGGCGAGAAGTTTTTGACAGTCTATGAATCAGACGATACAACGAGAGTTTATGTTAACGGTGTGGCGTCCGGAGTATCTATTGGCGCGCATAAAACAGGGCAAATATCGCTTGGAACTTGGGACAACTCCAGTCGTCACCAAATCTCTGTAGTCGTTGATAATAGAGGCAACGCAGTATTGAGCTCTGTTATTGGTCGACTTGTTAATTGTGAGGTTGAATAATTATGGCCATACATCAGAATTTGCTCAATCAGCTGAGCGGTTTTACAAAAGATACGGTTACATCAGCTAGGATAAATGATTTTTATGTGCTTTCCTCTTTTGTTTATAAAGAGCTTACCGGAAGCGTATTTACTTATCATTTAGAAATACCGGAAGATCTTCCGATAACTGTTGTAAACAGCGTGAAGCTTTATGATGCACAGAATAATGAGCTTAGTTCAGTTCAAACACAGATTGATATTACCACAAATCGTATTATAATGCAGTCGATAAACATTACGAGCTTTATAGGGAGCGGCGGTATCGCTGATGGTGAGACTATTAAAGATATTGACGGCGCGCTTCGTGTTGTGGCTGTAAAGTCAAGAGATGACAGGGATGAAATTCATTTTTGGTACGGAACGCAAGAAGAGTTTGATAATTTACCTGATGAAGGATATAAGAATGTTTGGTTATACCATGTTGAAGAGGAGGTTGAGGAATAATGGCTGTTTATGATAAGAACAGAAGACTACTTGCTGATGTCGGCGGTGGTGGCGGTGGCGGCGCTGATCAACTTATGATTTTACTGTTGCAGGAGCTTGTATTTGGCACAAAAATGAGTGATGCATACCCTGCAGAGCTCATAAGCGTAGCAGACTATCAACAACTTTTGCAAAAGATACGCGGCGACCACTATAAGACTATAAATTACTTAAAAGATAAGGTCAACCAAGAACATATAACTCCGGAAACTGACTGGAAGGATTACGACACCATCTTGCGCACTGTCATAGCTGACGTGCTTGCATTTGTAGAGCAAAAGGGCTATGATTTAGGTTATACCACCGGATTTGGTGAGGGTCGTACAGCAGGGTATACTGAGGGGTATGCGACCGGGTTTGCCGAAGGTCGCACTGCCGGTTATTCTGAAGGGCGTACAGCAGGCTTTGCGGAAGGCTACACAGAAGGACATACTGTCGGTTTTACGGAAGGACGTGAAGCGGGCTACACCGAAGGAAGAGCAGCAGGATTTACAGAAGGGTACACAGTGGGTTATGCGGCAGGTTACGCGGCAGGACAGTCCGGAGCAGACCCTTACTCGAGCCCTGTTGACGGTTGGATAGATATTCGTCAAGTCATGGCAAACGCTCCGCTCTTATATGATGGAAGTAGCAACGAGTATAAGGCAGCTGCTGTGACCCTGCTCTTTGACAGTAAGGCAACAACCATGTTTTCGCAGTATTCAAGCACATTCGGACACGGTTCAGCGCAAGCTATTTGGATAACGTCAGACGGTGCGCGTTATGAATCCGCAAATATTTCCGGACAAGTCACACATACATGGGATGAATCAAGAGATTATCAAACTTGCGCGCAAGGCTACAAGACGCGTTATGTCATCACCTATTTGCGCAACCAGCCAAGCTCGTACATCACCTTTGATAATTACGACTACATATGGACACAAAATAATAATGCGTTGTGGATTCATATGGATAATTTCGAAGTGCGCTCGGTCATAAATTACTCAACATTGACCGATAGCAACTATAATATGACCCCACTTGAAATGATAACCTGCGGTGAAAATGCACGTGGCACGGCAAACACCTCTTTCCGCTTTGGGATTATGAAAGATTTACGCCATGTTGAACTACCGGAAGGAATGACAAAGATAGGTCAGCAGTCCTTTGATATGGCGTATATGATAAGCGGTTTTAAATCCCTTAAAATACCTTCAACTATTACAGAGGTTGGCATGTTGAGTATGACAAGTATTTTACCTGATAAATTTGTTATGCCCAAAAATCTCGCGACCATTAGTAGCGCGCAAGGTATGTTGGCTTATTACAGTGTTGTTGGCGAACTGATACGCGCGCAAGGATTTAGTGTTGTTGGTGGCATTAAACAGCTTCATTTCCCTGTGATGCCAAATACAGACCTTGCAATGCAAGTTATGAATTACGGTTCTGTGAGCTCAAACGCTTACTCAGCCTCATTACGCGCCATCACTTGCGATAGCGGATTTAATATTCGTTATCTTGTAGACTTTACGAGATGTATACATTTATCAAAGAGTGCAATGGTAAATTACGGCAATAATATTGCTTCGCGCGTTGGAATGACTGCCGGAACAATTACCTTTGGCGCAACAAATCTCGCAAAACTGTCAGCTGCTGAAAAGCTGATATTCACACAGAAAAATTACACTATAAACTAAGGAGAGAAATATGAAAACGGAAAAGGTAGAACTTACGGAATTGATTGCCAATGAGGGAAAGCTCATTGCGCGAAAGGAAGACGGTGCAATAATGGGTGAGAGATTGTATCTCGGCATACAGGATAAAAAGAGTAATTATATAGAGGTCGATAAGCCTGCTGAAAACGAAAATTCGGAATCAGCGGTTAGTGGTGAGGAAATTAAAGAGTGAGCACGGCTTTTTCAAGATATTCGCAAGGGCTAAAATGGCAAGGAAGTAACGGCTTTACCGTAAATGGCGGAAACCAGGGCGACAACAATAGCGTAAATTTAGTGCTCGATATTGGTAATCGTTTAGACAAAGACGCGCGCTTGTATAATATTCATTTCGTTGGTTCATACAATAAAATTAGGGGCAATCAGCGAACGCGGTGCAAGGTAAAATGTAAGTCACCTGTGCTTGAGATTATTAATGGACGTGTCACTTTCCCGCTGCCGATTGATGTAACAAAACACGGAATAACTTATAAGGTTTTTCTAAAATCAGCAGATGATGAGACAACCGGAAAGACGGTCGTTTCCGATACATTCCAATTGGTGATAAAGCCGACACCGGGCTTTAAGTCGTAAAAAAAATGAGCAGGACAAGCGATATAGAACGGTGCTTGGAGTATTTTATTGAACGCCTTGAAAACACAGACGAGCGCGACATCGAAGCTCGCCGTGAACTTGTTGAGTTGATTCAAGAAAAACAAATCCTGCTTGACTTTATAGAGATGAGCTCAGACAATAATGATTAAAAAAAGAGAGGTGATAATTATGGCAATTAACTTTAATAAAGCAGTGAAAGGAGAAAAAGGATGGGGATTAATATAAGTAAATTTTTAAAGAGTGCGACAACTCCGCCCAAAGAGGTGAGAGCTTTAGTAGATGTGAAGGCAGACGATATATTTAATGTGATTACAAATGTCACTTCACCTGCGACTTTAGGCAAGGAGTTCATAATTAATGCTTTGCTTGATGTCGCTGTAAAGACTGCGGACGCTGTTTTACCGAAAGAGAAAACGTCAAGCCCGTTTAAAAGTCGTAAATGGATAGCTTATGTCGCAGTTGTTGCTATAGTGGCACTCAACGCCAAACTAGGGCATTTCATGAATTCTGAAGACCTTATACTTATTTCAGCTATAACAGCTTTGTATACAGGCGTTGAAGGCGCGGCAGATTTTGCCGGAAGATTGCGCACGGTTAAAGCCAAAAGCGAGGAAGCTGAGTAATGGAACATTTGGGTGATTTTCTTTATCATAATATTTTCAACCTAT
>JGI994J12354_10001103_pt1 | contig 27290 bp, 17 predicted proteins | sample IntmicLarv3ML3BL_FD_12354 | JGI IMG/M metagenome (IMG submission 12354)
GTTTCGAAAGGATGGCACATAAAAAATCGTTTTGATATCAGCGGGGGGGGGGCGTGAAACTGTAAAGCATTGTATATGAATCATTTTTGATTCATATATTGGCTGATAATTCAGTTGTATTTGTGATTTTCTTATTTATTTCAGCAAAATATACGCAATATAATAAAAAATCAAATAAAATATTGAAAAAACGCTTGACATTTATGTTTTCGTGTCGTATAATGGCGATGTGATATCAAGAAGATGTCAATATTCACTCGTCACAAAACACAGATGCCGCAACTACTGCATAGACAATTAAAAACAAGGAGGATATACAAATGAGTATTATCAGGCAAGCGAATAAAATGCTTGGAAAGCGCATCGTAACACTGGTACTTGCTGCAGCTATCATGATTACGATGGTGCCGCTAAGTAGCTTTGCCGTCTATACCGCTGAACCGGTAGAGGTGAAGTTAACCGTTCCCGCAACGGTGAACACATGGGGGACGTCCGCGGCACCGCCGCCTACGCTGATGGTTGACATTGCTGTGCTTGGGCGCGCCAATGTTGCCGCCGGGACGGTGATACGCATTCCCGTTGATCCCGAGGGATTTACCGATCCGTATGGAACGGCTCCCGGAACGGGATTTGTTCCGTTTTATGAATACCTTGATGCGAACAATGCCGCGGAACTGTCGACGGCATTCCAAAGTATGGTATATGATGCTGCTGAAAAAGAAGTAATCATTACCCTGAATGCACTTTCCCTGGGCGACAGCCAAAATCATAAGATTTACTTCAGTCTTAGAAGTGAATATATCGGCGAAGCCAATAAAGGCATGATTCCGTCAGGAATTGTACGGACAAACACGGGCTCCCCGGCTGAAGTTGCAACACCCAATCTTCCGCAAACAGTGCTGTGGACCAGTGTGAAGGCACAAATAACCGGCCCCGGGGCATCCTTTTCCTATGATATCGCTTCCGGTCCGATAAAGACTGTAACAAATGACGGGAGAGGCCCGGCTATTTCTATGGTCGGGTATGGTGCGCGCAGTGTAAAGCAAGGTGCGCGAGCAGGTATCTTTATCAACGCAGGCTCGAACTCGTCCACCATAATGCCCGATATGGCTTATGGCATGATTCAGCATCTTTATTTCCCGCCGGGGACAGTTATCTATACATATGGCGGCGGACACCCCTCACGCACAAAGGGCATTTTGGATGCGGAGGAAACGCTTGCGGACGGCACCGTTCTTCCCGCCGGAACCGTTTATTACAGGGGCAGCTATCCCCTCCAAAGTACTACAACAACCCCCATTATTTATTTTTACTTTCCCACTGATGCTCCGGTGGGGCAGGTGTACTATGTCCATAATGTGATTTCCTATCGCATGGTGAACAGTGACCAGGATATTTTAAGAAGAAGAACCTACGATTTTAAAATTCTGGAACAGCCCGCATGGGATTTTCGCCCCTATAATTCCCAGTACACTTATTCTACAGGCTACACATCGGTAGTGAACCAGGCGCTCAAAACTGCGACCGGTATCACTGACATTAGGTCTTCGACCAGTGATTGGGGTAATGCGGGCACAACAAGAAACGAAGGCTTGATTACAGCCGAAAATGTTCGCACCAATATTTGCCAGCCGGTGACCGGCGATGCGCGGCTCAATTATCACAACTTTGCCATTCAGGTTTATAAAGAGGCCGACGTGTTCCCTGCCGCAAGATGTATTGTTGAGGCATATGTCACCAATGCGCTTACGGGTGTTACGGAGCTGCGGCATACCTACAAAGGATTTTCCGCCACATCTTTAACCTATATGAATTTGAGCTTGCTTAACCTGCAGCCCAATGAATATGTTGAACGTTTTTCTGTCGTTCCTGATGGATTCTACTACGACTGTGACCCGGAGCTGCCTATGCCGAACGGGAAGGGGACGACTGTCCGTTCTGCCGATGACACATCCCAATACGGGCAGCTGCCGTCCAAAAATGCGTATCTGGTGCAGTATAGAGCAAAGTCGTGGCCATGGACGGCTGCCGATATGTCTGACCGCGTATGGCCAAACGGAACGCTAATGCCAAAAGACCTGCACGCGACAGTAAATATGTTTACGACAATAGAGTATGACGATGCGGAAGGCGTACATAAGGTTACTTCTCAAGATGTTCTCCCAACCTATTATACAGACCACGGAGTAAACGGTCGTGCATACATAACCTGTGCCGACCCCAATAGACTGAATCTTCTTCCGGGGAGCGACGTTGCTTTTTTAATCGAGGGAGCGAACAGCAGCGAGGCATCTACTCAGCCTTGGCAAAAACCAATGATACTTGCAGAAACCCCTGCATTTTTGAAATATGCCGGCAATGACGGCGATATGCTTGATATCGGCGCATATCCTGCCTCTGTAAGGGTTGATATATTGCATGAGGGCGATGATTACAACCTCTATCGCTTTACCTCCACCTCGGCGTATGCGCTTGCAAGGGGCGGTACATTTTCGATTCCCGTAACCTTTAAGCTTGACAATACAGCGCCGATAGGGGCGCATACATTTTCGGCAGTTATCACAACGTCTGATGATGCCAATGCGTCCTATCCATATATCAGAGCGGCGGGTAACACAGACTACAGTGCCGCAGATAGAGACAAATACGATCTTGCTCCGGCGCAACGCGGGCTGACCACCGTTGCAGTCGGTGCCTTTACGGTTGGAAATCTCGCAAACCTTTCCGCGGCCGTAGCGCTTTTCGGCGACTATCTTGGTGTGTATACCTCCGACCTGACCGCAAAGATAACCGTAGGCGGCGAAGGAAAGATTAAATTAACTGTGTTCAACGACGGCAATGTTGACGTGGGCAACCTGAAGCTAATAGATGTATTGCCGTATGTCGGAGATACAATGCTTTTGGATAGCGGCACCTCGCGCGGTTCGGCATGGACGCCGGTTCTGCTGGGATTAAACGTAAACGTCGCGGACAAAGCCGGAAACCCCGTGACAGTGAACGGCACAGCATCGCTGAAATATTCAACGCTAAACAACCCGGATATTTCCGGCGCAACAGCGTCGAACTGGACCGTTGCGGCACCGTCCAATATGGCGGATGTAAAATCCTTCTTCTATGATTTCGGCACCAATCGCCTGCGCCCCGGTGAGCGTATTGAGGTTGAAATGGCATTCACTACACCTGTGGGCGTAGCCCTTGCCTTGACTGCATACAATTCATTTGTATATTGGGGAACCTACTTTACCGGTTCTACCAGCTTAGGCGATATATCTCAAATTGAAATGACCAAGCGCGGCCTTGCTGTGACCTCTTCTCTGGGCGGCATGGTCGGCGATTTTATCTGGCTCGACAGTAACGAAGACGGCTTGCAAACAACGGGAGAAAGCGGTGTTAATGATATTGATGTAGAGCTTTATCGGCTGGAAAGCGGTGTCCCGGTTCTGGTTAGCACAAGAACAACAAATGATAATGTGGCGGGAATGAAGGGCTATTATCAGTTCGGCGATTTGCAAAACGGTACCTATAGAGCCAAATTTATTATTCCGGACTCTCTTAACTATGTGTTTACTACCCCTACGGACGGCGCAGCCAATCTGCAGATTGACTCCAAGGCCAAACCCGCGGCTGCAAGCGATAAAGAAGCCTGGAGTGATTCCTTCCAGGTGCGGATGGGTGATTTTGTATCGAACATCGACGTCGGTGTACAGCTGCCGAATGTCGGCAGTATCAGGGGCAAAGCGACGTTAAACGGTCTTAATCTTGCCGGTGTTTTGGTAACACTTCGGCAGGGTACAACCATTGTCGCAACTAAGCTGACCGATGCGGCCGGAAACTATACCTTCAATGGTGCGGCACCTGCCGGCGGCGGAAGTGCGTATACCGTTTTGGCTACGATTCCAACCGGCCTGACCTGTACAACTCCCGGTGCTTCCGCAACGTATACAGGCGTTGCAGTAACGGCAAACGCGGATACAGGCGGCAAAAACTTTGTCTATACAGCGCCGTATGAGCTGCAGTCAGTCAGCGGCTATTTTTGGCTGGATTACAGCGAGGACCAGGCGTATGATTCGGACGAAACCAAATTGTCTCTGATCAACGTATTTGCCATAGATAAAGGAACCAATGACATTGTTTCAGCAACCACAACCGATAACCTTGGCAACTATACCCTCTCATTGCTGCCGGCGGGAACGTATGACCTTGTGTTTATGTACAACACCTTCACACATCTGCCGATTGTGACAAATATCGGTGATATTGCAAACGATAACGATGGTATTGGTGTAACCGGCTACAGCGCAAACGGAATGCCTGCGGGCGATTATGTAATCATTCCGAACGTGAACGTCACATCGGGCACATCATTGTTCAACTATGATGCCGGTGTAACCGTTCTTGATAACGCCAGTGTAATCGGTACGCTGTTTAATGATTTAGACGGCGACGGCAAATTTAGCGCTTTGGCGGATACCCCAGTAACAGGCTTGCAAATTGAGCTGTGGGATGATAGCGCCAAGCTGTTTGAAACTACCAGCGACACAAACGGCAGATACAGCTTTGTCGGTGTTGGGCAGGGTCAGTATACTGTGAAAATCATAGATAGCGGCAGTGTGTTAGATGCGTTTTCCTTGACAACGGTAAGTCTTGATACAAACGGAAACAAGTTTGTAAATAAAGCTGCGTACACATTCTTGCTGCAAAAGAACGAAATTTTGACCGTGAACGCCGGATTTATTAGCGGTACCCCAAACAGCCGTATCGGCGGCCGTGTATGGTACGACGAAGAGGGCAGCGGCATAATCCCGCTGGGTGCTGTAGGTGCCGCCGGTGCCACCGTTAACCTGTATAAGGACGACACATTTTTGCAGACTGCAACCACAGCGGAGGACGGCTATTATGCATTTCCTGATGCGGTAAATGCCGGTGCATATACTGTGGCATTTGTTAACCCGAATGAAGACACATTCCAATGGAGCCTTACAACCGGCAGCGACGGCAAGGATACCAAGATTACCGGTCTAAATGGCAGAGCCCCGGTTACCGTGCTTGCCGGAGAAACACGAAATACGATGCACGGCGGACTTGTTAAAAAGCCCGGAACGGTAACAATTCAATATATTTCCGGCGAAGACGGTTCCTCTATCCGTCCGGACAACAAGATATACAATTTGCCTTCGGGCGAGGTGTATGCGCTTACAGCGGCAGACCTGACGATTCCCGGTTGGACGCTGACAGACGGTAGTAGTACAAGCGTCACGCCCAAAGCAGGTGAGCATACAGACAACATCCGTATCCTCGTCTATGAAAAAGAACTGCTTGGTAAGATTATCATTAAACACGCAGATGCGTATACCGATGAGAAAATTGCGCCTGATAGCGTGATTGACCCGTATCAGTGGGGCGTCTTGCCCGATACGGCGGATATTTTGGCAGAGCGTATAGATGATGCGCAGCTTTCTGCGCTGGGCTATGCGGCTTATCGGGTCAGAGAGCCTATGCCAATTGTATCGAAAACCGCAAATACCACTATTTATATTGAATACGACAGGGCCAAGCAGCTTGTGACAAAGCGCTATGTTGACGAAGCGGGCGCGCAGCTGTTCCCTGACGAAACCGAGCTTGTCAAAATAGGAGATCCCGTAGAGATTACCCCATACAAGCAATATAACGAAGGCAGCATCAGCAATGTATATGCGGCGAAGCTTCCGGGACAGGTGTCGATTGGCAGCGCAAGTGCAGCTGTGGGAAGTAATCATACGGTAGCAGTTGGACTGGACGACAATATTATTGTCTACACATATGCCCGAAATACCATCGCGGTTACAGTCAACCACTATCAGATAGGCACAACTACCGCCATAAAGACGGCAGATACGCTTAGCATAAATGTAGGCGATACATATACTCCGGTGGTTGCCGCCGAGAGTGACTGGGCTTTTGTTCCGTCCGCATCGCCGGCCTACAGCACCTTTATTTCAGAGGCAGCAACGACAAGTGATAGCGGTACAGTGATAGACCTCTATTATAGCAAGTCGGCTAAGAAGGTTACCATTGAATACTACAATGAGGATGGATTGATAGCAGGCAAGACATTGTATGACTCGGTAGCGTATGGCGGCACCTATAATCCTGCGGCCAATTATCCGAATTTCAAGCAGGTTCCGGGTTTTGAAACCGCATATTCGTATGAAGGCGCCGACATCGGTGCGGCCAATTTCAACAAAACCGATGCTGTTTCGGTAAGTACTGTCACCGCTGACATTACTGTTAAAGTCAATGTTGCAAAAGTGCTGAAAACCATAACGATTCAATATGTGGATCAAGATACCGGCGCGGCCATTCCTACACCTATGCTGGATGAAACAAATGAAGCATCCGAAAGCATACTAAACCGATGGGTAGGCACCGCAGTTGATGTGTTGTATCCGGAGCTTGTCGGTTATACCAAAATTTTGGCAGATACAACGGTTCCGCACATTGTTGCTCCAATCACAAATATCGTTACCTTATACTATAAAGTAAATGCCGCATACACGGTGCAATATCAGGGTAACGGCGGCAGCGGCAGCTTGCTTGATGCGGACAGCCCATATGCAGCTGGTGCGGCCGTGACCGTACTTGAAAATGCCGGTGATTTTGTCAGAAAAAACTGGGTCTTCACAGGCTGGAATACAGCTGCAGACGGCAGCGGTACAGCCTATACAGATGGCGGGACCGATTCCTTCACTATGTCTGCTTCTAACGTGGTGCTCTACGCCCAATGGGACGAAAATGCTACCTACAACGTAACATATGCTGACGGTATGGATGGCTCCGGCAGTGTTCCGAGCGACAGCACTGATTACTACAGCGGTGAAACCGTCATCGTACTGGCAAAACCCGCCGATTTGACAAACACGGACAAGACCTTCGCAGGTTGGTTAAACAGCGAAGACGGCATGACCTATCTTGGCGGTACGGCCTTCCTGGTGACAGCCGACACAACGCTGAGCGCCGTATGGACAGACGATAAGTACACGGTACAATATCAGGGTAACGGCGGCAGCGGCAGCTTGCTTGATACGGACAGTCCGTATGCAGTTGGTGCGCCCGTGACCGTACTTGAAAATGCCGGTGATTTCGTTAGAGAGAACTGGGTCTTTACAGGCTGGAATACAGCTGCGGACGGCAGCGGTAGTGCTTATGCAGGCGGCGGCACAGACACCTTCGATATGCCGGCGTCTAATGTGGTACTCTATGCCCAATGGGACGAAGATGCTACCTACAGTATAAGCTATGCAGGCGGCAGCGGCACAGGCAGTGTCCCGGCCGGCAGCGGCGGCTATTATAGCGGCGAAACCGTTATTGTACTGTCCAAACCGGCAGATTTGACAAATACAAACAAAACCTTTGCAGGTTGGTTAAGCAGTGAAGACGGCATGACCTATCTTGGCGGTACGGCCTTTACGATTACGGCCGATACAACATTGACGGCTGTATGGATAGATGATATGTACGCCGTACAATACCACGGTAACGGCGGCAGCGGCAGCTTGCTTGATACGGGCAGCCCATATGCAGTTGGTGCGGCCGTGACCGTACTTGAAAATACCGGTGATTTTGTCAGGGAAAACTGGACTTTCACAGGCTGGAATACAGCTGCGGACGGCAGCGGTAGTGCTTATGCAGGCAGCGGCACAGACACCTTCGATATGCCGGCTTCTAACGTGGTGCTCTACGCCCAATGGGAAGCAGATACTGCTTACACAGTAACGTACAATGACGGTATTGATGGCACAGGCAGCGTCCCAATTGATAGTTCCGATTACTACAGCGGCGAAATTGTCATCGTACTGGCAAAACCCGCCGATTTGACAAACACGGACAAGACCTTCGCAGGTTGGTTAAACAGCGAAGACGGCGTGACCTATCTTGGCGGTACGGCCTTTACGATTACGGCCGACACAACATTGACGGCCGTATGGACAGACGATAAGTACACGGTGCAATATCAGGGTAACGGCGGCAGCGGCAGCTTGATTGACGTGGGCAGCCCGTATGCCGTTGGTGCAGCCGTGACCGTACTTGAAAATGCCGGTGATTTTGTCAGAGAAAACTGGGCCTTCACAGGCTGGAACACGGAGGCAGACGGCAGCGGTGCAGACTATGCAGGCAGCGGCACAGACACCTTCGATATGCCGGCTTCTAACGTGGTGCTCTACGCCCAATGGGACGAAAATGCTACCTGCAACGTAACGTATGCTGACGGTATGGATGGCTCCGGCAGTGTCCCGATTGACGGAAACAACTACTACAGCGGCGAAACCGTTATTGTACTGTCCAAGCCGGCAGATTTGACAAGCACGGACAAGACCTTCGCAGGTTGGTTAAACAGTGAAGACGGCGTGACCTATCTTGGCGGTATGACCTTTACGATTACAGACGATACAACGCTGACGGCTGTGTGGATAGCCGATACATACACAGTGCAATATCATAGCAACGGCGGCAGCGGCAGCTTGATTGACGCAGGTAACCCGTATGCAGTGGATGCGGCTGTGACAGTCCTTGAGAACAACAGCGATTTTGTTAGGGCAAACTGGCGCTTCACAGGCTGGAACACGGAAGCAGACGGCAGCGGCATTGCCTATGCCGGCGGCGGAGCTGATTCCTTCACTATGCCTGCTTCTAACGTAGTGCTCTACGCCCAATGGGGAGAAGATACTACTTTCAGTGTAACGTATGCTGACGGTATGGACGGCTCCGGCAGCGTTCCGATTGACGGAAATGACTACTACGGCGGCGAAACGGTCATCGTGCTGGCTAAACCGGCAGGTTTGACCAATGCTGACAAGACTTTCTTGGGCTGGGGAAATAGTGAAGACGGAGCAACATATTTTGCCGGCACGACCTTCACAATTACAGCCGGCACAACGCTGACGGCGGTGTGGATAGCCGATACGTACACGGTTCAATATCATAGCAACGGCGGCAGCGGCACTCTGATTGACGCAGGCAGCTCCTACGCAGCGGGCGCGGCCGTGACCGTACTTGAAAATGCCGATGATTTCGTTAGAGCAAACTGGCATTTCACAGGCTGGAACACAGCTGCGGACGGCAGCGGTACAGCCTATGCAGGCGGCGGAACCGATTCCTTCATTATGCCGGCATCTAACGTGGTACTCTACGCCCAATGGTCACCCGGTCAGCATACGGTAACCTTTAAGGTCGGAGCAAACGGAATTATGACACCGGATACAGCTATCGAAACGGTAACCCATGGGGCGTTTGTCTCAGCGGTTCCGGCAATCACGGCAAATAACAGATATACCTTCCTCGGTTGGTCCATGAATGGCGGCAGCAGCTATTACAGCAGCAGCGACATTCAAACAATGCCCATCATGGAAGATATTGAGTTTACAGCGCAATACCAGCGGACTACTACAACCGGCAATTCCGGCGGCGGCACGAGCTACGCTACCGCAAGACTGGTTGTAAAAGGAACCGACATAACATCCAACGGTGATAACGTGATTTATGGATACACCACAACAGCTGTAGTTGGGCATATGGAAACGGTTACGGCTCCAATAATTGAGGGGTATACCTTAGATTCATCCTCATCAGACAGTCAGGCTATCACAATAAAATCCGGAGAAAATGTGGTTATCTTCAAGTATAACTACACCGGAGGAGCAATCGAAAATCCGGCGCCTTCCCCTGTTGACCCCCCGAAAATGCCGGATGTAAGCGACAAGCTTCAAGACATCTTAGAAACGGTGGAACACAGTAGGTATATTAATGGTTACCCGGATGGCACTGTACAGCCAAACGGAAATATTACCCGTGCTGAGGTTGCGATGATATTCTTCCGTCTAACAAAGGACAGCGGAAAGAACAACCCTGTGGGCAGCTTCTTCTCCGACGTAGATAATCAGTGGTATGCGCAGGCGGTAGAATACCTTGCCGGCAAGGGAATTATACTAGGTTATGAGGATGGAACATTCCGGCCGTCTAAACCTATTTCGCGGGCAGAATTTGCGGCTATTGCATCGCGGTTCGATGACTTAATGCCCGGCAGCAGTAATCCGTTTAATGACCTTAGTGCGAGTCATTGGGCATATGAAGCGATTGTTTCTGCATATATGAAGGGTTGGGTTACCGGGTATCCCGGCAACATCTTCATGCCGGCGAACATGATTAGAAGAGCCGATGTTGTAACGATTGTAAACCGCATGCTGGGCAGAGGCATCGAAAAGAGCGATATTCCGGCCGAGCTGTACGAACTGTTCTCCGACTTGTCGCCGTCTCATTGGGCATTTGCAGCAGTGCTCGAAGCGGCTGTTTCTCATGAGTACACACGCAAAGATAATGGATATGAAGTGTGGCCTGTATGGAATCTTCCGCAAGGGACTGTGGAATAAACAGAAATATCGGCGGCGAATACCGTTGAGGATGAACCGCAAGTTTGTCGTAAAGCATCCTCCAAAAAGCCGTTGAAGGCGTATAAGGCAGTAAATGTAAAACCGGCACGGCATAAAGCTGCGCCGGTTTTGCGCATTTGAATATATTAAAAAACAAAGAAGCCATTACGGTGTTCCTGATTGAACAGAAAAAGTTGCTTCAAAAGCGCATAATCGTTTCTGCATCAGGTCAAAATACACCAAAATATAAACAAATTGTAAACAAACGGCAAAACAAGCGGCAAAAGTATAGATTATATTGATAAAACACGATATACTATTATATAGATACAGAAATGGTAGGTGTTAAAATGCAACCCAATAAGAAAAAACAGCGGGATGGCGTGCTGCGTGCCCTATCCTTTTCTTCACAAATTGGATTTTCTATGGCTGTGTGTATATTTATCGGTGTATTTTTAGGAAAATTTATTGACAAACACCTGCGTACATCGCCATGGTTTTTGCTGGTGTTTTCACTGCTCGGAGCGGTTGCAGCCTTTTGGTCGATATTTCGCTTGCATAAGAAAAATAATTCGTAAATTCGGAGGTTTGCTATGAAAATATCCAACATTGCAAAAAGAATGCTGTTTACTGTTTGCATTTCCTTTTTTATACTTATCGCGGGAAGCGTCATCTATTATCGCTCGCTCACGTTTTTGCCGTTTGCTTACGGTGCATTTCTTGGAACTGTGCTGAATATTATAAAGATTCTTATGCTTGAGAATACAGTTAAAAAAGCAGTTTCCATGGATTCTGTAAAAGCCGGAAATTACGCCCGTGTGCAGCACCTTCTAAAGTTTCTGCTCACAGGAGCGGTCCTTCTAATTGCCGCTGTTGTCCCCTTTATCAATATCTGGGGTGCCGCTTTCAGCGTTTTGGCATATCAAATTGCCGTATACTCTTTAAAATATTTTAAAGAACCTGATATGAACAAGCAGGACAAAACGGGGAAGATTGAGGGGTGATAGTGCGTGGATTTTAATAACAACACTTTATGGACGTGGAACATTTTCGGAGTCGAGGTTTGGATTACAGAAACAATTTTGAACACCTGGATTATTATGCTGTTTCTAATAGTCTTCGCCATTGCTATTCGCATTGCGCTTAGAAAATGGAAGGACATTCCTGCCGGCTTCCAAAATATCATTGAGCTGGCTGTTGAGTCTTTTGAAGGCATGGTGAAAAATGCCGCCGGTGAAAAGCTTTCAGGCATTGGCAGTTGGTTTTTCACGGTTTTTGCATTTATGCTTACGTCAACACTTGCCGGAATCATCGGCCTGCGTTCACCCTCCGCCGACTGGGCGACAACCTTCGCCTTCGCTCTGGCAACATTTTTACTTATTCAAATCATGGGCATTAAATATCGAAAGGGCAAATATTTAAAAAGCTTTATTGAACCCAATGTGATATTTCTGCCGCTGAACCTGATTGGAGAGCTGGCGCGCCCCATATCTCTGAGCTTTCGTCTTTTCGGAAACGAGCTGGCAGGACTTATCATTATGTCACTTGTTTACACATTGCCTGTGTACCTGCGCATTGCCATTCCCGCGGCGCTTCATGCGTATTTTGACGTTTTTTCAGGGGCATTACAGGCATATATATTCTGCATACTAAGCCTGACATTTGTCGGCAATGCGGCATCTGCCGATGAAATATAAATTTATAAAATAAACATATAGGAGGCATTTATTATGCATGATCCATTGGCTTTCATCATCGCAGTCGCACATATAGCGGCCTGCATCGCACTGCTCAACGGTGTAATCACAACACTGGGACAAAGCAAAATTGTTGTAGCTGCAATTGAATCCATTGCGCGGCAGCCGGAATCGGCAGGCAGCGTCACAAGCACTATGTTTATCGGCCTTGCAATGGCGGAAACATCCGGTATTTATGGTCTGTTGATTGCAATTATTATGCTGTTTGCAAATCCGTTAATTCCCGTATATCTGCAAAATGTAGCCGGATAATTTCAACTATAAGGATTGGGAGGAGGTGTTTGCCTTGATTGAAGGCCGTATTTTCGGATTGGACACGCAAATGCTTATCAGTATCGGCACACAATTGTTAAATGCCTGTATATTGGCAGCTGTCCTGACATTTATTTTATATAAACCGGTTCGTAAATTTTTACAGAACCGCACGGAAAAAATAAAAGAGCAATTCAGCAGTGCCGCAGAAAGCAAAGAGCGGGCAGACGCGCTTAGGTCGGAATATGAAAAGAAGCTTGCAGCACTTGAAATTGAACGAATCGAGATTTTAGAATCGGCGCATAAACAGGCAGCAGAGAAAAACCGTCTGCGGCTTTTGGACGCAGAAAAAGAAGCGGCGTATGCAAAAGAGCAAGCGGCTTCTGAAATACACGAAAGACGCGAACGAGCCGGTGAAGAGCTGCGTACTTACATCATTGAAACAGCAACTGCCCTAGCCGGAAAATTCATATCGCATGCCATTGACGACGACACAAAAAACAGACTGTTTGACGAAACAATAGCAAGTCTGGAGGATTCCGCATGGAAAAATTAACGGTAACCGCTCATGTTGTTTCCGCGAGCGACCTTACAGAAGAGCAAATTTCTGCTTTGCAAACCGTGCTTGAAAAAAAGACCGGAAAAGGTGTGCGGCTTTCTGTGAAAATCGACCCTTCGCTAATCTGCGGATTGTATATTAATGTGGACGGATATGCCATAGACAGCACCGTAAAAAAACAGCTGCGCGATATGAAAAGCACTCTCAAAAAGGGAGGCGCAATATGAACTTTAACCAAGGTGACATAAAAGAAAAAATCAAAAACTACACCCCCGAGCTAAGCATTACAGAGGTTGGCTCCGTGATGCAGGTTGGGGACGGCATTGCACGCATAAAGGGGCTTATGGGCGCAATGAGCGGCGAACTGCTGGAGCTGTCCTGCGGGGTGCAGGCCATTGCTTTAAATCTTGACAGCGACAGCATCGGCGCGGTCATTATGGGGTCGGATGCAATGGTCAAAGCCGGCGATGAAGCCCGGGCTACAGGACGCGTTGCGGAGGTTCCCGTTGGAGATTTCTTGCTTGGACGCGTCGTGAATGCGCTTGGGCAGCCGATTGATGATAAAGGCGAGATAAAATATACCAATACCCGCAAAATTGAGCGTTTGGCACCGGGCGTTATAGAGCGGCGGGAAATTGACATGCCGCTGCAAACAGGCATCAAGGCTATTGATGTCCTCGTTCCCATTGGCCGGGGTCAGCGGGAACTCATTATAGGCGACCGTCAAACCGGAAAAACAGCCCTTTGCATAGATACAATTATAAACCAAAAGGACAAAAATGTACTGTGCGTTTATGTAGCCATTGGGCAAAAAGCGTCCACTGTCGCCCGCATCGTAAAGACGCTCACCGACACAAACGCAATGGCATACACAACAATTGTCGCCGCCACCGCCAGTGATTCAGCGTCGCTGCAATACATTGCGCCCTACGCCGGCTGCGCCATTGCCGAAGAATGGATGGAGTCCGGAAAAGACGTGCTGATTGTTTATGACGACTTGTCAAAGCACGCCGTAGCCTACCGTGCGTTAAGCTTACTACTGCGCAGACCGCCGGGCAGAGAGGCCTATCCGGGCGATATTTTTTACCTGCATTCGCGGCTGCTGGAGCGTGCCGCATGCTTAAGTACGGAACGCGGCGGCGGTACCTTAACCGCATTACCCATTATCGAAACGCTGGAGGGAGACATATCCGCCTACATCTCAACCAACGTCATATCCATCACCGACGGGCAGATTTATCTGGAAACAGAGCTTTTTAACGACGGAATCCGACCGGCGGTAAACCCCGGCTTTTCGGTGTCACGTGTAGGGGGCGCAGCACAAATTAAAGCCATGAAAAAAATAGCGGGCCCTCTGCGCATTGAACTTGCGCAATATAGAGAGCTTTCCTCCTTTGTGCAATTTGGTTCTGACCTAAGCTCTGATACCTTGAATCGTCTAAAACAGGGCGAACGTATCGTAGAAATCTTAAAGCAGCAGCAATACCGGCCCATGCCGGTTGAAAAGCAGGTACTGATTCTCTACTTACTGACAAACAAATATTTAAGCGATATACGGGTAAATCAGGTGCGAAAATTTCAGTATGATTTTTTCGCCTTTGTTGATGAGTTTCACAGCGGCATACTCGATGAAATTCGTGAAATAAAAGAAATTTCACCGGAGCTTGAAGATGAAATTATCGCCGCTGTTGCTGCATTTAAAAAGACGCACGCATATGAGTAAGAGGTAAGCCTATGCCAACAATGAAAATGATTAGACGCAGACTGCTGAGCGTATCGAATACAAAAAAAATCATGAAAGCAATGAACATGGTTGCCTCTTCAAAGCTGCAAAAAGATAAGGTACGCCTGGAAGATTCGCGCCCCTTTTTTGACGAGATAAATGCGCTTATTGACCGCCTTAAAGGCTGCGGAAATGTTGACAATAGTTCGTTTTTGGTGCCGAGGCAGGTGAAAAACGCCGTTTACGTTGTCATAACCGGAGATAGAGGCCTGTGCGGAAGCTTTAATACAAATGCCGCGGAAAAGGCGCGTTCCCACATGGCCGCGGCTGCCGCGGAAAACAATACGGTAATTGCGGTCGGCTTAAAGGGTCTTGAATATTTTAAGCGCCGCGGCATCCCGGTCATGCAAAAATATGAGGGCATACTGGAAACTGCCTTTTATGAAGACGCCGCAAGCATTACCCGTTTTCTGATGGAATTATACATGTCAGGTGATGCGGATGAAATTTATATCACATATACGAAGTTTGCATCGGTTCTAAATCATGTTCCGGCGGTGGTAAGGCTTTTGCCGCTTACACAGGATGCGAAGGTGCAGGAAAATCCGGCTGAAATGAACTATGAACCTGACAGCACCGCCTTTTTTGACCACATGATTCCGATGTATATAACCGCGGTTGTTTATACGGCGCTGCTTGAATCCTCCGCCTGCGAGCAAGCGGCACGGATGACAAGCATGGACGCCGCTGAAAAAAACGCGGCGGATATTATCAGCAAGCTTACACGTATTTACAATCGCAGACGTCAAACCGCGATTACGCAGGAAATCAGTGAAATCGTAAGCGGCACAAATGTAACAAACCCGTTTGAAAAAGTACGGGAAAGCGAAGAGGTGAATTTGTTTGAACATGCAGAATAAAGGTACTATAGTGCAAATTGTCGGAGCGGTGTTGGACATACGTTTTGGCGTTGCTATGCCCGCATTATATAACGCGGTGGAGGTTCAAAATGACCGCGGGCACGTGGTGTTAGAGGTCGTACAGCACTTAGGGAACAATACGGCACGCTGCATCGCAATGCACTCCACCGACGGACTGAAACGGGGCATGGAAGCAGTCGATACAGGTTCGCCCATATCCGTTCCCGTGGGGGAAGAAACGCTTGGACGAATGCTCAACGTACTGGGCAAAGCAATGGACGGAAAGCCGGAGCCGGAAGCCTTGGAATACTGGCCGATTCACCGCGGCGTACCGGGTGTTGCGGAGCAGGCGACAGATACCGAAATTTTGGAAACGGGTATTAAGGTTATTGACCTTTTGTGCCCCTATTCCAAGGGTGGAAAAATCGGGCTGTTCGGCGGCGCGGGCGTTGGTAAAACCGTACTGATTATGGAGCTTATCCGCAATATTGCAAGTGAGCATGGCGGATATTCCGTTTTCACCGGAGTTGGTGAGCGCACCCGTGAAGGAAACGATTTATACCACGATATGACAAGGTCAGGCGTTATCAATAAAACGGCACTTGTATTCGGGCAAATGAATGAGCCGCCCGGTGCCAGAATGCGTACCGGACTAACCGGACTAACCATTGCCGAATATTTCCGCGATGTGAAAAAACAGGACGTTTTATTATTTATTGATAATATATACCGCTTTGTGCAAGCCGGTTCGGAAGTTTCCGCACTACTCGGGCGGGTACCGAGTGCGGTGGGATATCAGCCCACTCTTTCCACAGAAATCGGCAGCTTGCAAGAACGCATTACCTCAACAAAGTCGGGCTCCATCACCTCTGTTCAGGCGATATATGTGCCGGCGGACGACTTTACAGACCCTGCTACAGCTACAACCTTCGCGCATTTAGACGCAACGACAATTTTATCCAGAGAACTTGTAGAGCTTGGCATATATCCGTCCGTATCCCCATTAGAATCCACCTCACGGGCACTGGACAAAAGCACGCTGGGTGATAAGCATTACGGAATAGCGCGTGCTGTACAGAGCATTCTGCAGCGATACAAAGACCTGCAGGATATTATCGCCATACTTGGTATTGACGAACTGTCAGACGAAGACAAACTGCTGGTAAACCGTGCCAGAAAAGTGCAGCGGTTTCTTTCACAGCCCTTCTTTGTTGCGGAGAAATTTACGTCTATCCCCGGGAAATATGTGCCGGTTTCCGAAACTGTACGCGGATTTGCAGAAATCATCGAGGGACAGCATGACGCTATACCGGAAGGCTTTTTCTTGAATGCCGGAACCATTGATGATGTGCTGAAGAGATATAACGGGTGACGCTGTATGCTGAAAAAAAAGATGCGCCTAAAAATTATTACCCCGAGAAAAGTAAAAGTTGATGAAGATGTCCGCATGGTAATTATGCGCAGTATCACAGGTGACGTGGGCATTCTTCCCGGTCATGCGCCCTATTCGTTCGTATTGGATTACGGTATTCTGCGCATACAGTCCGATGATATGGAGAGAAGCATTGCCGTATACGGCGGTGTTGCGCATGTGCAAGATAGCGGCATTACGGTTCTTACAGAGGGTGCGGAATGGCCGGATGAAATCAATGTCGCTTACGCGGAGGAAATTCGCGAGCAAGCCGAAGAGCGCCTGCGGGAAAAACAGGACGACATGGAATTGCAGCATGACCAGGTATTGCTCAGACGGGCCTTGGTACAAATTGAAGTCACTTCGTCGTTAACTATCGAAGAGGATGAAGAATAAAAGCTTCTTTATGATGCACAATCGAAAAAACCTCCTATTGTAGCATAAAAACTACAATAGGAGGTTTTGTTATACCAATGGACTATGCGCGCAATACTTCCGCGCAAGGCCAAGCGATAAAATCTGTCTTATTCAGCGTCCCCGAGAATCTGCACAGTCGGACTGGTCAAAATGCCGATATCGCGAATTTTGTATTCATAGCACCAGTTGTCTCCCTGTTGATACCACTTGAACGGGCCGTACCACGGATTGTCATTGGCGCAGTGAAGGGCACCGAAGGTGTTGTGCCGGTTTCCAAAGAGAACAAACTCTACGGTATGCTTCCCGGCCGAAAGCTTGTCAGTGACAATCGTATAAGGCGCGTAGGCGATTCTGCCCGCATCCTTTCCGTCAATACGGACGCGTACCAACGCACCGCGGTAGTGCGGCACACGAACCTCCAGCCTTGCAGCCGGTGTTTTTATATCCGCGGAATACACCAGATTTCCGCCGTAGAACGGCATACCCTGCCCTGTAATGGAAGAGAATGAAATAGCTTTTGGCATCGCCGTCACCGTCTTTTCGCAACCGGCCAAACGTACGCCGAAGTCGCCCAGAAGGTAACAGCTTTCAAGGCTTTCCCGCTTGCCGAAGGGTACGCGAATCACAAGCTCGTTGCTCCCCTTCTGTATGGGCGAAATGGGATATTTCAAGATGGACTCATCCACATAATAGCCAACGGGTGCAAGGCTGGTGCTTATTCCGTTGAAGGTAATCGCGGCAGCTTCCTCTGCGGCAAGAAAAATGCTGTCACAGTCAACTTCACTCTCAAAAGTAAACCTCAAATCAACAAAATGCGTAACCGGCTCATCAGGAATGACCCAAGGCTGCTCCTCGCAGCCGTCAGCCGCCGGGAAGCCGAACTTGTCGCGGCAACGCTGGTCAATACGCAGCACCTCTTCCAGCGGCTCAAAAGGCCCGCCGTCCAAGGAAAACTCCGCTTCGTCAAGCAGCAGCACATTTTGCTCCTCCAACCGAAAAGCAAGCTTGCCTTTCCAGTTGATGCTGTCCTTTTTTGTATAGGCAGGAACTTCTATGGTTTTGCAGCTGTCTTTTTGCGGCAGCAGCTTAAAGAGTAAACTGTCCCACGGGTAAAGGTCAAGCTGCAGAACCGTTTTCCCATGCTCTGTGCGATAGGTGACATCTTTAATTTCGCCGGTTAAGGTATCATAAAGCATAGGCTGATACAGCCCGGAAAGACGCAGTGTAACGCTGCTTGCACTCACGCAGTCAATTGTTCCCGCATGGGGGAATGCATGGGCAATAAAGAGCCACTGCCCGTCCGTATCCTCGCGGAGCGCATATAGGAGATTGTCCGTGTTTTCGCCGTTGCTGTTGCGAATTTCAAGCTGCTTTTCCGAGGCAAGCGCGTCCATAACCGCCGTACGGCTAATCTGCGCCACCGTGCATGCCTCATACAAAGGCCGTACAGCATCGCTTCTTTCCGCATCCACAAATTTTGGGCAGTCGCCGATAAAAACAACATTTCCGCCCGCCGCCTTGAATTCTTCAAGCATGGTAAGGGTGGTCGAGCGCAGCGTTTCACACCCGGGGACAACAATGGTGGAATACGCCATTTCCCCAACCTGGACCCGCTTCCCGATAGTCCCTTGCAAATCGGGCAGCAACGACTCGCTGATATAGTCAAAATCCACAAGCCCGGTGAGCAGCCACTCGGTGATATTGGCAAAGTTTTCGTCCAGGGCTTTGCGTATGCTCGCGGTGTTTTCCGACGGGCCATAGCGCAGCCAATAACTTTCAACAGGATGAATAACCCCGACGTTTACAAGGCTTTTGCCTCTTGTCAGCGCAGTGTTCAAGCGGGCAAAGTGATTCTCTACATAGCCGTATTCCTTGTACCACGGCGATTGATAGGAGATGGACGCCGGATAGTCGCGTTTGGCAGAACCCTTCATAGACACCCAGGAAAGATGCGGCACACGGACAGTGACACCCAGCGCCGCCTGCCAGTCCCCCTGGAACTTGTGTCCGCGGAAGTCAAAGTCCCAGTTTGTAACCCCGTAAAGCTCCGACAGCATACCCTCACGGCCGTATTGATGCACAGCGGATTGCGCCTGCTTTGCAGTGGTAAATTCCATTCGGTCGCAAAGAATGTCAATGCCCGGCAGGCCAAAGGAGCGGTACGAACGCATTGCCTCGCCAAGGTGCGCAGTTTGACTATGCAAGGTCGGCTCCTCCAGCATGTGCCCGGTGAGATACAATCCGTTTTCCGCACACCAACTTCCGCATTGGTCGGAAAACGCGCGGACAAACCGCTCGCATGCATGGTCATGGTATAAATAACGTGCCTTTGAAACCGCTCCATCCGGCAACTCCCAAAGCAGCTCCGGCATATGCTCCAACAGGTCAACGCCATAGGCTTCCTTAAATGTATCACAGAAATCCGGCGTAAAGGGCAGATTCACCGCCTGGTCACTGTGCGCAAACGCAAGACAACCCTTTCCGCTAAACTGCGGCTCGTCGGTGAAAATCGCGGGAACGCGCCCGCCAAAATCGCCGCCCACAGCTTTTTTGTAAGATTCATACGTAATGCGGATGAATTCCTGCATGGCCTCGTCCGATAAAGTATCCACATACGACTCGCCGTTGAACCAACCGCCGTCCTGAATGTTTGCAAAAAGATAAACGTACCAAATGTTTTGTCCGGCTGCGCCCCCGTCAATACGGGTAAAGGAAGAAAGCTCGCCCTTTTCATTCAGCGCAATGTCATAAGCGGCAAGTAAGAAAGGCTTCGCGGACACAAGGGATGCTTCTCTTGTGTCCGCGGTATCAGCTTCTTTCGTTTTCGTAAAACGGATGTACCGCTGAATAAACTTCGGATTCTTCGTAACAAGTCCGCCCGCAGCACCGGAGGGCCAACGGTCCTCGTCATAAAGCCACGCAAGCATGTCCGTCTCCTTGGCCTTCGAAACGCAGCCCTTAATAAGCTCCATAAATTCGTCGCTTAGGTATTCTGTCGCCATGCCGGAGCGGGAGTGCATGTGAAAGCCGCCAAAGCCCATTTCCTTCAGATAGTCAATCTGGCGGTTCAAAAGCGGCTGATTCAGCTTGCAGTTCCACGACCAGAAGGGGGTCCCCCGATATTCGCAGGTGGGATTCGCAAAAAGCTCTTTTGACAGAGTTGCCTCGCTATTTTTTTTGTACAGCATAAAAAAACCTCCGCTATTTAGCGTTAAAATTCTTGTGAAAACATATGGCAAGTATACCATATAAAAAAACTGCTGGCAATCCTTTTATGCATTTTGTACGCGCTGCCGCAAGCATAAACAGCGCACCATAAAACACACAAAGGTGGTAGGCCATACGGCTTACCGCCTTCTTTATCGCGGGCATTTTTCTATAACAATCAATGGCACAGTCAATTCTTCTTTTGTTAATCCCGCATGAGCACCTTTGAAGTCCTTGTATTCGCCATGGATGTCTTTGTACCATAGTGCAATATCTGATGTTGCGACAGCCATATAATCACCGACAAAATCAGCTATCTTCGGATGCTGTATACCTTCGCCGAGAAGTCCGCTTTGTAAAAAAGTATCATGCGTATATAGCTTGAATTTATCCCCGAACACAGCGGAAAACAGCTCCGGAAATTCTGATTTATACGCATCCTTTACATACAGAGAACAGCATCTCGGCTCAACACAGATATGACGAATCAAAGCATCATTTATCTGCGGATACTCTTCAACATATTTCATCGTAATGTCTATCATTCCATGATCGGCACTTATTAAAAACAGCGTATCTGAAAGTGAGCCTATCAGCGTTTCAAGCTGATTGTTATACGCTTCCATCATTTCATTTATACACTTTGGGCTAACCCCAAAATCGTGCATATCACGGTCGGGTTGATAGTGATACGCATATATAAATTTATTCCCGTCCTCTTCGCATAAGGTTTTAAGCTGCCTGCAAATACCGTCCATAGTATTTGCAAAATACTCCGAAAAAGGGGAAACCGCACAAGCTCTGACTTTACCGTCAAGCACATCCAAAATGCTATTATAGGGCAAATATTTATATGGCTGATGTTCTGAATTTGCCGCTTCTTCCGTTCCGCTTTCATGATTTGAAAATAAATCAATACACTTGTCAACCTCTTTAAAATAGCACGACCACCCAATCCAACCATGCTCTGCAGGTGTTTTACCGGTTAGCACCGAAGTTGTCGCAGCGGTGGTCGTCGGCGGGAAAACACTTGATAGTTCACCTTTCATATGCGCTCGTAAAAAAGCATCTTCTGGCAGGTTTCTTTCTAACACATTTATGCCCATTCCATCCATAATCAAAACAACAACATTCTTATGATTTTTCATAAGCAGCTCGTCTACAATAGGCAATGTTTCATGATATGGGGCAACCCCGTAATGTTTAAGCACGGAATTCGTAATATTCATGATGCTGTTACTGTAATTTGGGGTTAACACAATCGCTTCTCCTATCCAGTATAAATCTTTTCTGTAACCCGCGCAGTTTATACACCATAAAAAGCCTCTACGCATTCTCCTCTTCCCGCATGGAAATGGAAATGGTCAAATTCCCGTTTCGGCACCGCAGTTCGTCAAGCAGCGCCTTCTCGCTGGTATTCTTCCTTCGTACAATTGCGTAGTGCACCTCAAGAAGGCTCCCAAGGTCAGCCGTGCGCACTCTCCGCATTTCATGCATGGTGGTATACTTCTCAAAAATGTCGTCAAAAACGCCCTCATAATCCATATTTTCCGGCATCATAATGCGCAGCAGCTTGGGCACATTCTTCTTTTTCCCGAAGTTGGTTTTCCCGAGAACAAACATAATCAGGCAAAGCAGCAGCGTAAACAGCACCGCGTACCCCGCAAAGCCCACCCCGAGAGCAAGCCCGATTGCCATGGTAAAGAAGATGTACGCAACATCCTTCGGGTCGCCCATTGTGCTTCGGAAGCGAATAATAGAGAAGGCACCCGCCAGGCTGAATGCCCGCGCCACATTGCTTCCCACCAGCATAATAATAATGGAAATGATAATCGGCATCATCACAAGGGTCAAGACAAACCCCTGAGAGTATACCCCGTACGTATGCGTCAGCATATAGATAACGGCAATTAATAAACCCAGCGCAAGCGCGGTGCCCACCGTAATAAGGGCATGCTGCCATGTTAAAGAGATGGCTGTGGTATCTGCGCCCGCGCCGAAAATTGATTCGAACATGATTCTTCCCCTCTGTTTTTTAAAAAGTAGTTGTATTCCGTCCCGTATTTTGAAAAACTGGTTGCGTACACCTGATGTGCGGAAAATAGCTGCACAAGCCACAAGGGCAGCGCCCCGTCTGTTTTGGTTTCAATAAGCCAAAGATTCTCGGGCAAAAGCGGCTGCCCGAAGTCACCCGCCTCAAGAAGCAGCTCATGCCGCCGCGTCCGAATATTGGTATCAATCGTAATCCGAAGCTCATTTTCGCCGAAATAAGCACGGCGGTCATAGGCAATATACACCTTCGGCACCGGCCGATACTGCTGCAGCGAAAAGGCCAGCTCCCGCACAATTTGCAGCTCCCCTGCATAGTCGGGCATACAATAGCTCTCAGCAAACGCGTACGCGTCAGAGAGGCGAAGGGCGGCCCGCCGCTTATTCACAACCCCCGAGAACTTTTTCTTGACCTCCAAAAACACCATGTCCGCAGGTGTCGGTACGCCGTATGCCCTAAGACGAAGCTTTTCCTTGTACTTCGGCTTTGAAAGCGACGTGCGTATGAGATGGTTGTCTTCCGTATCGTAGTAAATATTTGTAATGGTGTAAAAGTCCTGCATACGGTTGTACTCGTCAAGCACCGTATGTTTTTCAATTTCGGGCAAAAGCTTCCTATACGTCTCCGTATCAACCAAATATTTGTTTTCAACCCGCTTCATAACCTTAAGTGCCACCTAAACGCACCTCCCTTCCAAGGGGTTATTTTATTTCAGTCTGTCAGCAATGGCAAGAAGCCGGTGCAGCATGGCCGCAAATTCCGCCCTGGTTGCTGCGCCCTTGGGGTCAATGACGCCTCCGCCCTTGCCGTTTATAATGCCCAGCTTGTTCATGGTCTGCAGGGCATCCTTTGCATACCCGGCAATGGCATCCTCATCGGCAAATACCCGATACTCCGGCGTAACAAAGATTCCCGCCGAGGCCGCATCTATAGCCGCCGCCCGCGTAAGCACCGCCGCCATATCCTGCCGTGTAACAAAGGCCTCCGGCGCAAACAGGCCGCCGCCAATCCCCTGCACAAGCCCGATGCCCGCCGCCCATTTTACCGCCTCTGTGTAATAAGCACCTTCCGGCACATCCGTAAATGGATTGCTGTAGGACGCCTCTGCCGCATCCTGCATACGGTAAAGCACCGTCACCAGCATGCCGCGGGTCATGGGTGCCTTGGGGCTGAAGGTATCCTCCGTTGTGCCGATAAACAGCTTGTTTGTCACCATATATGAAACATCATTATAGAACCAATCGCCGTCAGCTACGTCCGCAAACGGACTTTCCCATGCTTCTGCTTTAACATCGCTTTTTTTGAAGACCGCCGTAACCGTAAGCGAATCATCCAAGGGGAGCGGCAACGGGTTTTGCACATAAGACTTGTCACCTACAACAAATTTCACAAAGGTATAGCCTTTGTACGGCACGGCAGTAATACGCTGCGGCAGCCCTTCAAAATAATCACCGCTCCACAGCGCCGGGTCGGAAACACCCGTCGCCGAGGGCAATATGTCCATGCCGTTTATCTGCAAATACCCCTCTTCGGCATCGGTTTTCAGCGTAATTGTCTTCATAGGGTTACCCGGTTGCAGGCCAAACTCGCCGGTTGCCGCCAAATGCTCTTTTATGGCTTGGGGGCGGTTTTCTGCAAAGGTGTAGAGACTTGCAACCTTTTCGTCCCAGTTGAAGGGGCGGTTCCAGCGCGCGATTTGCTGGGGAATAACCTCTCTGATTGCACCAACCATTTCATCAATCTTCGGCGTTACGATGTCCGGTGCAAAATTGGTATTCAGCAAATTGCAATACCGGTTGACAAACTCCCTTGTAAACGCCGCATTCGTCGAAAGCCGTCTGAAAAGCAGCGTCGCCCAAACCGAGTTTCGCTTGTCGTCATGATGTCCCTTGGGGTTTAAAAGCTTGGCAAAAGAATTGTATGTGTAGTTCAATCCCGCCGCATAATGGGGCTTCTTCACGTCCGTCCTTGACGACCAGTACATGGGGTTTAACGGCCCGTCCTGCACAACAAGGTTGTAGTCCCAAAAGCCCGTGTCCATGTCCTTGAGTATAAAGCGCCATCTGCCGTCTGTGGGGCTTGCGGCGGCTCCGAGCAATGGATATTCGTCCGTTTGATACCGCCACATTTCAATATTATTGCTGGGCCAATCCGCGTTTGCCGCATAGGTTTCAAGGATGTAGTAGTCAATAAAATTGTTGATGTCAATAAAGGTTTGCGCCTTTTCATAATCAGCGGCAGAGGATAAGTCCGCATTACCCTTAAACCAGGCTTCCATTTCGTCATACAGCTGCCGGTCGGCAGCACTGGCGTCGTTTGACGGTTCCCAGGAATATTCCCAATCGCCGCCCTCTCCGGAGGCACCCATTTCAACAATTTGAATCTTCTTTTCATCTTTAATGCCATATTTATCGCTCAGTGAATACTCATCAATGCGCTCACGGATATTATAAATACCCCAAAACTCACCGTTCAAAAAAGCAACCGCCGGGCGATATGCCTGATAGGGCACCGTAGACAGCCCCTCCGCAAGCCGCTGCGATAAGGAGTCGCTGACAAGGGTGTTGTACCAGTCCTGCCCTGCATTCCGTATAATAAACCGCCGGAAAGAGGTGATGCTCTTCCCGTCCATATCCTGCGCCGCACCGCCGAAAATGTCATAGTCAAACAAGGGATGCTCCGCGTCGCGGCTTGCACTTGCGTAAAAGCGCAGTGCCTTTTGCGCCTGCCCTCTTGTGGAGCCGCCGTTGATGCGGACCCCTACATTTTGCGAAAGCGCAACACTGCCGTCCGCTTCAATAAATTCAAGATGCGCGGGACGCTCCCAGTCCGCACCGCTGTTATTAAAATTCCGCCTATAGTAAATGCCTATGTCCCGGTCAAAAAAATTCGAAGCATCGGTAACAATCGAAATAATCGGCAGACCCTTGTACTTTGAATTGACAAAATAGGATTTTGTATAAACCCCTGTAAGCGGCAGACCGTCCCGCGAAAATACCTGCGCCTTTACCGCATTGCCCTTGTAAACAGGCTCCGTTGGCGGGTAATATTCCGTATTCGCAATGGCGGTAATGGCCGAAAGGACATTGGGCTCCGCCGTTTTGTCCCGTATCTGAATAGCTGCAGAGAACTCCGCCGATTCGGGGCTTGGGTCGCTTCCGTCGGTGGTGTAGCGGATGACTCCGCCCTTATACCCGGTGGAAAGCTTCAAGGAGAAACCCGCGTCATAAAGCCCGGCCTCGTGGGAGAAGGAAAGTTTTTTATTGTTCGGTAAAACATCCTTGCCCCAGGCACCGTCGCGGCTGCTGCGCGGCTTTACCTCCGCCAGCTGCGCGTCCGTTAGTCCTGAACTCCTGTAGTCCAGCGCCTCAAAATCGGCCTTGTTGTTATTTGTATCTGTGAAGTCCTTGCGCCGCAAGCTTTTCTGCTTGGAAATGCCGTTAAAAGGCGCGCCTTCGAAGGTATATGCTGTATCAACCTTGGCGTCATTTGCCGCCCCCACAAGGTCAAGAATAAGTCTATCCTCAATCGCAGCGTTAAGCGGCAGACTCCCGTCCACAAGCGCAATGCTGTAAGCGCGGTTGCTGATAGCCTCATCCCATTCCATGTCAAACTGCTCCAAAAAAAAGCGCGGTTCACCGCCCTCGAACCCCAAGCAGCGAATCAAAAAGGAGCTGCGCGGCTGAATGGTACCGCTAAGGGGCAGTACCTGCCACCGGATATGCTCTGATTCAGCATATTGAAGCGAATAGGAATCAAGGCTTACCTCCACGTCCGAAAGATTGTAAAGTTCAACAAACCCATGGGAAATAGCCCCGGTATTGTCCAGTGTTCCATACACCTGGTTTATGAGTATAGCAGGAGCTGCAGCCTGCATCGGCGGCAGTCCGGCAAAGAGCGCAATAATCATGCAAAGAATCAGGATTCTGCTTAGGACTTTTTTCATTTTTTGAACCTCACACATTCGTATTATTGAATAAAATCAGTATAACACAACAAGCCGGTTTGTGCAAATAAAAATGACCGGGTATTGGTCTGTATTTTCGTGCTTCTGCAAAATTCAAGGCAGCGGCCAAATCGCACACCTCTCGTCATTGCGGTTTAGGCGTTTGTTTGTCCGCTGCCAAATTCAAACACACATTGCAACCCCCTCAAATCTATGATATACTAACATAACAAAACAAAAAGGAGCGTCCGAATATGAAAGCAAGCGTCCGCGTAAGCATTGCCCTTGCAGTAATCCTGGCAGTCATCCTGTTTGTCACAGTCATGCGCATGAATAACAAAATAGTCAGCACCGCCTTCGCCGCGGAAATCACCTTGCGCCGCGAGTATGAAGACGTCAATATCAACGTAGCGGTAACAGACGAAGAGGACAAGGCCGCACTAAAAGACCTGTTAAGCGGCAGACTTTTTGAAGACAGCCCTTCCTGCGGCTTTGGAAGCACCGCCGTCACCCTAAGCGATGGCACAGAGAGCCTCACCGTATACCCCGCAGGCGACTCCTGCCCCCTTGTAAGAGTTGAGGAAAGCGACTATTACATAGAGCTGAAAGACAGGCCGGCGCTGGACGCCATACTTGCGAAATACG
>JGI994J12354_10001104_pt1 | contig 27284 bp, 22 predicted proteins | sample IntmicLarv3ML3BL_FD_12354 | JGI IMG/M metagenome (IMG submission 12354)
CAGGTTATGGACACGAGCGACGAGTGGATTTACACGCGCACGGGTATTCGCTCACGCTTTGTGGCGGGCGAGGATGAGAACTCGCTGACGCTTGCGGTTGACGCGTCGAAGCTCGCGATTTCGCGCGCGGGGATTGCGCTTGAGGATATCGGAATCGTTATCTGCGCGACGATTACGGGCGATTATCGGACTCCGTCGCTGGCGTGCCTTATCCAGCGCGAGCTTGGGCTGTCTGAGAGCGTTCTGGCGTTTGATCTCAATGCGGCGTGCTCCGGATTTATCTATGCGCTCGCTGTGGCGCAACCGATGTTGCAGGACGGAAAGTACGCGCTTATACTCGGAAGTGAGCATTTGACGCGTGTTATTGATTTTTCCGACCGCTCGACGTGCGTCCTGTTCGGCGACGGCGCGGGAGCCGTTATTGCGGCGAAATCCGACACTGCATTCAGCTTCGTATCCGGCGCGCGGGGCGAGAGTGAGGCTCTTGCAATTGGGGCGGCTCCGTCGTCAGAGAGCCCGTTCGGAAAGAAGAATAAAACGCCCTTGACTTGGCTGAAAATGGACGGTCAGGCGGTATTTCGCTTCGCGGTTGAGGTTATGGTGAAGAGTATCCGCGACGTTATCGAAAAGGCGGGGAAGCGTGTTGAGGATATCTCGCACTTCGTCTGTCATCAGGCGAATAAGCGCATTATTGATAACGCTGTTCAGCGCCTCGGTGTGCCGAGCGAGCGGTTCTTTATGAACATCGAAACGCACGGTAACACCTCGGCGGCGAGTGTGCCGCTCGCCCTCGACGAGCTAAACGATACGGGTCGCTTAAAGCGCGGCGATGATGTCGTTTTTGCCGGATTCGGCGGCGGATTGACATACGGCGCTGTGTACATGCAGTGGTAGAGAGGAATCTTAGAATGTTAAACGATTTATTAGACATTAAATACCCGATAATTCAAGGCGGAATGGCGAATATCGCAACGGGTAAATTTGCCGCCGCAGTTTCGAACGCAGGTGCGCTCGGTGTGATTGCGACGGGCGGATTCTCGGCGGATGAGGTGCGCGAGCATATCCGCGAGACGCGGGAGCTGACAGACAAGCCGTTCGGCGTAAATGTTATGCTTATGCACCGCGAGGTTGCGGAGATTGCAAAAATTATCGCGGAGGAGCGCGTTTCTGTCGTAACGACGGGTGCGGGCGACCCTTCGCCGTACGTTGAGATGTGGAAAAACGCCGGAATTAAGGTCATTCCTGTTGTTGCGGCGTCGGCTTTGGCGAAGCGCATGGAGCGCGCGGGCGCTGACGCGATTATCGCAGAGGGCACGGAGAGCGGCGGTCACGTCGGTGAGCTTACGACGATGGCTCTTGTGCCGCAGGTGATTGAGACGGTTTCGCTTCCCGTAATTGCGGCGGGTGGAATTGCCTCCGGCGGACAGCTTCTTGCGGCGTTTGCGCTCGGCGCAATTGGTGCGCAGGTTGGTACGATTTTGCTCGCATCGCCGGAGTGCCCGATTCATGAAAACTACAAACAGGCGATTATTGCCGCGCACGACCGTGGCACAACCGTCACGGGTCGCGCCGCCGGAGCTCCGGTGCGCGCGCTGAAAAACCGTATGACGCAGGAGTATCAGCGTCTTGAAAAAGACGGAACCGATAAGGAGGCTCTTGAGGAGCTGACGCTCGGTGCGCTCCGCCGCGCGGTGTATGACGGCGACACGAAGATGGGCTCTATGATGGCGGGGCAGGTTGCCGGTCAGATTAAGACGATTCGTCCCGTTTCAGAGATTTTAGCGACGCTTATGGCGGAGCTTGAGGACGCGAAAAAGCGCGTTGCATCGCTATGAGTACGGCTTGGATTTACGCCGGACAGGGGAGTCAAACGCCTGGAATGGGGCGCGATTTTTACGACGCATTCCCAGCGGTTCGCGATATTTTCGAGAGCCGCGCCGCAGGCTTTGACCTGCGCGAAATGTGTTTTTCGGCGGAGGCGGCGCAGCTTTCGCAGACGCGTTATACTCAGCCGTGTATGGCGGCATTTGCCGCGGCGGTGACGCGTATTCTGCGCGGGCGCGGACTGAAGCCGGATTTTGTGGCGGGGTTATCGCTCGGTGAGTATTCCGCACTGCACGCGGCGGGCGTTTTCGATGTGGACACGCTGTTGTCTCTGCTCGCATTTCGCGGAATTGCGATGGAGGAGTCAGCCGCGGGCGTAGACTCGCGTATGAGCGCCGTTTTGGGGCTCTCGGAGGAGCAGGTGCGCGACGCGGTTGCACAGGCTTCATCCGTTGGAATTGTCGCCTGCACGAACGTCAACTGCCCCGGTCAGATTGTAATCGGCGGCGAGACGGCGGCAGTCCAGAGGGCGGAAGAGCTCTGTACAGAGCGCGGAGCGCGGCGTTGCATGCCGCTGAATACCTCGGGTCCGTTTCATACTCCGCTGATGGAAAAAGCGTCCGAGGAATTGCGTGGGAAGTTTGCAAATACTACGTTTTCTACAATGCGGATACCGATTGTATTCAACGCAACAGGCGATACGGCGGAGGACGGCGAGGTTCCCAATCTGCTCTGTGAGCAGGTGAAGAAAACTGTTCTGTTCGAGAAAACAATCCGCAAAATGGCGGAGCTCGGCGTTGACCGAATCGTTGAAATCGGTCCGGGAAGTGTGCTGAGCGGATTTGTGCGCAAGACGGCTCCGGAGATTAAGGTCGTTTCGATTGACAAAGTTGCCGACCTTGGGAAGCTATAAAAATTCGCAGAAAGACAGAAATTGAGAGGTAAAACAATGGAATTTAACGGCAAAGTTGCCCTTGTGACGGGCGGCGGGCGCGGTATCGGGCGCGAGATTTGCATTCAGCTCGCCCGGGCGGGCGCCGCGGTTGCCATCAACTATTCCGGCAGTGAGGAAGCCGCGCGCGAGACGCAGAGTGTCATTGAAAGCGCCGGCGGCAAGGCGGCAATTTTCCGCGCAAACGTCGCTGATTTTGAGCAGTGCGAGGCGATGTTCAAGGCGGTAGAGGAGACTCTCGGCGCGCCGGATATTCTTGTAAACAACGCGGGAATTACTCGCGACAATTTGATTTTGCGTATGTCGGCTGAGGATTTTGCCGATGTGCTGAACGTCAATTTGCAGGGTGCGTTTAATTGCATTAAGCTTGCGACGCGCCCGATGATGAAAAAGCGCTGGGGACGTATCGTCAGCATTGCGAGCGTAATCGGGCTTGTCGGAAACGCCGGTCAGGCGAACTACGCCGCCAGCAAGGCGGGTATCATCGCCCTTACAAAGTCCGCCGCGCGTGAGCTTGCAAGCCGCGGAATAACGGTCAACGCGATTGCCCCGGGCTTTGTCAAGTCGGATATGACGGCGGTACTCTCAGACGAGGTGCGCGAGCAGATGATGACGACGATTCCGCAAAAGCGTCTTGGCGAAGCGAGCGATATTGCCGCGACCGCCGCATTCTTCTGCTCTGACGCGGCGGCTTACATTACCGGTCAGGTGCTCGCCGTTGACGGCGGCATGACTATGGGAGGATAGCATATGAAAAGACGCGTTGTAATAACAGGTATGGGCGCACTTACGCCCATTGGAAATAACCATAAAGACTTTTGGAGCTCGATTCGCCGCGGGGATTGCGGCATTGCGCCTATTACGGCATACGATACAGAGAATATGGCGGTTAAGCTTGCGGCGGAGGTTAAAGTTGATATTAATGAGCATATTCCGCCGCAGGAGACGCGCAAGATGGATCGCTTTACCACGCTTGCCGTTATCGCGGCGCGTGAGGCTTTGCAGGATTCCGGTATCGACGCGCAGAACACGAATCTTGACCGCGCGGGCGTTCTGATTTCCTCCGGAATCGGCGGGCTCGGCACGACGGTTACAGAGCAATTTCGCGGCGAAAAGCGCGGATATGACCGTGTGTCGCCGTTCTTTATCCCGATGACGATTGCAAACATGGCGGCGGGTCGCGTCGCTATTGAATCGGGATTCCGCGGCGCGTGCTCGTGCATTGTGACCGCTTGCGCGGGCGGCACTCATGCCGTCGGCGAGGGATTGCGTTCTATACGCCACGGGTACTCTGACGTTATGCTTTGCGGCGGTGCGGAGGCATGCGTTATCCCGCTCGCGATGGGCGGATTTACATCTATGAAGGCTCTGCATGAGGGCGCGGACCCGAATTTTGCGTCGATTCCTTTTGATTCGGAGCGCTCCGGCTTTGTACTCGGTGAGGGTGCGGGAATGCTCATGCTTGAGGAACTTGAGCACGCGAAGGCTCGCGGTGCAACGATTTATGCAGAGGTGACGGGCTTCGGCGAGTCATGTGACGCGTATCACATCACGGCTCCGGAGCCGAGCGGAAGCGGAGCCGTTGCCGCTATGCAGACGGCTATCGCCGACGCGGGGCTTACGCCTGCTGATATTGGATACATAAACGCCCACGGAACGTCTACCCCGCTGAACGACAAGGGTGAGGCAATTGCAATCACAAAGCTTTTTGGCGAGGGGGCTGATGTCGCGGTTAGCTCTACGAAGTCGATGACGGGGCATTTGCTCGGCGCGGCGGGAGCCGTTGAGGCGATTGTGTGCGCAAACACCGTGCGCGAGGGATTTGTACCTCCGACAATCAACACGAAAAATATCGACCCGGAGTGCGCGGTGAATGTCATTACTGGCGCCGGAATTGAGGTTCCGGTGAAGCATTCGATTTCAAATTCCCTCGGATTTGGAGGGCACAATGCAACTTTAGTAATTTCTCGTTATGAAGGGGATTGAAAATGACATTAAATAGTGATAAAATCAAAGAAATTATTCCGCACCGTTATCCGTTTTTGCTAATAGACCGCGTTGAGGAATACGTGCCCGGCGATTTTGCGCGGGCTGTGAAGTGCGTCACGGTGAACGAGCCGTTCTTTCAGGGGCATTTTCCTGAAATGGCGGTTATGCCCGGCGTTCTGATTCTTGAGGCGATGGCGCAGACCGGTGCAATCGTGATTCTGAGCGTGCCGGAAAACAAGGGCAAGATTGCGCTTTTCGGCGGCGTGAAGAATGCGCGCTTCCGTCAACCTGTTGTGCCGGGTGACGTCTTAGAGCTTGAGTGCCGCATTACGCGCACGCACGGCGCAATTGGTGTTGGCGAGGCGAAGGCGACGGTTAACGGGAAGCCTGCCTGCACGGCAGAGCTGACCTTTGCGATTATGGATAAATAAACATAGAGTAAGGGGATGATATCATGGGTTCTCTGGAGCTGGAATTTGAGAAGGTATACACGAAATTCAAGTTGCAATTCTACAAGAGGGTTTTTGGTCGGTTTGAGTCGCGTGAGGCGAGCTTGACCGCCGTTGAGACCTTCTGTGTGGAGGTCATTCATGCCCTCGGTGAGCCGACGGTTAACGAGTTTGCGAAGTTTGTCAATATCTCGCAGGCGAATGCCGCATACCGCGTGCAGAATCTGATTGAAAAGGATTATGTGCGTAAGGTGCGCTCTGAAAATGACCGCCGTGAATATCATCTTTGCATTACGGAACGCTTTTTTGAGTATCAGCGGATGAGCACGGAGTATATTGAGACGGTTTTGTCTCGTGTGCGCGCCCGCTTTCCCGATACAGAGGTTGAGAAGCTCCGTGAGATTCTGCGCATTATGGACGATGAGCTAATGCCGGAAATCGCGACGTAATAAGTAACGAACACTTCCCCGCCAAAGCCCCCCCCTTGGCGGGGAGCTATTATATGGACGGAGGTAGAAGAATGAACGATAAAATTCAAGCTCTTGCGGATGTTCTGCGCGGCGGGAACGCTGTGTTTTTCGGTGGCGCGGGTGTCTCGACAGAGAGTGGGATTCCCGATTTTCGCTCTGAGAGTGGGATTTTTGCCGCGGAACAGAAATACGGATATCCTCCGGAAGAGCTTTTGAGTCATACGTTTTTTCTCAACGAGCCGCAGCTGTTTTTTCGCTATTACCGCGAGAATCTGATTTCGCTCGATGCGAAGCCGAACGCGGCGCATGCGGTTCTGGCGCAGCTTGAAGTGCTCGGGCTTTTGCGAGCCGTAATTACGCAGAATATTGACGGGCTCCATCAGGCGGCGGGTAGCCGCGAGGTGCTTGAGTTGCACGGCTCGAACCTGCGTCAGTATTGCTTGAAGTGCGGTGCGAAGCACTCGCTGGGGTATGTTATGAGTGCTGAAAACCTCGATGAGAGTGGGATTCCGCTGTGTCGATGCGGAGGTCGGGTGCGACCGGAGGTTGTGTTGTATGAGGAGCAGCTTGATGATGCAGTTGTCAGCCGTTCGGTGCAGTATATCGCGGAGGCGGAGACGCTGATTGTCGGCGGTACATCGCTTGTTGTGTACCCTGCGTCGGGGCTTTTGCACTATTTTCGCGGGAAGAATTTGATTTTGATTAACAAGTCCGCGACGAGCTTCGACGACAAGGCGAGCCTTGTTATAAACGAGCCGATAGGTGAAACTCTGGCGGCGGTTATGGAGTTTTTTGCTTGATTTTGATGTTTTGGTGGTCTGAGAGCAAATGGGGGTTGCATTTTGCTCCGGAATCTGTTATACTAATCGCCGCGATGTGCTTGTTGTAAAAATGTGTGAGACTGGGTGGTCGTGCGCATTTCGAAAGTCTCTGCGGCGTTTTTGGTGACGACAGCTCATAATTGAATATGCGGGCGTGATGGAATTGGTAGACATGCAAGATTTAGGTTCTTGTGTCGCAAGATGTGAGTGTTCGAGTCACTTCGCCCGCACCAAATATTATCGAAACCTGTCGAAGTTTGTTTTCGGCAGGTTTTTTGTGAAAAAATGTAGGGGTACGTCAAGAAGCTTGCCATTTTTATCCAACACAAAAAGGCCCCCTTGACGGTGGCCGACTCAATTTTGGTATTCCGTTTCTTTATTCGCTAAAACAGAGCTAATTTCAAGTAAACATTATCTCTGTCATCCTGAGAAATGCCTAAGTACCTTCGCGTTATCTCAAATGACGAATGATTATATATGTCCATTAGCATAACAGGTAAAACACCCGACTTCCACGCGAAGTAACCGAATGTCTTTCGCAATGAGTGGCAAGCAATACAACCGGCTATTTTTATTGCGTCTGCGGCTTGCTTTATTATGCGCCACGCTTGTATTCGGCTGATTGGCTTGTCCGCCTTACGGTTAGTTTGGAAAATAAATGCACCTTGTCTGTTGAGCAGGTACATCTGCAACGCCTTAATTGCCTGTGAATTAAGCGCGATTACCTTTACTTTACCTGTTTTGCGTTCCGTTATGGTTATGTGTGAGCGGAATTTGCTATGTTCACGGTCGTAAACGTCGTCCCAAGTAAGTCTGAGCAAATCGCTTATCCGCAGAGCCGTGCAAACACCTAAAACAATCAAGACATAGTTGCGCAGATTGCCTTTGTTCAGCCAATATCCGGCAAGCTCGCGTAGTTGCTTTTTGTCGCGTATCGGTTCAGTTGCAGTCATAATGAAAACCCTCCTTTTTTGGTGCTTTCATTATAACATGCACGGATAAAAATATAGTTAGAATGTAACAAAATATACAAACAGTCGCAAGAATTATACATCAAGAATATTGAAAATGCAAGCTATTTTGTGAATTTTTGATTTACTTTTCTGATGCTCCTATTTTTGTAATTGCAAGAAAACGCCTGAGCAAAAATGCTTTGGCGTTTTTTGCATGAGACTGTTTGTATAAACGGTTACATGTAGAATAGAAGGATTTTGGAAAAAACAACAAAAAAAGGGGAAAAATATGAAACAAATGAGTAATGCAATGCCAAAGAAAAGTGGCAAGCGAATATTATCATTTTTGCTTGTCTTGATGATGGTTATTGGCTTGTTGCCAAGCGGTCTGCTTTCACCGCTTCCCGCAAGCGCAGAGACGCAAACACAGCCCCCAACAACGCAATACATGACTACCTATGAATTGTACGAAACAGATATAAATATGACCTCATACGTTTATGATTATATATCAGGCGGAGCAATCTCTAACGAATGGGGGTTTACAGGAAACTCGACGCCCGTTAATGAGGCTGTTGGCGGATATCTCCAAGTCAGCGACACGGATATATCAATTAGTTTCAACCCTTCCTCAAACTTAGTTGCGACTAGCACATCGGGTTATAATTTTACAAGCGGTGGAACTGTGGACACAAGTGGATGGACACTGACCGGTACAAGCTATGATAGTGGATTCAGCATAAGCAACCTCAATAAAACTACCCGTCCCACAAACAATGTTGGGTCTTGTGATGTCCAGCGAATATCAAATGGTACCACTAATACATACGGTCCACCCAGCGTATGGTTTGCTGACTTGTATTTTACCAATATGCAAAGCACGTTGCCTTACGCAAGCTGGAGTGATTCCGGTTCATTTACAAGTTCCTATGACAGAGTTAATACATTTTCATTAGATAGCACGTCCTATCCGCCGAGGCAGGTTACTTGTACATGGGACGGTTCTGGACCGAGTGGTATTATAAATAACGGTGTCGGTTCAAGCCATACAATTATCAGCGACCACAGCACAGGATATATGGTGACGCTTGGATCTACAACAATTGGAGATACCTTTAACGCAAACGTAGACTATAATAAAGTTTATTATCTTGTTGAGAAAACTTGGGAGAAGACCTCTCCAGGAAGCATCACTGTTGCACCGAAGCTTGCAGCTGATGATTTAACCGTATATCTCGGTCAGGATTACAACACAGTTAAGCTTAGTGACATTTTGTATGCATCCTCCGGCATTACCGATGTTGGTTTTACGGGATACAAGAACTCCGTGAACGTCTCTGGCGGCAACTATAACGGCGCCGTTGCGGCGACGAGTACAACTGCGCCCCTAGATAGCAGTGATCGCTTTAATGCAATTGGCACATACACCCAAGTATTAACAGCGACCGATAATACTGACAACACACAGACGAGCATAACTCGTAATATTATCGTTTTATCTGCTGCGGCTGGTATTAAAGTTGCGAACGTCGCAAAAACGAAGCCCGGAAATACATTCACATATTATGTTGCGGTTGCGAACAGCTCCGCCACGGCAATTAGCGTGGATGTGGAGGATATCGTCCATTCCGGACTTACAATAAACTCTGTGTCGCACTCGGGAACGATAAGCGGGCAGACGATTAACTGGAGCGGGCTTGCAGTGCCCGGAACAGCCAATCCCTCGAATCCCGGAATGATTCTAATCGAAATTAATGTAACCGTAAACGCGGACAATAACGGAGTTGCTTGGATTAATGGCGATATGTTACCGAACTCGGCAGAGATTACGGATTTATCGTCTCCCTCAACGCCGGTAACAGCGGCCACACCGGGCCCGGAAATTGATCTTCTGCTTGAAGAGAAAACTGTTACAAGTACTCCGGGAAATGCCGACGGCATTCATTATGAAATCGGCGATGAAATTGAGTATCGCATTGATTTTGTAAATGGAGACCCCAATGCTCAGAATGTTGTAATCACTGACGTGATTCCGGCAAATACAGAGTATGTTGGTGGCTCTGCGTCTGTCAATGGTATAGCAAACGCGGCGGCAGATTCCTCCGCCGGTGCAGGTAATGCGGGCGATACTATTACGTGGAATATTAACGCTGTTCCTTCCGGCACAGCGGGTTACGTCACGTTCAAAGTCAAGGTGCTTGAATCCGCATTCGGTACAAACGTTAAGAACGAGGCGGAAATCAACATCGGTAACGGCAAGATCATTATAATAACCAATAAGACGGAATCTCCTGTCGTCAGCAAAAAGTCAAAGGTAGATGCCGGACTTCTGTTTGAAAATGGTAAAATAACTTATACCATTGCATATGAGATTCCGACAGATGCAAATACCGTCGTTATCAGAGAAACTGCCGCGAATATTGAAAATGCTACATATATTGCGAACAGTGCATCGGTAGGCGGCGTTTCGGTGACCGATGCGGCAGATTCTGACGCATTTGAGTACTCGGCCGGTACCGCGACCTGGACTATCACAGGCAGTACAGGGGATATCGGTTATGTAACGTTCAAGGCAGTTGCTGACGCCGGACTGGTGTTTGGCGATGATGTCAAGAACAAGGCAATTGTTGATTATTACGACTCTGTTGGCGATCCCACCTTATCGTCTCCGATTGTGTCCGGTAACAGTAACCAAACAATCGACTTTATTGCTGACGCTAATAAGATTGTTGACAACGCCAGCGATGTAAACATCGGCGACACGCTCACATATACAATTATGTATAAGAATGAGGAACTTACGGCGCAGTCAATTACAATCACAGACATAGTTCCCACGTTTACAACCTATGTGCCGGGAAGCGGCAAGATAAACGGCGCGGACGCGACGGGCGCGGATACATTCGGTGAATCTGGCGGTACCCTTACATGGGTTATTGCAAATGTTCCGGCGGGTGGATCCGGTCAGGTGACCTTCAGCGTAACGATTGATGAGGCGGCTTACGGCGTTTCAATCACAAATATCGCTGAGATTGTTGTGGGAAGCAATTCACCCATTATCACGAATGAGGCAATTACAAAATCTAACGCAAAGTACTCTAAAATTGAGAATGTTAAGCTGTTCGAGAATGGCATTATTGAGTACACAATCGGTTATCATCTGCCTGCGGGAAGCAACCGTGTTCTCATCACCGACAGTGCAACAAACATGGTGAACAGCACGTATATTCCGGGCAGTGCAAAAATAAACGGAACAGCTGTAACAGACGCAAGTGATTCTGACGACTTTGAGGTTGCCGGAAGTGTCCTGACATGGGATATCGCCGCGGCAGCCGGCACTAACGGCTATGTAACATTCAAAGTACAAGCGGACGACGGTCTTGTTGCAGGCGATCAGGTTAAGAATAAAGGCCGTATCGTATATTATGATGGCCTTACACAGCTCGATGCGGATGACACGAATGAAGTCGTTGATACGGTTGACCAGGACAACAAGACGGTTGAGAATTCCCCCATTGGCGGCGTATTCAAAGCTGGCGACATTATCGACTACAAGATTGTGTTTGAGAATACGAACACAACGAATGCCGCAACGATTACCGTAACCGACGTTGTTCCGACCGGAACAGTGTACGTAAACGGCACCGCAAAAGTGTATGATAGTAGCAATGCAGAGATTGGAACAGGTACAATCTCCGGCAACGTGCTGACATGGGTAATCACAAATGTTGCGGCTCAGGATAACGGTTATGTTACCTTTAGCGTAAAGGTATCCGATGACGCGCTTGGCATGACTATTGAAAACCAGGGCGAATATAAGTTCATTGGCGACAATGGTAGCGAAATCAAGATTGAGACAAACAAGAAGCAAGACGAAATCGGCGCAAAGATGTCGAAGATTGAGAATGTAAAGCTCTTTGAGGGCGGCATTATCGAATATACAATCGGTTATGTCCTTCCGGAGGAGATTGGCGGTACGCCTGTAGCCAACGGCGACGACGTTACATTTACAATTACGGACGCAATTCCGATGGATACGGTTCTTGTTCCCGGTACAATAAGCCCGGGTGGCACTGAGAGTGCCGGAACAATCACTTGGGTAATCACAGAGACCGGAATCAACTTAGCAAGCCCGCCGTCCGGTACGGTGTCGTTCAAAGTTAAGGTAAACGATGGCGTTGCCGCCGGTACGCAGATTAAGAACAAGGCCGTCATCACGGTAAAGAATGATACTACGGGTCTGACTGAAGGTCCGGATGACACGAACGAGGTCATTGATATCGTTGACCAGAACATCAAGACGGTTGAGAATCTTCCGGTAGGTGGTTTTGCTGTCGGCGACGAGATCGAGTATAAGATTGTATTCACAAATACAAATACAACAGATCCTTCGACAGTTACCGTCACGGATATCATTCCGACTGGAACAACGTATGTAAACGGCACAGCGAAGGCATACGACAGCACCAATACTGAGATTGGAACAGGCACGATTAACAGCGGTATGCTGACGTGGGTAATCAACAACGTTGCGGCGCAGGATGGCGGCTATGTAATCTTCCGCGTGAGGGTTTCTGAGGACGCGCTTGGCCAGGTTATTGAAAATCAGGGCGAATACAAATTCATTGGCGACGATGGAAGCACAATCACAGTCGTCACCAATAAGAAAAAAGACGAAATCGGCGCAAAGATGTCGAAGATTGCAAATATCAAACTCTTCGAGGGCGGTATCATCAAGTACACAATCGGTTATGCTCTTCCAGAGATGATTGGTGGTGCGCTTGTAGCCAACGGCGATAACGTCACATTCACAATCACGGATCAAATTCCGGCAAATACAACACTTATGCCCGGTACTATCAGCAATGGTGGTACGGAAAGCGGCGGCACGATCACTTGGACGTTCACTGAGACGGTAAACTTAGCGAATCCGCCGTCCGGCAAGGTGACGTTTGAAGTCAAGGTCAATGACGGTGTCACTGCCGGCACGCAGATTAAGAATAAGGCCGTTATCACGGTAGTTAACAACACGCAGAATAAGACTGAGGGTCCTGATGATACAAACGAAGTCATTGATATTGTCGACCAGAACATCAAGACAGTCGAAAATCTGCCGGTAGGTGGGTTTAAGGTCGGCGATGTTATCGACTATAAGATTGTATTCACAAATACAAATATAACCGATCCTTCGACAGTTACCGTCACGGACATCATTCCCGACGGTACAGAGTATGTGCTCGGTTCTGCAAAGGCGTACGACAGCAGCAATGCTGAGATTACGACCTCTGCCGGTGTGTTCGCTAGCAACTCGCTGACATGGTCAATTCTGAACATCGCGGCGCAGGACAGCGGTTATGTGACTTTCAGCGTAAAGGTCTTAGCGTCAGCGCTCGGCACAGTTGTGGAAAACCAGGGCGAATACAAGTTTATCGGCGATGACGGAAGCACAATCACAGTTGAAACAAATAAGAAAAAAGATGACATCGGCGCAAAGATGTCAAAGGTCGAAAATGTCAAGCTGTTTGCCGGCGGAATCATTGAGTATACAATCGGTTACTCGATTCCTGAGAAAATCGGCGGCGCAATTGTAGCCAACGGTGATACGGTCACGTTTACAATTACGGACTCGATTCCGACAGATACGACCCTTGAAGCCGGAAGCATCACGGGTGGCGGTGCAGAGAGTGCTGGCGTAATTACCTGGACAATCACAGCAACCGCAAATACCTCGCAGATGGTAAAGGGCACAGTATCGTTCAAGGTAAAAGTTGATGATAGCGTAGTTGCCGGAGACGATATTAAGAACCGTGCGGCTATTACCGTAACGAACGTCGATCAGAATAAGACTGACGGCCCGGATCCCACGAATGAAGTAATTGATACCGTTGATGACGACAATAAAGAGACGACAGTCGTCGGAAGCGTTGACATCGGTGATATCATTCCGTACTTCATTGAGTTTGAGAACGAATTAGCCGGACAGGCGAGCGTTCTGATTACAGATGTGATTCCTGAGGGAACGGTATACGTAAACAGCTCTGCAACAGTTTTCAAGGCAGACGGTGTTACACCTTGGGATAGCGCAACTGACGGTGCATTTGCTATCAGCTATAATGCGGCGCAGAAGACGTTGACTTGGACAAACAGCACCGGCATTCTTCCGGGAACAATCGGAAAGGTCTATTTCGAAGTCAAGGTTACAACAGACGCGCTGATGAAGATAGTCGAGAACGAGGCCGAGATTAAGATCGGCAGCGGCGCTGAGCAGATTACGATTATCTCGAACAAGGTAACGACTGAAGTTGAGCAGATAAAAGAGTCTAAAATCACGGCTCTTGATGGTGTTCTGCAGCCGAATGGAACAATAACCTACACCGTCGGTTATGCAAATAACACAGCACTTCCGCAGAACATTACAATTACTGATGTAATCCCGACGGGCACGACGTATATTCATGGTAGCATTACGGGTGTTGGTGGCGACGCAACAGCGATTGTTGGTGGTGTTGGAACGCTTACATGGACGATTCCGAATGTCGCGCCCGGTGACGGCGGATTAGTATCTTTCCGTGTTAGAGTGGATTTAGCGGCTACACCGGGTACCGAGATTCGGAACCGCGCGATTGTAACCGTCGGAAATACGCCACACCAGTCCAATGAGACAGTTGATATTGTCTTGCCGAAGGATTCGACAGTTACTCATGATCCCGCTAATACAACAGGAAACCTTGCAAAAGACGATCGGATTGACTATGTCATTGCATACGCAAACAGCGGCACAAAGAATGTTGATGTGTTCATTGTTGACCAAATCCCGACAGGAACAGAGCTTATTGCAATTCCCGCCGGTGCAACGGGATATGATGAAAATGACGTAGCGACAACTGTTCCAGCAGATGTTAAGCGTCTTGAGTGGACAATTACCGGTCTTGCTCCTGCACAGAGTGGAAACGTTACCTTTGCGGTAATCGTTACGGCAACCGCCGGCTCTATCAGAAACACCGGTAAATTGACAATCGGAAACAGAGCGCCTCAGGTGACGAACACGACAGTTGATAGCTTCCCGGGTGGTGGCATTGCGCCTCCTCCGGAGCTGGAGAAGAAAGACCACTTCGCATACATCATCGGTTATGGAGATGATACCGTACGTCCGGGCAAGAACATCACCCGTGCAGAGGTTGCCACAATCTTCTTCAGACTGATGACGCAGAATTCCAGAGACGCATATATGCTCAAAACGAACTCATACAGCGATGTAAGTGCGGGGCAGTGGTACAACACAGCAATTTCGACGCTTACAAATGCGGGAATCATCACGGGTTATCCCGATGGCACATTCCGCCCGAACGCATCGATTACGAGAGCCGAGCTTGCGACAATGGCGGCACGTTTTGACGATCTTACGACCGGCACGGCGAGCTTTACGGATGTAACCTCAGATCACTGGGCATATACGTACATCATAAGCGCCGCGACAAAGGGTTGGGTAGTTGGATATCAGGATGGAACATTCCTACCGGATAAGGCAATCACTCGTGCAGAGACGGTGACGTTGATCAACCGTGTCCTCGGGCGTGACAAGCTTGATGACAACAGCTTCATCACCGGTATGATCACGTGGTCCGATAATCAGCCTGGCGCTTGGTATTATGAGGCTATTCAGGAGGCAACTAACGGACACGAGTACACAGTTGCGACCAATGGTAATGAGCGTTGGACGAAACTCAACCCTCCGCGCGATTGGGCCGCGTTAGAGAATTAACTTGCTAAGATTGTACTGGTGATTTAACCAGGGAAGTTTTAAGTTGAACTGTGTAAAATAAGATGCCAAAACAGCACCCGGAAGCTTTGCAATTGGTCTAGGGTATTAGTTTGGGGCAGTTCAATTTGAGTTTGATGAAAAAGCTGAAAAACAGAATCTAAAATTCGAACAATAAGACTTTCGAACTCATTCTCTAATTTGCATCACCCTATTGAGTGAAAAAATCTCCGTATCGGGTTATTACTGATACGGACTTCGGTTTCGAGCGGTTTTTATTGAACTGCATTGTTGCCGAGGTCGGTTCCTTTGCAAAAAGGGCCTGCAATGCAGGCCCTTTTTGCTTTTCTTGTATGCAAGCGGTGTCTAATTCTTAAAGTGGCGAAGAAGCGAAAAAGTGTTGACGAAAAGCTAGAAAACATGACTTCCGAACCTCATATCCAACGGTCACGCGTTAACGTGCTTCTCAAAATACAGCGCCTCGAATCGGTCTGGTGTTTTATATCCGAGTGTGCCGTGCGCAGCGTGTTCAAGCAGGTGCGCGTGAACGACACAGACACGCTGATGGTGAAGGGCGCTACGAGATTGAAGCGCCGATGGTGTGCGGCGATGAAATGGACTGAGGAGCGCTACAAAGCAGCGTTCGTTCGATTTTACGAAGCACACGGCAGTCTGCCTTGTAGTTCTAAGCCAGCCGCGCGAGCTTAGCGCGATTAACGTAGGCATCCGATCGCGTAATCAAACCCCATTCTTGTGCGGGATAATTTGCTAAAAATGTACATATTGGTATAAATAATGACTAATTGTTACAAAATGTAATTGACTTTTCGATTCTAATATGCGAAAATTAATGCAGTCAAGTAGTATGCATAAATAACTTCGCTGGAGGTATGAATGAGAGAACTTGATATTGATAAACTACGCAACCATTCCGATATCATACATGGCACGATCCCGTATAGTTGGGTGGAGGAACTTGTGCTAGAATGCTCGTTGCTTACTCGACTTCAACGTGTGTCGCAAAATGCACTCGTGTTTCTAACATTTCCTTCAAATAAAGTTAAACGATTCGAACACAGTCTCGGCGTAATGCATTTGGCTGGCGAAATGTTTGTTTCTGCAATAGCGAATTCTGACTCAACGACTATCAACAAATTACTTGATGCCGCAAAGGTCGAGTTCACCGAATTTACAAAGCCATTGAAAGCGACGGGTAAAGCGGGATACCCTCCTAAGCTATTCGGGGCAGCAGCAAGTTCTCTTTCAGTTAAAGATATAATTAAAAACGCACCGAGCTTTCCAAGTGGTAGGTTTTATACGCGGTACACCCTCGGCATTATCCCCAATGAGTATAGCTTTTTATACAGCGCTGTATTTCAAGGGATACGGCTTGCGGGCTTACTTCATGATATTGGGCATTTACCGTACTCACATACTCTTGAAACTATACTTGGAATCTTGGTGAAAGATGTAGAGGTAAAACCAGTAACTGAACGCACCGAAAACGAAAATTCATATATTGAATTAGCAAATAAGTTTTTTAACGACAGTACTGGGCGAGTTAAATTACACGAACAACTCGGAATCCAAATGCTTGGTATAATAGAGGCCGATTTTGTAGGTAAACTTAACGAATATAGTATTGCTAACGATCAGCCGGGAATATTTGCTTTACCGCTCTTTGCCTTTTATGTTGCACGGAAACTTATCCAAGGTACGGATAGTAAGTTTTACAAAATGTTTCATCCCATTGTTTCTAGTATGGTTGATGCGGATCGCCTTGACTATACTAGCCGTGATTTATATTGTTCTGCTGTTTCAAAAGACATAATCAACTACAAACGGTTGTTTCTGCAGTTGCGTTTTGAAAAACAGGATGAGAATATAGTTTTAGTTATTGCATCAAAGGCAATTCGTGATATAGAAGATTTCTTGAGAAAACGTTGGCAAATATATGTGGATATAAACTTTCACCATAGTGTACATAAAAGCGAATTAGTAATGCGGAAGGTGCTAATAGGAAAAGCCATTGCGCGCCTCACGGACTCAGTTAAATTGTCAACGGACGATAATAGTCAAGGCATACCACAAGAATTTATTGAGGGGATTCTGTTTATTCTGAATCAATTAGATGGTAATGGTGATGAAGCGGCATTGTCGGAAATTTTATTGCGTTTAGATGATGCGTGGCTCGACACATCACTTAAAAACACGCAAGCACCTGAAGCAAGCGGTTTAGAATCGGAGTTGATTACAGGTAAAAAGGAGTACAAGTCCATTCTCAAACGATATGATGACTTTCTGTTTTTCGATGAAATGTTGTTTTGTAAACTGAAAACGCGCGTACAAGAAGCGGCATTATTAGCAACGGCAGACGAAGCAATTATTAATGACGAGAGCATGAATTCGCAAAACACCGAGCAAAACAATGTCATTACGGTTTTGCGCAACGACTTTATACTGCCAATAACGGAGTACAGTGCGCATCGTAATTATTTAAATAGTGTTGGTGCACTTGTCTGTTCAGATGTTTTTGAATATACCGAAATAATTAACACAGACAGCAATTTTACTTTGTTCGAAAGTCTTGAACTGCACTTGTATGGGAAGTACAAGGACGATGTACTAATTGGCGAGCTTAATTTCAACACCGGAATTGAGGATGGATGCTTGCTGTTAAAAAACAACAGGAATGGTACGCTTGAAGACTTTAATGATTTATCAGCACTGCAAGTGAATTTAAGACAAGAAAAGTTACTGCTGCCTCCATTTCACCTATACGCAAAGAATAGTCGCGACGGAAACGAATTGCTAACGTCTGTTTGTGATTTCATTTGTGATTTGGCTATGGAAAAAATCACAAAATACGTTGATTCATGCCTGAATCCGTCCTAGGCTATAAATGTGTATCAACAATACAATCAATACAAATGAGGAATTATTATGTGCACAATTTCAACACTTCGAGGCGACTATGATTCGAACGAACAATATCTTCGTACAATGATGCTGAATAAAATAGACGGTTTTACTGAAGAAGCTATAGTTTTAGCTGTCCAAAACGAAATCACAGAAGATGAATTGAATGGTGCTGAATTACGTCCTTTTGTTGCAAACATTATACGAAAACTATATATAAAAGGATATGTCGTAAAGTCAAAAGGCGCGTACTATCCCAACAGGCGGCTTGTTCGTATGAGCAAACCATCTATGCGATAAAATTCATCTTTGAGATAGTCTTAACACAAATATATTGTTTTCCGACTTTTACGAAAAGTTTGCTAGATAAAAATCGTTTCGCAACTAGTTTTGCATACGCTAAATCCCCAAACGAACTAAGGAATTCATCCAGTTCGCTGTATGATATACTTTGCTTACCCAACAAATAATTACCAACTGTGGTCATTATGCAGTGTTGCTCCATTTATTTCATCACCTCAATGCTAGTATAATATACCAAAAGATAAGCACATAACTTGTTGAAACATGGTCCAGCGTATTAGTTTGGGGCAGTTTAAATTGGACTGTGCTAATTGAGACTCTATAATAACACCTGGAAGCTTTGCAATGTAAGGCTTCCGGGTGTTGCTATATAATTGACGTGTCTGATTTGAATTTACCGAAAAAGCTGAAAAACGGAATCGAAAACTCGAAAAGTAAGACTTTCGACCCCCTTTTCTAATTTGCTTTACTTTATTGAGTGCAAAAAATCTCCTAATTGAGCCATTTCTGAAAGCCTGCCGCCTGCATCTATTTTGTCGTAATGTTACACATCGAGCTGTACAACTCAGGAATTCTGAGATTGTGCGGCTCGATGTCTGAGTTTTGCAAAGTAAAACTCCAAACTGCATTTATTTTGTCGGAATACGATACACCGAACGCTATCGTGTCGGCGCGGAAGAATCCCGCACAAAAGTGCGGGATTCTTCGTTAAAGTGAGATTGTGCGGAGTCCCCAGGTTTTAATATGTCACTTTTATTTGAGCAATGCTTTAAACAATATCTTGAAACTGTAGACGATAGAAATATTTACCTCTGCGGCATTGATGAACACAATAATATAACATGGAGTGAAATATAATTCGTAAAGGATTAGCATTAAAAGTCATGAGCTACAAGGCTCTTGACTTCATTTTTGCTTTGTGATAAAATATCCCTTGCGTTATTGCAATATTTGCTTGAAAGCTAACTGCAAATACCGCCGGGGAGCGTTAAAAATATAGAAAGAGGTAAATATTTTGAAAAAGAGTATCCGTATTATCGCAGCTCTGTTGCTGCTTGTTTTCTGCATCAGCGCCTGTAACCTTGATGGAATTATTGACACCATCAACGGTCTTGATGGGGGCGGGGGCTCCAGCTCACTGCCGGAAGATATCTACACACCCCTTGCAAGCCTTGTCAGAAACCCTGACAGTTCCTCTACCCTTGACAACAAGAAATTCACCTTTGCCGTATACATCGGAACCGAGACCTTTGAAGAAACCTTTGAGGGTGAGACGAAAGTCTATACATATCAGCTCGGATATATCGAGCGCGAGTACGACACTCCGATTTATCTCGATATGACCGATCTTGATACGACTCCTGCCTCCGGCTCATATGCGTATGTTACGGGCACTGTAACAGGCACTGTGTACTGGACTGAGGACAACAAACAAGTTGAGGTTCTCGATTTCCGCGTCCAATCTTTTGAGTCATATCAGCCCAACTTTAGCGAGCCGAGTAGTGAAAACCTTTTTGAAACCGCGGACGGCAAGGTCGAATTCGTCGGCGCGCATTACAGCGAAAACTCTTTCGATACGGTTGCAGTTGTCTATGTAAAGTACACGAACACTAAGGCGGATTCGGCATATAAGTTCAATTCTCTCAGAACTATGCTCGGTGAGTTTGACGTTGATGTCAGCAGTGAGCTTCCGTACACGACTTGCAGCGGCTCGATTTTTGAGCCGGATGAGGTTTATGGCGGGGCACTTAAAGCAAATGATATGAATGCCACCACGCCGTCGGGTAAGTCACAACTATATTATTTCACGATTACGCTTGAGCTCGGCGCGGCTGAGGACGATACGATTTGGTTCGATGTCTACGACGATGAGTATAACTTCACGCACTCTATCGGTGTTTTTGTTGAGCCTGACCTTGAAACGCTCGGTCTGTAAATGATTTGAAATGTCGCACGGAAAACTTTCCGTGCGACATTTTTGTGCGCTTAACGCCAGATTGATGAGACATCCTCTATCACGTTCGTCGCTGTGCGAAGAAATTTTGCGGCACTGCGCTTCGCGTCGCGGGATTTCGGCGTTACAATAACTCCAAGGACGGCTCCGGCGACGGCGCCAAGGGCGATTCCTTTTGCAAATCCATTGTGGGTCATAATGAATCCTCCTAATACTTTTTGGTATATATATTATTTGCTTGAAATCTGACCGATATTCGTATATAATAGCCTTTAAAATATAATTTCAGTACAAAAGGAGCAAGCCATGCCGAATATCATTACTGCGCCGGGTCTTGTCGATACGCATGTACACCTGCGCGACCCCGGTTTTACGCATAAAGAGGATATTATCACCGGCTCGCTTGCCGCCGCCGCGGGAGGCGTTACGACCGCCGTTTGTATGCCGAACACGAACCCCGTTATTGATACTCCGGAGCTTGTGCGCTATATCTACGAGCGCGCGGCAGACGCTGCCGTTCGGGTTCTGCCATTTGCGGCGGTTACCGTCGGACAGCGCGGCGCGGAGCTGACGGATTTTGAGGCTCTGAAGCTTGCGGGCGCTGTTGCGCTAAGTGATGATGGTGTGCCGATTGGCTCGGCGGACGTTATGCGGCGGGCTTTGTTGCGCGCACGGGAGTGTGACCTTGTTATATCTACGCACAGCGAGGACGCGGAGATGGTGCAAAATTACGCCGTGAATGAGGGGAAGATATCGCGCCTTTTGGATATTCCGGGGCGGCCTGCCATCGCGGAGGAGATTATGATTGCCCGCGACGCAATGCTTGCACACGAAACAGGTGCGCGTGTACACATCGCGCACGTTTCGACGGCGGGTTCTGTTGAAATCATTCGGAGGGCGAAAAACGAAGGAATTGCAATCACTTGTGAGACTTGTCCGCAGTATTTTACGCTGACTGAGGATATTGTACCGACGCTTGGTGCGCTGGCGCGAGTTAATCCGCCGCTTCGGACGGAGGCGGATCGCCTTGCGATTATTGAGGGTCTGCGTGACGGCACGATTGACGCGATTGCAACTGACCACGCTCCGCACTCGGCGGAGGAGAAGGCGCGCGGACTTGTTGAGGCTCCGTCGGGTATGGTGGGGCTTGAAACATCGCTTGCGCTGACGATTACGGCTCTGTATAAAACCGGGATTCTGACGCTTGAGCAGATTTTTGATAAAATGGCGCGTAACCCCGCGAAAATTCTCGGACTGCCGCAGAATGACGATTTTATCGAGGTTGACCTCGACGCTGAGTGGACGATTGAGCCGGACAAGTTTTGCTCGAAATCGCAAAACACGCCGTTTGGCGGTATGCGAGTTTTCGGGCGGGTCTTGAAAACCTCTGTACGCGGGGGCGTTGTGTTCGGGAAATAATCGAGATATCGGCGTATAAATAGACGCAAACAGATAAAAATGGAGGAGGATATTATGAATTTTGATGTATTGCAGCGGAAAATCGAGGATATGGGGAATCCGACCGTCGTCGGGCTTGACCCGACGCGTGCACTGATTCCGGACGCGCTGTTGGACTCTGCCGAGACGCTGGCGGATGCGTATATTAATTACAATCGTGCGCTGATTAACGCGATTTACGACATTGTGCCGGCTGTGAAGCCGCAGGCGGCGTATTATGAGGCGCTCGGCCCTGTGGGAATGCGCGTGCTTCAGGATACGTGCGCACACGCTGCCTCGCGTGGGATGTACGTTATACTCGACGCAAAACGCGGTGATATTGGCTCTACGGCGACGGCGTATGCCGAGGCATATCTCAGCAACGAGGCGGCATACGATGTGGATTCGATTACGATAAACGGCTATATCGGCTCGGACTGCATTGAGCCGTTCTATGACGCGGCAAAAAAGAACGACAAAACGCTCTTTGTGCTTGCGAAAACCTCAAACCCGTCCTCCGGCGAGTTGCAGGATATTACAACCTCTGACAGGCGGCGCGTTTACGAGGTGATGGGTGATTTGATTGAAAAGCTCGGTGCGGATTCGCGCGGGGAGTACGGATTTTCGCGTATCGGAGCTGTCGTCGGTGCGACATATCCGGAGGAGCTCCGCATTATGCGCGAGAGGCTTCCGCATACCTTCTTCCTCGTCCCCGGATACGGTGCGCAGGGCGGGGGAGCTGCCGATGTTGCCGGTGCGTTCGACAAGAACGGTCGCGGGGCGATTGTAAACTCCTCACGTGCGATTATCGGTGCGTGGAAAAAGACCGGCAAGGGTGGCCTTGATTTCGCCGAAGCCGCAAGAGATGAGGCGCTTCGTATGCGCCAAGATTTACGAAATGAGTTGAAATATTGAGTAGCTTTCTTGAATTAATTCGCGATATTGACGTCGGCGCCCTTGAATACGTGCAGAAGCATTTTCGCGGTGAGGATTTGTCGGCCGTGCTTGTGACTCTGACGCGGCTGGGTGACCTTGGGCTGTGTTGGCTGATTCCTGCGGGCTTTATGCTTCGCGATAAGCGGACGCGCCGCCGCGGGGCGGAGCTTTTGACGTGCCTTACGTGTTGCCTGATTATCAACAATCTGATAATCAAGAACATCGTTGACCGCACACGCCCGTTTGACGTTATTCATGGGTTGCAGACGCTTGTTAAGCCGCCGAAAGACTGGTCGTTTCCTTCGGGACACACCGCCGCCGCGTTTGCCTCGGCATACGCGATTGCAAAGGGGTACGGGAAGCGGCTCGGGATTCCGGCGTATGCTCTGGCGACGGCGATTGCGATGTCGCGCATTGGCGTTGGCGTGCATTATCCGACCGACGTTGTTGTCGGCGCGGCTGTCGGTACGACCGTCAGCGCAATTGCGCTGAAAACTATGCGCACGATTGAACGCAAGAATCGCGCAAAGCGTGACCATAAGGTCATAGATTTTTCCGAGGCGGCTGACGAATTTGATGCTGAAATTGACTTTAGCAAGGCTGATGACGGTGCGGATGTGCCGGATAACATCATCAAATTTAAGGCGGAGTGACGGATATGATAAATCCGGTATATTCGAACGTAAACCGCATTGAGTTTGTGATGACTTACGACTGCACGGGACAGTGCCGGCATTGCTCGCGCGGGGATAAGCATGCTATCGACGGCGATGTGCGAAGCATTTCGGCATCACGCGCCGCTGAAATCGTGACGGAGGCGGCGGCGTTGTTTTCATTAACGTCTGTGATGGCGTTTGGCGGCGAGCCTCTGTTACGTGCGGACATCGTCTGTGCGACGATAGGGGCGGCGGCACAGTCCGGCATTGCCGTGCGGCAGTTGATTACAAACGGATGTTTTGCAAAGTCTGAGGAGCGAATTTGCGAGGTCGCCGAGGCTCTGGCGGCGGCGGGATTGAATGATTTGTTGGTATCAGCCGATGCGTTTCATCAGGAGACGCTTCCGCTTGAGACGGTTCGATTTTTTGCGGAATCGGCAAGAAATGCGGGAATTCCGAAAATTCGGATAACTCCGGCGTGGGTTGTGAACGAGGCGCACGATAATCCGTACAATACCGAGACGCGGCGGATTCTTGCAGAGTTTTCAGCGCTTGGATTTCCGATAGTCGAGGGAAATGATATTCACCTTGTGGGGAATGCCGCCGTGCATTTGGCGAAGTTTTACGAGGGTTTGCCTCCGACGGTTTCGCCGTATGATGAGACGTGGGATAGCCTAACCTCGCTGTCGATTGAGCCGAACGGTGACGTTTTGGCGGCTTTCGATACCGTGATTGGAAACGTTTGCGAGAAGAACCTGCGTGAGATGTTGATATAATAAAAACCTCCACCGATTTAATCGGTGGAGATTTTTTATACTTTAAATGCGTCGAGTTGGCGGGTTATTTCAGATTCGGGGACTTTTGCGCCAGTGAAAAGCTCGAATGACGCGGCGGCTTGGAATAGAAGTAGCTGTAACCCCTCAATCGTTGCGATTTTGCGGGTTTTTGCGGCTTTTAGCAGTTCCGTTTCAAGCGGGTTGTAGACGAAGTCGAAAACTACTGCGTCCGATTTTACCGCGTCGAGCCAAGCAAAATCCTCAAACTCTGAGCCGTCGTGCATGCCGAGAGGCGTTGCGTTTATTATAAAATCCGCTGAGGCGGAGAGGGCTTGAAGCTCCCGCCAGGGGCGAGTTTCGGCTCCGGCGATGGCGGGTGGTGCGTCGCGGCGGGAAAGGGCTGTTACCGTAGCGCCAGCCTCGCTGAGCGCGAAGGCGGCGGCTTTTGCGGCGCCTCCTGTTCCGAGGATTAGTGCGCATTTTCTGTCGAGCGTGTCCGTACATCTGCGGAGTGCGGTTATAGTACCGATTCCGTCCGTTGAGTAGCCGTGCAAGCCGTCATTGAAAACGACTGTGTTGACGCTGTTGCAGGCCTTTGCGGCTCCACTGATGGTTTTAAGGTGGTCGATTATCGTCTCCTTATGCGGCATTGTGACGTTGAAACCCGCAAACTCGCCGGAGCGAGCGCGCTCCATAAATGTGGCGAGGGTTGAGGGGGTGACCTCAATCGCTTCGTACGTGATATCGAGCCCGCAAGCGGCGGCGAAACCGCAGTGAATCTGCGGCGACTTGCTGTGCTGAACGGGAGAGCCGATTACGGCGAGTTTTTTCATACGATTACCTCTAACAGCTTGTCCATCGCGCGGATGTAGCCCGGAAAACCCTCGCCCGAGATTTGTTCGATGCACGCCGGGGCGGTGACTGATATTCGGCGAAATTCCTCGCGCGCGGAGATGTCGGAGATGTGAACCTCGACCGCAGGGAGGGCAATCGCCTTCAGTGCGTCGAAAATCGCATACGAGTAATGCGTATACGCGCCGGGATTTATTGCTATTCCGTCGTAAACGCACATCGCGCCGTGGAGCGCGTCGATTATTGCGCCCTCATGATTGCTTTGGAAGCAGTCCGCGGCGATATTGCGCTCTGCCGCTCCGGTGCGGATTTGCGACAGCAGATTTTCAAACGTTTCAGAGCCGTAAACCGAGGGCTCGCGAATGCCGAGCAGATTCAAATTCGGTCCGTTTATGACGAGTAGACGTGCCTTTAAGTGCGGCGCGACCGCCTCCGCTATGCGGGCGGCGACGGTATCGCGGGCGGAATTGTTATCGACTGTTACGTGTGCGAGCGTTTGATAGGTGTCGTGACGCTGGGCGTAAAGGCGCTCTAAATCCTCGCGCGAGCGCGAGAGCGGGCGCGAAGCGTCGCCGATTGTGGCGGAGATATCATTGAGCGCGCGATTGAGATACACGACAACCGAGTTTTGGCGCAGAATGTCCGCACATGTCATTGGCGCGCCGCCGCCGACAGAAATCACAGCCGCGCGGTTTTCCATAAGGCGCGTTATGACCGCACGCTCGATTTTGCGGAACTCTGCCTCGCCGCGTTCGTTGATTATTTGGGCGCATGTGCGACCCTCAGCCGCCTCAATCTCAGCGTCGGAGTCGTAAAAAGTGCGTCCGAGCTTTTGCGCGACAAGATACCCAATCGTCGATTTGCCGCTTGCGGGCATTCCAATCAGGACGATATTGCGCTCGGCGGGGCGGCGGTTTTCGGTCATTGTGTGACCTCCCGCGAGGTGGTGTAGCAACCTAAAACCTCTAAATACTCGCACTGCATTGCCGCCTGCATAATCGCGTCACGCGTTGCAGTGTCGAGGATATTTGCGTTTAAGTCGACGAAGAAACGATAAGATTCGTCCGAGACGGGGCGCGATTCAATGCGCGTCAGATTGATTCCCGCGAGCGAGAATGTCTGCAACACGGACGAGAGCGCGCCGGAGCGATGTAGCGTCGCAAACGACACGGACACGCTGTCCGCCGCCACGTCATACTGCGGACGCGCGGCAATCGCGATGAAGCGTGTGCGGTTCTTCGGATTGTCCGTAATGTTATCCGTCAAAATTTCAAGCCCGTTGACCTCTGCCGCGCGTCGCGAGCCAATTGCCGCGAATTTTGCGCCGCCTGTGCCGGAGTCCATTTTCGACGCGACAAGCTCTGCCGCGACGGCTGTGTTGCGGACTTTTGTTAGCTCCCAATTGCGGTTTTTCGTGAAGCGCTTGCACTGCGAAAATCCCTCCGGGTGGGAGAAAACCTCGCGCACGTCGCCGACCGAAGCGCCGGGCACGCCAATCAGGCACTGCGCGACGTTTATCCAAACCTGCCCCACAATATAGCACGAGTGGCGGCGCAGAAGGTCGTAAACCTCCCCAATTGCACCTGTTTCGGAGTTCTCAATCGGCAGGACGCCTAGCGCGGCATCGCCATTTTTGACTGCCTCGAACACGTCCTCAAAATATTCGCGTGTGATTAGTGTGCGGTCGGGGAACAGTGTACGGGAGGCGTGCTCGCTCCACGCGCCGGGTACGCCTTGGAACGCCACGGCTCCTGCCGGGATTGCGGTGGAGGGTGGGAAGTCGAGCGCCGTTGCGAGCCCTAATTTATCGTACTGCCGGAGTTTTGACAGGGAGATTAGCGTGCGGATAAATGAGGACGTTTCGGCGCGTTTATCCTCGTCCGCGAGCGCGAGCGCGGAGGCGACGACCTGCTCCTCACGCCCGCTGTCGGTAACGGCTAAGTTGCCGGACTCTTTCACGTGCGCGATGTCGTTTGAGACGCGCTGACGCTCCTGAAAAAGTTGCACCATATCTGAATTTATCGTATCAATTTTGCCACGCAGGGCTTGTAATTCGTCTTTCGGATTCATCTTAAACGCTTCCTTTCTTTATTAGGAAATTGCTTCGCGGACTTTTTCGACCTTTGTCATTATGCGTTTGAAAACCTGCGGCGTGACGCTCTGTGCGCCATCGCAAAGTGCCGCCTCGGGGTGGTTGTGAACCTCGATAATCAGTCCGTCAGCTCCGCAAGCCG